>VTLG01011412.1_pt1 | contig 22262 bp, 34 predicted proteins | sample 4694571 | NCBI WGS metagenome assembly VTLG01 (sample SAMN12604809, study PRJNA352737) | marine metagenome | biome: ENVO:00000447; feature: ENVO:00000209|ENVO:00000569|ENVO:01000036; material: ENVO:00002151; isolation source: viral sequences binned using virsorter ... | reverse complement strand
CTGGTTCATCAGGTCAGCCTACAGGTATCATGCAAACTTCTGGTATTGGTTCTGTTGCTATGGGTACTAATGGTGGTGCTATTACAGTAGATGCCTTAGTAGACCTAGAAACAGCCATGATGGAAGATAACGCTGCTGTTAATGCTGATTCTATTTCTTATGTAACTAACGCTAAGGTATTAGGTGCTATTAAGAAACTTAAAACATCTGGTGGTGAGTACTTAGTAAATAACAACCTACAGGCAATAGGTAGAGGTGGTACACCATTAGTAGTTAATGGTTATCCTTTAGCTATGACAAACCAAGTACCTAGTAACCTAACAAAAGGTTCTACATCAGGTAGTTGTTCTGCTGTTGTTATGGGTGACTTTTCACAGGCAATATTAGGATTATTTGGTTCTGGTATTGAAATTACTGCAGGTGAAGATTCAGACGACTTTGCAAAGAACCTTGTATCAATAAAAGGTGTAGTTGCATTTGATGTTGCTGTTAGACACGCACAATCGTTTGCTGCGATCTTAGACGTAACCACATAAGTGGTCTAATATAAGGGGTGTAACAACCCCCTTTTTTTTATGAAAATTAAATGCTTAAAAAATGTATGTGCTAGTGGCAACAGCCTAGAAGCAGGTCAAACTTATGATGTGTCAGAATCAGACGCAGAATTATTAATTACAATGGGTAGGGCAGAAGTATATATACCAAAACCAAAAGTAAAAAAAACAAGTCCTAAAACCTAATGGCATTTGTAGAGGATAGTACAACACAATCTGCATACCTTAATGATTTTGGTGTTAGTTGTACATCAGGTGGCACTACAGCAAATGGGATATTAGAACAACCAGATTTAGTATTAGCAGGTAATCAGATTGTAAGTACAGATTATCAGTTAACAGCAAAGACAAGTGATTTTGGTAGTTTAATCGCAGGTGCATCTATAACAGTTGATAGTGTTGCTTATACAGTTAGAGAGGTAAGAAAATTAGATGATGGTACATTTTGCGAAATTAGTCTACAGAAAACATGACTACTAAACGTGAACAAATTATGGCAAGATTATTATCTACACTTGCTAATACAACAGGCGTAAGTACACGTATCTACAGAAGTAGAGTAGTACCACTAAGTAGAGGTGAATCACCTGCACTAATATTAGAACCTGTAAGTGATACCGTTGAACAAAACACATCACTACCTACACTAGACCATTCTTTAACAGTAAGGGTAAGTGTAATAGTAAGAGGTGATGTACCTGATAATGTGGCAGATGCAACAGTAGAAAGTTTGCACAGTAAAATAATGGCAGATTTAACAGTTAATAGTCTTGCAATAGATGTACAACCTTCTGATACATCTTTTGAATTATTAGACGCAGATCAGCCTGGTGGTGTAATTGGTGTGGAATATATAGTGCGATATAGAACAGAAATAGACGATTTAACGCAATAGATGGTGTTTCTTACTAAAAACCTTTATTATATAAACATACTGATTAAATGTAACAATGCCTAAGCTACACAGAAAAAGAAGTATTTTAGCTAAAGCAGAATCTAGTTATGGAAGTGACCCTACACCTACTGGCTCTGCTAACTATGTACAGGTAATAGATTTAAATATAGAACCTATTGTTAGTGATGAAGTAAGTAGAGATTTAATAAGGCCATATATGGGTAACTATGAAGTTATACCTGCAAATACAAGAGTAAATGTAACTTTTGACGTAGAAATGGCAGGTAGTGGTAGTGCAGGTACAGCACCTAAATATGGTGCAATACTGAAAGCTTGTGGTTTATCTGAAACAATTAGTGGTGGTAATACTGTTACTTATGCACCTGTTACTACCCCATCTGACAGCGTAACTTTATTTGTAAATTATGATGGTATTAGGCATAAAGTTACAGGTGCTAGAGGTACATTTAGCATCAGTTGCGAAGTTAATCAAATACCACGTATCTCTTTTTCACTAACTGGTATATTTAATGCACCTACTGATACTGCTTTACCAACTGTAACGGTAAGTAATCAAGCATCACCCTTGATATTCAAAAATGGCAGTACATCTAACTTTGCAATATTTGGTTTTGCAGCAGCGTTACAATCATGGAATTTAGATTTTAATAATGAGGTTATCTATAGAGAATTAGTAGGTGGCACAAAAGAAGTATTAATTACAGACCGCAGACCATCAGGAACAGCAGTAATAGAATCACCTGCTTTATCAGCCCATAATTTCTTTACAGATTATACTGGCACATCAACTGGCACAAACACATGGCTACATGGAACTACAGCAGGTAATAAAGTTACTGTTTCCTGTCCACAAACTGATTTAGGTCAGCCTACATATGAAGAATCAGATGGTATAACAATGTTATCTTTGCCATTTATGGCAACACCTACAGCGTCAGCTAATAATGAATTTAGCCTTGTCTATACATAAAAAAGGGTATACCCTAGTTAGTAGATACTAAATTTTTATGCCTTTTGTTATAGACCAGAAACCTACTTATAAATGGAAAGTAGTAGTAAAAATAAACAAAGATGGTGAAGTATCACAAGAAATATTTACAGCAATTTTTAAAAATATTTCACAATCTAGGTTTAAGGAAATGATAAAGATGGTAGAGGAAAAACAGATAGATGATATAGATGTAGCAAAAGAAGTATTACTAGGTTGGGAAGATTTAGTAGATGCAGAAGGTCAAGAAGTACCATTTAATAAAAATACACTTAATCAATTATTAGAAGTAAGAGGTTTTGCTACTGCTGTAGGTTTCGCTTTTATGGAATCAAATGAAGAAATATTTGTAAAAAACTAATTAAGGCAGGTGAATATTGGGCTGTTGGTTCAACTGTCATAGATAAAACAGCAGAAGATGATGCAGTATTAGGAATAACAACAGAAAAAAAAGAATTAGATGATAATTTTTATGTTTATGCACAAAATTGGGAAACTGTACAAATGTTTTTAAGGTGTCAGACACAATGGAGAGTAGGTATGAGTGGAATTATTGGATTAGACTATACATCTGTCATAGAAATGATTAAACTGTATTTAATAGAAGATACTGTTGCTATGCTTGAAAACCTACAAATCATGGAAGCTGCAGCATTACAGGCATTAAACAAAGATAAATAATATGGCAAAGTTTGATTTAGTAGTAGCAGCAAAAACTGTAGGTGCAGGTTCTATAAAACGTCTTGGCAACTCTATGCAAGGGGTTGCAGGTCGGGTTAAAAATTTAAGGCTTGCTATGGGAGGTCTTAATAAAACATTTGCTACTTTTGGTATTCTTATTTCTGGTGGTGCATTTGTAGGTCTTGTTAAAGGTGCAATAGATAGTGCAGATAGTTTTGGAAAGTTATCAGACCAGACAGGTATAGCTGCTAATACATTACAGGCATACGTAAACGCAGGTAAATTAGCAGGTGTATCACAGGAAACAATAGATAAAGGATTAAGAAGATTAGCTCAATCAATGAGAGAAGCAGACCAGGGTGTTGCTACGTATTCAGATAGTTTTGACGCATTAGGAATATCTGTTAGGGGAACAGATGGCACATTTAAGTCTAGTGAACAGGTATTAGGAGAAGTAGCAGATAAATTTGCAACAATGGAAAATGGTGCTACAAAAGCTGCACTTGCTATGGAAATATTTGGTAGATCAGGTGCAAGTTTAATAAATTTATTAAATGGTGGTGCAGCGTCACTAACAGAATTTAATTATGCAGTATCAGATGAATTTGCACAAAACGCAGAATTTTTTAATGACCAGATAGCAGTATTAGCGATTAGATTTGATGGATTTAGAAAACAACTTACAGATGCACTTTTACCTGCATTAAATACTATTGTTGGTGTATTTAGTGAATTATTTAGTGCAGAAAATGATTTTAGTGGGTTTTTTAAAGCTATTGAAATAGGAATTAGAGGTATAGCTATTGGTATATTTGCAACTGTAAAATTAGTAGATGAAGTTATAAGAGTTATAGGTGTTGCAGCAAAACGTGTACAGGGCTTTTTTGACAATATAAAAATTCCACCTTTTATACAAAAATTATTAGGCGGTGCAGGTAATATTGCTAAAGATATAGGTAATAGATTTGTAGGACAACAAAAAAGTAATTTAACATCAATACTAGGAGAAGATTTTACAAAAGGTTTTTCAGAAAGATTTACAGAAAGCTTTAATAAAATACAAGAATTATTTAGCGGTTCAACTAACGCACCTGCTAGTTATTTTCAAGATATAAAAAATAGTGCAGATGGTGCAGGAGATTCTATAGAAAAATCATTTGGTCAAACAATGCGTGATAAGTTAAAAACTTTTGGCGATAGCATAAAAACCCTTAAAGAATCTATGGCAGATGTTGTTGTAAAAGGTATTAAAGGTATGGAAGACGCATTAGTAAATTTTGTTACTACAGGAAAACTTAATTTTAGAAACTTAGCTAACTCAATTATTGCTGATATGGCACGTATTGCTATACAACAGACAATTACAAAACCATTTACTAATTTTATAACTGGCCTGTTTACTAATGCAAATGGTAATGCATTTGTTAATGGGAAAGTAGAAAAATATGCTTATGGCGGTGTTGTAAAAAAACCTACAATATTTCCTATGGCTAATGGTGGGATTGGTTTGATGGGAGAGCAATCACCAGAAGCAATTTTACCGCTAAGAAGGGGTACAAATGGTAAGTTAGGTGTGGAATCTACAGGTGGTGGTTTTGGTAACATTGTTGTTAATGTAGATGCATCTGGCAGTTCTGTAGAAGGTAGTGAACAAGGTGGTAGAGAATTAGGAACAGTTCTAGCAAATGCTATACAATCTGAATTAATAAAGCAAAAAAGACCAGGGGGTTTATTAGCATAATGGCAACATTTCCATCTATAGAACCTAGTTATGGATTAACAAAAAAATCACAACCAAAAACACGTATTGTTAAATTTGTAGATGGTTATGAACATAGAATACATTTTGGATTAGCACAACATCAAAATCCAGAGGAATATAATTTGACATGGAATAATATTACTGAAACAGATTCAGATGTTATAGAAGCATTTTTAAGAACTGAGGCTAATAATAATACAAGTTTTACATATAGTCCACCATCAGAAGGTTTTACGAAAACAGGTACTTATGTACAATCAGGTACAACAATTACAATTACACTTTCTGACCATGGATTAGCTGTAAATGATGTAGTTACAATTGATTTTACATCTGGTACAGCAGTTGACGGAGTTTTTGTTGTAGTAAGTACGACTGACAGAAATAATTTTGCAATTACGGCTGCTGCTAGTCTTAGTACTAATGGAAATGTATCAGTAACTTTATCTGGTGCAAAAAAGTTTGTATGTGAAACGTGGAGTAAAAAAATTAATTACCCAAATAGATCAACTATTACAGCAACATTCAGACAGGTATTCGAGCCATGAGTAGTTCTGTTATTAGCGATTTACAAAAAATAAATCCGTCAGCAATTATCGAATTATTCACATTACAGCTTAGTAATACTTTACATGGTGCTAATACAATATATAGGTTTCATAATGGCAGTAGTTTAAAAGACAATGGACAGATAGTATGGGCTGGAAATACCTATGATAGATTTCCTATAAAGGCAGAAGGTTTTGCATTTCAAAAAGGTCAAATACCAAGACCTACATTAACAATAAGTAATGCGTTAGGAACTATAACTGCTATTTTGTTAAACGTTAATGAAACAACAACTGGTAATGACCTTACAGGTGCAACTGTAACACGTATAAGAACACTTGCTAAATTTTTAGACCACGCAAATTTTCCACAACAAAAAACATCTGTTACAACACTTACCCCAGATCCAAATGATGCGGAAACTGTCATTTTTCCAGTAACAGTTGTAAATGTAGGAGGAGTAAATATTTTTGCAATAAATGGTTTAAACAATCCTGTTTTAACTATGAAAAGAGCTTCTACTTATATTTTTGACCAATCAGATAGTTCAAATACTGGACACCCTTTTGCAATAAAATCTGATGCTGGCGGTAGTCAATCAACAACTGTTTCTGGAACTGCGGGTAGTGCGGGAGCAACAGTTACATATCAGCCTTCTTATCCATCTGCACCAAATGATTTAAGGTATTATTGCACAGTTCATGGTAATGCTATGGGTAATACTATAACAATGAATGACCCTGCTACTACATCATCAACAGCTTTCACTAATACAATACAAGTAAACCCATTTGGAACACCTGACCCAACAGCAGAATTTCCAAAAGAAATATATACAATAGACAGAAAAGCATTAGAAAATAGAGATACAGTTGTATTTGAACTTGCTTCAGTTTTAGATCTTGCTGGCGTGATAGTACCAAAACGCCAATGCACACGTGCTGAATTTCCATCTATAGGTACAATTAGTGTATGAATTGGAAAGAAGCAGCACTTGCTCATGCGAAAGACCAAGATCCTAAAGAGTCTTGTGGTTTATTGCTGAATATTCGAGGAAAACAAAGATATTATCCTTGTCGAAATCTTTCTTTGACAGATCACCAATGTTTTATTCTTGATCCAGAAGATTATGTGAAAGCAGATAATATGGGAGATATCACAGCTATTGTTCATAGTCATCCAGTAACACCTCCTGTAGCTAGTCAAGCAGATCAAATTAGTTGTGAGCAAAGTAACTTACCTTGGCATATTGTTAATCCAAAAACAGAAAAGTGGGGATATTGTGAGCCATGTGGATATAAACCACCTTTATTAGGTCGGCCTTGGGTCTGGGGTATAACAGATTGTTGGTCATTAGTAAGAGATTGGTATAAGGAGGAAAAAGGTATTATATTAAAAGATTGGGATAGACCTATTACACCAGAAGAATTTATAGAAGATCCAATATTTGAAAGATGTGCATGGCGTACAGGTTTTAGGCAATTAAGACCAGAAGAAAAACTAGAAAACGGAGATTTATTATTTATGTCTATTTTTGCAAATGGATTAAATCACGTTGCTTTATTTTTAGATGGTGAGGTATTACATCATTTAACAGATAGACTTAGTTGTAGAGAGTCTTATTCTGAATGGTTATTAAAATGTACAGGTGGGAGGTATCGTTATGTTGCGTAAAATAAAATTATATGGAGAACTTGCTAATCATGTTGGATATAAAGAATTTGATGTAGAAGTTGATAGTCTTGCAAAAGCGATAAGTTTTTTAATACATAATTTTGATGGGATCGATAAATTTATGAGTAATAAATATTATGAGGTAAAAGTTGGTGATTTCAGTATTTCTGAAGAAGAAATACATTATCCTATAGGAAAAGAAGATATACATTTTATACCTGTCATTAGTGGAGCAGGTAGAGGGGTGGGAAGAATTTTAGGAGGTGCAGCATTAATAGGTTTAACTGTGGCTACAGGCGGTTTTGGTGGAGCTACAATTGGTACATTTGGTTTAGGTGCAGGTACTATAGGTGTTGGTAAAATAGCTGTTGGTATTGGTGCAAGCATGGTTTTAAGTGGTGTAAGCGAAATGTTATTTCCATTACCAAAACCAAAAGAATTTAGCTCAGAACAAGACCCACGTTTGTCTTTTAATTTTTCTGGAACACAACAAACTAGTAGAGCAGGTACACCAGTTCCGATAGTTTATGGTGAAATTTTTACGGGGAGTGTTGTAATTAGTGGAGGTGTAGATACTGAACAGGTACAAGCATGACAGAAATAAACAAACCTATTAGTGGTGCTGGTGGTCGCAGACGTTCACCACCTCCTCCAAGACAACCGACAAGGACACCAGATACCCTACATAGTAAACAATTTGCAACATTCCTTGATCTTATATCAGAAGGTGAGATTGAAGGTTCTGCAACAGCTTCAAAGGAAGGCATAACTGATCGCACTTCTGCAGCATATACAAACTCTTATTTAAAAGACGTTTTTCTTAACGATACACCTGTATTAAAATCAACAGCAAATTCGTCAAATCCAGCAATAAGCGATTTTAACCACCAAAATATTATATTTAATTCTCGTTTTGGTACAAGTAGTCAGACAAAAATACCTGGTATAGAAAGTAGTCAATCAACAATACCTGTAGGAGTGGAAGTTACAGTAAGCACCCCTGTTACTAGACAGATTACAAATACAGATGTAGATGCAATAAAAGTATCTGTAACTTTTCCACAAATACAGAAAGCGACAAATGAAGGTGATTTGTTAGGGTCAAGTGTAACTTTAAAAATTGCTATACAGTATAATTCTGGTGGTTTTACTGATAAAATAATTGACACTATTACAGGTAGAACTGCTGATGCTTATCAAAAAGATTATAGAATAAATCTAACAGGTGCTTTTCCTGTTGATATACGAGTTATAAGAGTAACACCAGATAGCACAGATTCATCTTTAATAGACTCTTTTCAATTTACAAGTTTTACGGAAATTGTTGATGAAGCATTTACTTATGACAATAGTGCGTACAATTCAATAAGATTAGATTCACAATTATTTAGTTCTATACCAGCAAGAAAATATAGAATTAGAGGTATAAAAGTAAGAATACCTGGTGCAGGTGCAAATGGTTCTGGTACACCAAGTATAGATAGTGCTACAGGTCGCATTGTTTATCCAGATGGCTACGTTTTTAACGGAGTAATGGGAGCAGCAACCTATACAAATTGTCCAGCCATGTGTTTATTAGATTTACTTACTAATACACGTTATGGACTAGGCGATCACATAACAGATAGTACATTAGACTTATTTTCTTTTGTTGCTGCAAGTAAGTTTGCAAATACTTTAGTTGATGATGGTTTAGGTGGTCAGGAGGCAAGATTTTCATGCAATGTAAATATTCAAAGTGCTGGTGAGGTTTTTGATGTAATAAATGAACTTGCTGGTGTAATGCGTTGTATGCCTATATGGTCTGCTGGTTCTGTAACCTTAACTCAAGATAAAGAAACAGATCCAAGTTATCTTTTTAATTTATCTAATGTTGGTGAAGGAGGATTTAGTTATACAGGAAGTAGTTTAAAACAGAGACATAGTGTTGTTGCTGTTTCTTATTTCAATATGGATAGTCAAGAAACAGATATTGAAGTTGTAGAAGATAGTTCATTGATAAGTAAGATTGGCACAGTTGTTAAACAAGTAAAAGCATTTGCGTGTACTAGTCGTGGTCAAGCTGCGAGACTTGGAAGAACAATACTTTTTAGCGAGGCAAATGAAACTGAAGTATGCACATTTACAACCTCTATAGATGCAGGTGTTGTTGTAAGACCTGGTGCAGTTATTGAAATACAAGATCCAGTAAGAGCAGGTATTAGGAGAGGGGGTAGGTTAAAGAGTGTTACTTCTACAACTGTAGTTACAGCAGATGATACAACTGTTACTGATTTTGCTCTAGATGCAAATGGAAATCCTACGGGAAATGCAACTTTGGCTGTTATTTTACCCAATGGCACGTTTGAAAGTAAGACAATCTCATCTGTATCAAATGGAACTATAACTGTAAGTTCTGCTTTTTCTCAAGCACCAAATCCAAATGCAAGTTTTTTAATATCAAATACATCAATACAATCTCAATTATTTAGAGTGATACAAGTAGAAGAACAAGATGGCGTAAATTATACAATTTCAGCTTTATCTTATGTAAATGAAAAATATTCTTTTATAGAAGATGGTTCTACTTTACCGACTAGAAGTGTAAGTAAATTAGATGAGCTTTCAGATCCCCCTGTTGGTTTAGTTGCAGTTGAAAAGATTGTACCCATTAACAATCAAGCTGTTTCTAAAATTATTATTAGTTGGCAGCCTATTGTTGGTGTAATTGAATATCAAGTTAATTATCGTTATGAAAATGGAAACTATGTTTCTGAAAGAGTTTCAAGACCTGACTTTGAAATATTGAATAGCCAACTTGGAACGTATGAGATACAAGTATTTTCTTACAATGTTCTTGGAGAGCTATCAGCAACATCTACTGATTTAACTTTTGAAGCTATTGGTAAAACTGCACTTCCGCAAGATGTAACAAATTTAGTTCTCGAACCTGTTTCAGATCAATTTGTAAGACTACGTTTTGATAAGGCTACAGATGTTGATGTTGTTCATGGAGGATCTGTTGTTGTAAGACATAGTAATCTTACTGATGGAACGGGCACTTTTACAAAATCTGTTGATCTTATCCCTGCAAAATCTGGTGCAACTACAGAAATAATAGTACCCGCAGTTGAAGGAGAGGTAATTTTAAAATACAGAGATGATGGCGGTAGGCTAAGTGCTGGAGAGACTTCTGTAATTATTGACGTTCCTGATCCTTTTCCAAAGTTAACTGTTCTTACAGACAGAGAAGATACGGATGGAACACCTTTTAATGGAACTAAAAATAATACAAGTTTTGATTCTGTACTAAATGGTTTAATTCTTGGAAATGCAATTCTGTTAGATGATATAACTGATTTTGATTCTATTGTTAGTTTTGACAGTTTAGGAATTACAAGTCAAACTTTTGGTACTTATGATTTTGCAAATAAATTAGATTTGGGAGGTAAACAGCCTTTACGTTTGACAAGACATATTGTTTCACAAGGTTTTTATCCAAGCGATTTATTTGATGATAGAACTGCATTAATTGATACCTGGACAGATTTTGATGGTGCTAAAGCAGAAGATGTTAATGCAAAATTACTGGTTTCAACTAGCGATTCGGCTGCATCTACTTCTGTTTCAGCTACTTATGCTCAATCAGGAACAACTATAACTATTACAAAAACAACTCATGGTTATTCAGTTGGCAGTAATATCGAAATAACTTTCTCAACGGGAACTGCTATTAGCGGTAATTATGAAATTATATCCGTGCCAAGTGCAAATACATTCACAGTTACGGCTTTAGTAAGTGCTTCTACAAGTGGAAACTGCACATATTCTGCTGAATTTTCTAAATTTAGTACCCTTGCTAATGGAACTTTTATTGGCAGAACATTTAGATTTAGAGCAGAATTATCAACAGATGATCCAGCACAAAGTATTGAACTAGACCAATTAGGTTATACAGCACAATTAGAAAGCAGAACTGAAACTGTTAATTCTGTTATTGCTTCTGGTACTTCCAGTAAAGCTGTTACTTTTGCCAATACATTCTTTACGGGAGCTTCTGGAACGAGTGTTGCTGCTGGTTCAACTTTACCTTCAATAGGAATAACGATAGAAAATGCTCAATCAGGAGATTTCTTTGCTTTATCTAGCATTTCTGGAACTGGATTTACTATTGATATAAAAAATGGTTCTAGTTTTGTTAATAGAAATTTCAAATATACTGCAACGGGTTTTGGGCGTGGTAGTTAGTGTTGAATTAAGATATACTTAAATAAAAAATGAGTTAAGTAATGGCTACACATGATTATGTAATAGACAATGCCTCTGGTAGTGCTGTCAGAACGGACTTAAATAACGTATTGCAAGCAGTATTAACAAATAATAGTTCTGGTTCTGCTCCTAGTACCACAGCAGCTTATATGTTGTGGGCTGATACGAGTAATAATATTTTGAAAATGAGAAATAGTGCTGATAATGCCTGGATAAATCTGTTTACATTATCAGGTGGAGTTGATGTAGATGCTGCGAGTAATTTTGCCTCTACTGTGACTTTTTTTGATGATGTAAGTTTTGATGGTGCTACTGCTGGAAGAGATATACAATTTGATAGGTCAGATAATGCACTTGAGTTTTTAGATAATGCAAAGGCAACCTTCGGGTCAGGTGTAGATTTAGAAATTTATCATGATGGTTCAAATTCATATATTGATGAAAATGGCACAGGTAATTTAAGAATAAGAAATGTCAATGGAAATGCTATTGAACTTATAGCATCAACTTCCGAGAAAATGCTTCAAGCAAATTATAATGGAAGTGTTGATCTCTATTTCGATAATGCAAAGAAGGCGGAAACTGTTACAGGTGGCTTTACAGTTACAGGAACTTGTACTGCAACAGCTTTTGCTGGTGATGGATCTGCTTTAACTGGTGTTGGTGGTGGTGTAACAAGTGACTCTCAGGGTAATACTGTTGCTGGAACTAATGCTGGCTCAAATTTTAGCGGAACAAGTGCAACAAACAATACTCTATTTGGTAAAGATGCTGGACTATCAATTACCACAGGCGATAATAACGTGGTTATGGGTAAAGATGCTTTAAGAGCTGCTACAACACAAGGTAATTCAGTTGCAATTGGTTTAGAAGCTGGTGTAACTTGTACTTCACAACAAAATGTCCTTATTGGATCAGCAGCAGGTAGATATTTAGGAACTGGCGGTTTGAACGTGGCTATTGGTAGGTCAGCAATGCACAGTTCTGTTAGTGGTTCAACTGGTCAAGGCTCAGGAGGTGACAACGTAGCTATAGGAGCTAATTGTATGTTTTCTGTGACTAGTGGATCTAAAAATGTGGCGATTGGAGATGATTGTATGAACGCTGTGACTACTGCAAGTAGTTGTGTAGCAATAGGGGCTGATGCTTTAATGAGTATAACTACTGGTGGCGCTGGTAATGTAGCTATCGGAAGAAGTGCTGGAAAATTAATTACAACGGCTTATGGGGTAGTTGCAATAGGAGAGGGTGCGCTTGATACATTAACGACAGGTTATTACAATACTGCGGTGGGTAAAGATGCTCTACGTTTGGTTACTTCGGGGGTTCAAAATCATGCTTTCGGTGTAAATGCCCTGGCTGCTGTTAGTACAGGAAGTCACAACGTGGCAATTGGTACAAGTGCTGGCCAATCAATTACTACAGGAAATGGAAATGTCTGCATTGGAAACGCTGCTGGTGTTAATAGAACAACATCTTCTGACTTGACTGCTATAGGAAATAGTACATCTTATAATAACACTACGGCAGGGGCAAATACCTCAGTTGGAGGTGCTGCTCTATACAGTAATGTGACGGGTGATAACAATACAGCAATGGGAACTAACTCTTTATACTTATGTACTGGATCGAATAATACTGCTATGGGTCGCTATTCAAATATGCTACTCACTACGGCAAATGCCAACAACTCGTTTGGTACTAACGCTGGTTATCATACAACAACTGGTGATGGAAATGTTAATCTTGCAGGTCAGCCAGCTACTGCAACATCAAGTTATCAGATCACATTGGGAACAACTTCTCACAACACTTTACGTTGTAATCAGACATCTATTAGTTCTTTATCTGATGAAAGGGACAAAACTGATATTGTCGATTTACCAGTTGGGCTTGACTTTTTAAATACTTTAAAACCTCGTCAATTTAAATGGAAAACTAGAGATGGAAATATAAAAGACAATAGAATTGATGCTGGATTTGTCGCACAAGAATTACAAACAGCACAATCAAGCTACAAATATTTAAGATTGGTGATGGATGACAACCCTGATAAGTTAGAAGCATTACAGGGAAATTTAATACCTTTGTTAGTAAAAGCAATACAGGAGTTATCCGTAAAAGTCACAGCCCTGGAAGCAGGGTAGAATTTAATTAAATTGAATTTTTATTATGAATTTTACAACTGAGATGATAGCAGACATTTATAATGCTTCTCTCGATAGTGTCACTTTAATTAATCGTGATGCTAATTATGCTGCTTACGAAGAGAGAACAGCATCAGGTTATACTGAGGCTTTTTGGAAAGACATGATTAAAAGAAATGTAGAACACCTTGAAACAATTAAGGCTTATAAAAATTCTAATGATGAAACAATCTGGACAACTGAAGATTTTACAGCTATAGATGCTGCTATAACTAAAGGAAAGACATTTTATTCTTAAATTATGAATCTTAAAGAAAAACTACAACAACTAGCCTCTGAAAGAGAAAATATAATTATTACTCTGCATCAAATTAATGGTGCGATGAAGTTGTTGGAACAGCAGATTCTTGAAGCTGAACCCGAATCAAACCAGCCATCAGATATAAAGGCATCAACCCCACAAGAAGCAAAAGCACCATCAGAGTAAGTGGTGCTACCATTTTATTAAGAACTTCTTTTATCATGCAAAAGATTATAAACATTCTTAGTATACTTTCTTTTCTACTTATATCTAGTAGCCTAGTGGGTACATTTATAGGTTATAGGTGGTTAACATCACCAAAGTTTGAACAGTATCTAAAAAATAAAATTATGGGTAACATTGATAATGTTTTACCTGATGCAATAAAAGGTGGTATGCCAGAATTTACAACACCACCTTTAGCAAAACCTAAAGTATCAATACCATTATAAATTGCCAGAAATAAACATAATACCTAGTGCATCAATACCACGTATACCTGATGTTGTTATACCTAACCAGACAAATTTACCTAAGACTACTCACGTAACAAGAATGTTACCACCTACTTTTGATATGCCTTGTGCAACTGTCAGAACTGATGGTACAAAAAATTCACAGCTATTCACAGATGACCCTGCAGGTAATGTTGTTATAAATTGTGCTATACCCTTCTATGAACCTTTACAATACAATGCTAAGGATTTAGTACCAATACAGGAAGCACAACCACCTACAAACGTAGAACAGCCACCTATAGCAGAAACAGAAACACCAGAAGTACCAAAAATACCAGAAGAGGATAAAGTAGAATGTCCTGACCTTAAAAAAAATAACCCACGCATAGGTGATTTAAATGCAAAAGGTACAGAAAAAGTTGTAGGTTTTAAATATATAGAAGAAACAAAAGAATGTGTGGTTCAGTATAAACCAACAACTGCAGTAGAAAAATATTTACCTTCTATAAATACAGTATCTACAACTTTTGCAATAACGATTGTTGCAACAACTGCAGCTACATTAACACCTTTTCTAAACAGAATACTAAAACCTGCATTTAAAAAATTGATAGGTACTGTTAAAAAGGCTGTAGGAAAAAAAGGTACAAAATTTACAGGTAAAAAACCAATAAAATCTAAACTTAATTCTTAATTTTATGTACGTGGTCTAAATTAGTAGGTTCTATAATTTCTATATCTGAACAGACTAATGCCATAGGTGTACCTTCTTTAAATCTAAAACCTTGTTTATAATTATCTGCACAGGTTTTGGCTCTACTCATTTCATAATTTAATCTTTTAGCTGCAAGTGATGCTTCATATAATTCATTTTGTTTTTTCATAGCTTTTTTACATTCTTTTATTGCTGTTCTATCTAGTGGTATAGAAAAAGTAGCTGTAATACCACCATTTATAGAAACATTAGATTGTTTCTGTCCTGTCCTAACCTTTTCAAAGTATAATATCTCACCTCTATAACCAGAATCTACATCACCATCACCTATTGCATTATTATCATCATCAAAATTACCTTCTATATCCCTTCTGCTGTATACAGGTCTATCAAAATGTGACTCAAAAGGTGTGGCAAATCCATACGTTGTAGATACAAATGGAGAGATATTAAGGGTAGCACCCTGACACGTAATAGTATTCATCTGGTACTGAAATTGCCTAGATGGTACTACTTGTACAGCCTGATTTACAACGCTACCACTAGAATTTGATGTTGTATTTACAGAATTAGCTAAGACAGGATTATTAAACAACAGCAACAATAATAAATATCTTTTCATTGGCTAAACGTACTTGTACTATCGCTGACACTTTCTATTGTTGTTGTGCGTGTAACGTGCGTGTAATTTGTAATACCAGGTGTTTCTAAAGTTTCGTAATACATGAAACTTTCACCTGCATTAGTAATGCTGAATGTAGGCTTGTTATCTAAATTAGGTGATACAAAAGTAGTGCCTACACCCTGTATTGTTGTATTTACCTTAGTCCACCCTGCAGGTGCTACATTTCCAGTACTACTTTGTACATTTTCCCCACCAACTGTTAGTTGATACCCATTACGTATGTCAAAACTTTTTATATCTTCCACTATTGTTTGTTTTGTTTCTACGTGCTGCTGTAGAACCCCTTGTTGGAAATTTGGAATAACTGGTGCTGCATAAACAGGTACACCAAAAAATACATATAGCCAAAATAGCCTATACATAGTTTTATTAATCTACTATTAGTGTTGTTATTACCTGTCCTACTGCTTCTGTATTTTCCCCACCTGCTGTTAGTGCAATAGAACCTGCAGTAGAAATAGTACCTGCTAAATTTGATGGTGTACCACCTGCAATACTTGTAACATCAGAAAAATTAGGACTAGCACCTGTTGTAACAGCACTACCTGGTATTGCATCTGCTTGGGTGAATGATTGGCTAAAACTGAAGCTATTAGCAGGTACGTCTTGTGTTACTGTCAAATCTGGTGCTGTACCAACACCACTACTAATAACAAGTGAACCAACACCATTAGCAACAGCATTACCACCTGATGTATAGGTTGTATCTACACCAGTACCACTTACGCTATAACTGCTACCTATGCGATCTGCTGACGTTGTAGCACCACCTACTGTTAGTTTTACAGAACTGGTAATACTATGTGATAGATCAGCATAACAGGCAGGTGTGATTGCTAGTAGCAATATTGGTAAAAATTTTTTCATGTTTTTGTTTTGGGGTCAACCACAGTAGCACCAATTATTTTTATAGGTGTTTCTACCCTTATAGTTTGGTATGAATTGTCACTTTGTGCAACTTCTTTAGGTTTGTCTTGGTTTTCCTTACGTTTTTTAGCACCTTCTAAACCGAAACTACTAAGACTTGAAGCTAATAAACTAGCGGGAAATGTGATATCCTGCTTTTCTCCTGTAGTTAGACCAGGTATCTTAGGTAAGTAATTGCTTGTTACGAGCAAACCAGACCAAAACACAACGAGTAACCGCACACAAACAGATATAAATTCAAACTGTTCTTCTTTATCGTCAAATTTTTCTTTTAGTTTTTGTAGAGGATTTTTAGATTTTGTTTCTGACATAGCCTTTTTCTGTCATAATAGCTATAGAACTAATAAAAACAAAGTGGTAGAGGTTATAGCAGCAGTAGGGGGTGCAATGATGACAGCGTGTTTTGTATCTGTAGGTTCTGTATCTTATAGGGGTAGACAATCACGTGATGACCTTGTACGTAATACAACAGCTATAGAATTACTAACAACAAAGATAGATGATATGCATGACGATATGAAAGAGGTTTTTCATAGGCTTAAGGAAGTAGAACTTGCCGTTGCAGAAATTAAGCCTAGAAGGTAAAAAAAGGCTATCTAGCTTTGCAATGGGGATTAGACAGCCTATAGATGACCATATTAAATTTAACAACTAGAATATGTTTGTAAAGCATAACAAAGCTATGTACAAAATTTTAAAACCTATACTGCTACGCTTTCTTACTTCTACAGGTTGTAAAAGATTAATTGTAGATTTATTAAGGTCTATCTGTAAGCAGACAACAAACACCTTAGATGATAAGGCTGTAGATATGTTAGAGCAGCAGTTATTTCCTAAATTAAATTAATTAGTCAGGAGATAGATCAAGTCCAACACTTGCCCTGTCTTTCCTATGGTAGGTATTCTATAACTTTCAAGTTAGCAAACACTACTAAACTAACTATCAGGCTTCCCGACTATATTGTTATACCTACTTATAAGCCATTATATAATTTATCAAGATCACCTTCTCTTTCTATATCTTCCCTAATTCTATTTTCGTGAAATTCATAAAATGGTTTTTTTAAAAGATTTTCGTATATATTGTCTTTTTTGTCATCTCTAAATTCATGGAAATTTATTTCATCAATATTACAATTAGTTTTTTTCATAATCTTATTTAACAAGGCATCATGGTCTTTTGCTTTCCATAGTTTTGATTTAACAAGTTTTTTACCATTAACTTCTTGATTAATGGCTTTTATTAATGCTGCAGTAGCAAATTGTTGGTTTTCCCTCTTACTATCATTTTTATACAATGCATGAATTTCTCTTTCATTGCTTGTTAGTTCAATTTGGAAAACTTCAAAAGTTGGTGTCATTTGTTTACCTCCACAAATTTTACTTTTTCTACATACCAACCATAAGTTTCTTCAATCGCATTGACTAATTCTGTATGGTTTTGAGCATCCCATAATAAACTTTTTGTTTCAGCTTCAATCTGATGCTTACCATGTGCAGTAATCGGTGCGTGAAAAGGATTTGTATTTGAAGTGTAATCAAACTTAATATCAGTTACTAATAAATTCATTTGTTTACCTCCTTACAAGCTAGTTCTATACCTGCATTACAATCTGTAACTGTCATGTCATATAAAGTTGATGAAAGGGCTGTATAAAACAACCCTGTAGCTGAAAGTATCATTAGAAAGTTTTGCATTATGCTACCTCCTTTATGTATTTATTAATAGCTTTATAGGCTTCGTTGATAAGTGCTAATTCTTCATTAGATTCTTTAAAATAAACATAATCTTCAGGATTACGTTTTAATCTTTTACAGTCATTATCAAAACTCATTCTTTCTGATTTAAGGTGATACTCAGTATCAGCTAGGAGTGTTTTTATGTAGGCAGCTACTTGTGGTTGCATTTGGAAAACCTCTCGGTTGTGTTTACAATATTAAATGTACCACAAGGGTATACCCTTGTCAAATTATTTATTTATTTTTACTATTTTCTATATCTATTATCTTTTGCAAAGGAATTGCGACCACTTGGGGTACTACAGAATTACCTAAGGCTCTAAGTCTGTCCACCCGATTTCGTAGCCCATCATCTCCTCGCAAAAGCACGGATTTAGATACATACTTTCTCCAATTTGGGTTGAGTCGATGTTTGGTAAATCTCCATGTATGTGTATTTTTGCTGCTATTTCTGTCTCTAAATATTTCTTGTGTTCTAATCTTGCCATTCCCTCGCTTAGTTTCATATTCATACCAATTGCTGCTCTTGGTGTCGGTAACATCTGATTTTTCGTTATCCATTCTTTCGTTGTTACTGTTGTCATTTCTTGATCGTATTTTATTGTAGCTAGATGTGGTTTTATTTCCTTCCAGTTCTCTATGCTCGGGTAGCTGAACCCTGCTTTGTCCTTTCTGAACCAATGCTCTATCGTTGTTTTTTTTATATTTGTCTTGGCTGCTATCTTCTTGATTGTTGTTTGACTCCTTAGATATGACACAAATTCTTCTTGTGTTGGTAAGTTTGGTCTTTCCTCCATCTGATGATCTTGATATATTTTCATCAACTTTGGATTCTGTTTTATTTGATCCATCATTACTTTGTCGCTTAAAGTTATTTGTATTGGTTGTCCTGATGATCTGTGTGTTTTTCCCTGTAGTAACTTTGTTGCGTGTTTCAGACCATCTTCCTTTGTGTCCATTGTAGTCGGGGTTGGTAGAGATTCCAAGTAAAAACCATCTGTCTCGCTGATGGCAAGCTCCAATACTTGAGCTTGGTATACAACACCATTGACATTCATAATTCCCTGTCTCGTAAATGTCTCTGAGAACGATGTCCATTCCGTTACTAAGGATAGCTGATACGTTCTCCAGGATAAAGTATTTTGGTCGTACCATGCGTATGGTTCTGATGAGTTCAAACCACATACCAGATTTTGAAGTTTCTGTAATGCCTTCGCCTTTCCCTGCTGTACTGATTGATTGGCATGGGAATCCACCACATATAACATCGAATTGAAAAGGTTCTGCTGTAAATGTTTTGATGTCATCGTGAATAGGAACGTTTCGCCAATGTTTTTTTAATACTTTTTGACAATATGAATCAATTTCAATAAATTGTGTAGTTTCAAAACCACCTACAAGTTTTTCAGCAGCATAACTAAAACCACCGATACCTGCAAAAGTGTCTAATAATTTTAGTTTTTTCATAATAATAATTTTGTTAATCTTGCATACTGTTCAATAGTCATAACAACCCTCCAATTATCACCATGTTTACAACCTGCTCTTTTTTTATACCTTACTAATGTAACTGCATGACTAACCTTAGCATTTATACGTTGTTGTTCTGCTTCTCTTGGCTTTTGTAATACTGCAGCATTTGTATCTTTCCAGTTTGCTATCTGTATAACAGTATCAGGTATGCCAACTAAATCACCCTTGTCATTTTCCATACCTGCACCAAAACGTCTTTCTACTCCATAACCTGTAAATTCACTTAACAATGCACAGGCTTCTCTTTCTGCTTTATCACCCTTAATCTTATTACTGTTCATTTTTCTAAATCTGTTATTTTTTTCTTTAACTGGTCATACTGCACTATATATTCTTTTGTACTAAATTCTTTTTTATTACTAAAATGATACCTGTCACTTAATGAACCTAACTGTACATATAAATCATCTATCATTTGTTGCTTTTTTTTATTAAATTCTAAACTTAATGTATCTGGTTCTTTTGGTTGCTTAGTCCAATCTGCTACTAACGTGAGTAACTCTTTTACACGTTTTAATGCGTTTTCAATTTTTTCTGTTGTTTTCATCTTATAGACCATGTAAAACCTGTTTCTACTTTAGTTGCAATACCTTCTTCTCTTTCCTGTTGTTCTTTATCTTCTATTGCATTTATCATATCTTTCCTAAATCTATTTGTTGTATCACTATATTCCCATTTTTCTGGTTTGCGTTTACGTATTGCCTTAACACCATCAATACTAAATGTACTCATAATAATACTATCCATATAATATTTTTCTAATACCATTTTCTTTTCTGTTATCTGCATATCTATTTCTTTTTTCTGTAACTGCAATACTTTTAGTTGTCTAAGTAGTTGTTCTGGTTGAGTGTTCATATAATTATTTAAAATACTTTATCTGTTGTGTAGGTATATAGTCATCAGGTAAATCATACAGCCAATCTAAAAAAACTCTTGTAATCTGCATAATTTGTTTATCATCAAACAGACTTAACCATTCTTGCCTGTCAATTTCTTCTAGTTCTTCTTCAAATGACATAGCTAATAACAAATAAAGAACAATAATTACATTTAGTATGGGGTATACCCTTATCTAATGCAACCCTTACTAAAATTTTACCTGTTTACTGAAGTAAAGGGTTCTAGCTTCTTCATAATCGTACATACATTCTTGTGGGTTATAATCTTGTGTTTTTATTCCATTAGGTGTTATATAAATTACCCTGCATGACCATAAATCAACACCTGGATAGTTCTGATATAGCAAAGAAACGTAGCCACCCATCTGTAACCTATGGTTTTTCTTTTTATAAACTTCTTGTGTTTTAAAATCTGCTAGACATAACATACCTGTATCTTTATGCTGTAATATCACATCACAACTACCTGCAATATCTCTTTTCCTATCTACCATACGTAACTCATTGGCAACACAATCCCATGTTTCCCACATTCTGTAATTAATTAAATGTTCTATCCAATGTGCATAATCTTTTGCATAGGCTAGTGCTAATGTTTTATCTTTTGTTTCACACCATATCTGTACTGCTTCATGTATAGCTGTACCTCTTATTGCTGCTTTTTCCATTTCTTTACTTACGTATGTATTTTCTTTAACTACTTCAGAAACAGAACGTGCTACGTATTTTTTACGTTTTAAATCGTAGTATTTATGTGGTTCTGGTAAAAACTGCAGAAAAGGGTCTTGTACTAAAATATCTTTAATTTTGCTTTTCATATTCCACAGGGTCAAAAGTTATTTTACCTGTTAGTGTATTTTTCCATTTTGGTATGTTTTCTAAGCGTAATGATGGTGTTGCACCAGATTTTGTACGTAATATTCTTTTCCATTTACCTGTACCTGTTTCTCTTTCATATCCCATAGCAATAAACCAACCTTCTGATGGCTTATCTAAATCAGATACCTTTAACAATCCTTTTTTTACCATCTTCTGTAATGTGGCTTTTGCATTATTGCTAAATAATCTTTCCATTAGATTAAGTTCCCCATTTCATCAAACTGTACAACTTTCTGGTTCGGGTGCGGTTTATTTTCCTCTACAAAACCATTCTTATTTTGTATTTTAGATATTGTTTCATAGTTCTTTATGGTGCAACCCTTCCATGTACCTGCAAGTATACCTGCTTCTAACTGATCTTTTAATATCTGTTCACCATACTTTTTTATAAATTTTCTATATTCTGTTATCTGTTGTTTCCATGCCTGTATTGACTTACTACCTTTCTTAACTTTCCAGAAGTCATCTATAAGTGTTTGTAAGTGTTGTAAATCTTCTGGTATTATCTTTTCTTGTTTTTCTTTTTTATTTATTTTTTCTTTTTGTTCTTTTCTTTCTAAACCATCTTTATCTAATTTATTATCTTTATGTATATATAGTGCC
>VTLG01009674.1_pt1 | contig 22263 bp, 26 predicted proteins | sample 4694571 | NCBI WGS metagenome assembly VTLG01 (sample SAMN12604809, study PRJNA352737) | marine metagenome | biome: ENVO:00000447; feature: ENVO:00000209|ENVO:00000569|ENVO:01000036; material: ENVO:00002151; isolation source: viral sequences binned using virsorter ... | reverse complement strand
AGGGTGGAGAAGGCTATGCTATTGCGATTTGCGTGATGTCTGACGGGAGATTCACGATAAAGCGCACGCCTCTTGATTTGTATTACGATGAGGATGGTGAGATGCATGAAGGCGTGACCGTGATTGAAGAAAACGTCGAAGACCCTGAAGAAGCCCTCAAGGTGGCGTACAGTGAATACATGAACAACCCTGTAGGTGAAGTGGTTGAAGTGGAAGAGGAAGAAGATGTGGACGTGGATGAAGTGGCTGAGGACATGTCTACCGATGAGGCCATGGGAGAAGACGTTGTGGCCTTTGGGGAAGAGGAAGACGAAGAAGCATACTACTAGGATGCCAGAAGAAGGGAATGGTATATGGCTAAACAAGGACTGTATTCCAATATACACGCAAAGCGGAAAAGAATAGCTTCAGGCTCTGGTGAGCGTATGCGTAAGGTCGGGAGTAAAGGTGCCCCAACAGCAAGTGCGTTCAAGCAGTCAAAGAAAACAGCCAAAGGGAGAAAGTAATGGCAACGGCGAAGTTAACCAAAAGACAGCAGAATGTCCTTAAAAAGCATAGCGAGCATCACAGTGCTAAGCATATGGCTGAGATGCGTAAAGCCATGAGAGAAGGATCTACGTTTACGGCGGCTCACAATAAAGCCAAAAAAAAGGTTGGTAATTAGATGGGCAGCAATCATGGGAAGCACTCAAACGGAGACTTGAAAGTTAAAGTCGTGGTCATGGATGATGGCAAGAAACATGCACTGAGAGCGATGAAGGGAATGTTGAAAAGCGCCTTGAGGGCTATGGAATCGAACGACCCTCATACCGGGGAAGCCGAACGGCGTATTTGTGAACTCAGCAGGAGAAAGCTCTAATGGGAGAAGAACAGTCAATTGAAGAGAACCCGTACGTTGGACAGCTCACCTTCATTCAAAGCCAAGGCAACATCGAGGTCTGCTGCGTGTTTGGTGAGATTGATCGGCATGGGGAAATTGTCAAAGAAGGGTACAACCCAGAGGTGATTGTGCATCGTGAAGCCTCACGGATGCTGGATCTTTGGGAATCAAAAGTTCAGCAAGATAAGACGTTAAAGGCCGTTGAAGATTCTCGATTAATTAATGGCCTTCCGATTGTAAACGGTAATGGGAAAAAGCATGAGCCAAGAAAAGAAAGAAACTAAATACCTCGTTGACAATCCTGAGTTCGTCAAGTTGGTTCCGGCCAAGCAGCGATGGATTCTGCATGTTCTCGAAGGCGAGACGAATCGGGATGCTGCGGTCAAGGCCGGATACAGTGAAAAGACGGCGATGGTCAAGGGCGCAAAGTTATCGAAAGAGCTGGGTCATATTGTGAATGGCCAGCGGGCTGAAGAGAAGCGTCATGTGCAGAAGATGGCCATGGTCGATAAAGAGCGGTGGCTGCAGGAGCTAACCTCCATGGCATTTTTTAATGTGAAGGACATGGTGGATGAAAACGGTTCTCCGCTTCCGATCACGCAGCTGTCTCGAAAAGACGCATCTGCGATTTCAAGCATTGAGGTGAATTCAAGTCGCAACGGCAGAGTCAAGCGATTTAAGTTTCATGAAAAGCTCAAGGCGCTTGAGGTACTCGGCAAAGCCTTGGAATTCTACGATGATAGTAATAAAGATAATCATCCCCTTGCGAATGTCAAGATCGAGGTGCTGCTGGATATGAAGCGGGATCTTGAAAAGAGGGCTGGGGAAAACGTCGTTGATATTACTCCATCGGAACCGAAAGAGCTTGAAGCCGCCGTATGAAGATATCTGAGATTATCCCAGCCTTGTTGTTGTTAGGAACATTGATTGGGTTTGGGTTTACAGGCTATCAGCAATTCATTGGGGTCAAAGCCAATATCGAAAAGGTCCACGCGAACGTCTCGAAGAATGAAGCGTTCATGTTGGATGTGAAAACCGCATTGGATAACTTTGAGCATACGACAAAAGCTCTCTGGGGCGATCATGCCAAGACCATTTATCGCATTGAACAAACACTCGACAATGATGTAGTCGCACCTCTAGGGACGTTCATCGACAATGATCCTGCCGTCGAAGCCATCTGGCGGAACCGCCTGAAAGATGTACGTGATGAACGCCGTGCCGTTGAAGAGCGTGTGGGAGAAAACATTGACCGGATGATGGAGCGAGTACGCTAATGGGATTGCTGAACTTTATTGGTGGGATGGTGTCGCCTGTTACGAAACTGATTGATGAGGTGCATACCTCAGATGAAGAGAAAGCAAAACTCAAGAATGAATTGTTTGCCATGCAGGCGAAGCTGCAGAGTAAAGCGTTATCGTATGAGAAGCAGCTCCTCAGTAGCCAATCTCAAATCATTACGGCTGAGGCGCAGGGAGGATCATGGCTGCAACGGTCATGGCGACCTATTACGATGATGACGTTTCTTGCGCTTGTGGTGGCGGATAGCTTTGGGTTGCTGGCCTTTCGTCTCGCTGATGAAGCGTGGACATTGTTGCAAATTGGATTAGGCGGCTACGTGGTGGGCCGGAGCGCAGAGAAACTTTCCAAGCCTATTGCTGATGCAGTCAAACAAAAGAAGCTGGACGTATAATGATTACGGAAGCGAAGCAGCCTACAGACTTAGAGTTATTGCAAGCCGTCAATGAGGCTCTCTCAAAGCGGAAGATGGAGCAGTATGTTCCCTCTGACAAGCAGAAAGAATTCCATGCGATTGGGGGCGATGACTCCGTAAAAGAGCGTCTACTTATGGCTGCCAACCAAGCAGGCAAAACGACATGTGCGGGCATGGAAACAGCGATGCACATGACGGGGCGGTATCCAGATTGGTGGGAAGGCAAGCGCTATAAAAAGGGGTCAAAGGGATGGGCTGGTTCTGATACGGCACAAACCACTCGTGATGGCATTCAGCGTATTCTGCTGGGAGAAGTAGGGGAATGGGGGACGGGAGCCATCCCTGAAGATGCTATCGTCGATATTAAGCGTAATGTGCATGGTGTCTCAGACGCAGTAGAAACGATTATCGTGAAGCATACCTCTGGGGCGAACTCACGCATCACGCTGAAAACGTATGACCAAGGAAGAAAGCGTTGGCAGGGAGAAACGCTGGATTTTGTATGGTTCGATGAAGAGCCACCGCCTGACATCTATTCAGAGGGAAGAACCAGGACCACCGCGACGAATGGTATTAGCTATATGACGTTTACGCCGTTGATGGGTATTACCAATGTGGTGCGGCGTCTATTGAATGAAAAGCCTGATGGGTCTGTGGTGATTCAGATGACCCTCTACGATGCCGATCATTATACCGATGAGCAGAGAAAGTACATTGTCGAGATGCACCCGGAGCATGAGCGTGAAGCTCGGACGATGGGTGTGCCATCGCTGGGATCAGGCCGGGTCTTTCCTGTGGAAGAGGTCTACTTGAAAGAACCCAACTTCCAGATTCCCGGTTATTGGTCGAGGGGTGTGGGGATGGATATTGGGTATGACCATCCTACGGCTGCGGTGTGGGGGGCGTTCGATGCGGATACGGATACGCTTCACATTTACGATGCGTACCGCGTGAAAGAAGAAACGCCTGCCGTACACGCGACTGCCATTGTGGCGAGAGGGTCATGGATTCCCGTGTTCTGGCCACATGATGGGTTGAAGCATGATACGGGTGGCCCGTGTAAGCAGATCGCACAGCAATACCGAGATCATGGGGTGCATATGTTCCGCGCACATTCTACGCATCCGCCGTCTGATATGGAGAAAGAGGGGACCGGAGGGTTCAGTACTGAAGCAGGGATACAGCGATTGTTGGATCGCATGAGAACAGGTCGGCTGAAAATAGCCGAAAACCTCAATGATTGGTTTGAAGAGTTTCGCATGTACCATCGGAAAGACGGCAAAGTCGTAAAAATTAACGATGACTTGATGAGTGCCACGAGAATTTTAGAAATGATGATCCGGCATTTTGAAGTCATGTCCCCTCCGAAGAGAAGGAGTGGGGTCCAAATGTTCCAGCCTCGTGACCGATCTATGGGTTTATTGGGGTAGATATATGTTGAATTACACATTGGTAGCACGATATAATTTATCTCCACTCAAGGGAGGGTCATAATCATGGGAACATCGGTGTTTACTTTAGGAAGAGGTCGCGTGATGACTGCGACTGTAACGCGCCCAGCCAATACCACTACCTATGCGGCTGGAGATGTCGTGGGATCATCCACGGCAGCGGATAATACTCTGGTACTTACGAGTGTTAACTTGAATGGGAACGGCTTCTCTACGATACAAAAAGCCATTTTGCATTCGAGCGCCTCAGTGTCCACCAAGCCTGATATCGACTTACTGCTCTTTCATACAACATTCACGACGCAGGCGGATAACGCAGCCTTTGCCCCCTCAGACACAGAAATGGGGTACTTGGTGGGTGTGATTAATTTTGCGACAGGCGGATGGACGATTGGCAATGCGACATCTGGGGCTGGCGGAAATGCCGCGTGTGTGGTGAAGGATATTCAATTGCCTGTTACTACGGCATCGGGATCAAAGGGAAATCTATTTGGGATCATGGTGGTACGAAATGCGTATGAGCCTATCTCAGGCGAAATATTCACCTTACGATTGGGGGTCGTAGACTAATGCAGCTATCTACCGAGCGATTATTACAAGTAGCGAAAGGGTTAACAAGTATCATCAATAATGATCGAACGATGTCAGCAGGTGCGCGGTTTAAGTTGGCACGGATGTACCATGTGTTGCAACCTGAATTGCAGTTGATTGATGAACAGCAGAAAGCTATTTGTGATAAGCACGGTGGAACTCCCGCGACTGGGGACAATGGCGGAGTGATGTATACCTTTGAAAATGGTGGACTTGAGGCATACAAGAAAGACTGGAAAGAAGTATCTGAAACCAAAGTTGATGTGAATATTTCCCCCATCCCGTTGTCTGAGTTTGGTGATGAGTGCGATGTGAGCGTAGCTGAAATGACGATGCTGGGAGATGCAATCTCGGAGTAATCAATGGCCAAAGAAGATAAAGAGTTGCCGAAAGGCGTAAAGGATTTTGTTCGGGAGCTAGACGCTGCAGAATCGCGGGACAGTATCCCGGTAGCAGACCTTGAACTCCCGAAAGAAGTCAGGAAATTCATTCGCAGTTATGGCGCTTCAGACGAAGACCGAGAAGCGGCCATGATGCGTTTGGCGAGTGATCTGATTTCTAAACGAAACGAGGCAGTCACGGCGAGAGAAGGAAGCGGGATTGAGCAGTGGTGGTCGTATGCCGAAGAGGCATATAACAGCGTTGATGACGCTAACCGAGACGCCGCTAATGCGGCAGGATGGTATAAGCCTACTGACATGTCCGGGCCACTCACGATGGCTGGCGGAGAAATGGGAGATGATGGCACGATCAAGTCTACGGTGTTTGTGCCACTCACAGCTCGATATGTAGACGCCGCTGCGGCGAAGGTCCATGACATTCTGATTGATGTCGATGATAAACCATTTGGATTAGTTTCGACTCCTATCCCAGATCTCGTCAAAGCCAAAGAAGATACACGAACGGTAGGGTTCCCTGACGGCACTCCGATGACGAAGCCGTCAGAAGAGCAGCCAATTGCCCAAGGACAGCCCACAATGCCTGCTCAGCAGCCGACGTTGGCTCCTGGCGCACCAATACCTCAAGGACAGCCTATGGGTGCCCCTGATGAAATGATGGCTGCTGCTGGCCCTCCTGTTGAGGGAGACGGGCGTGTGGCTGTGACGGTGGCGGATCTTGCCAGAGAAAATATTGATGCAGCCGATAAGGCGGCGAAATCGGCAGAGGACAGAATTTATGACTGGTTGGTGGAGTGTGGTCATGCGGCTGAGATGAGGTCGGTGATCTTTGATGCTGCGCGTCTGGGCGTTGGTGTCTTGAAGGGTCCACACCCTAAGACCAAGCATGACATGGCAGTAGTCAGGTCAGAAGATCCTGAGACAGGTGAAGAAGAGATCACATTAGAAAAGCGGTCAGCGATGGTGCCTATCACTGAGCGCGTCAGTCCATGGGCGGTGTACCCTGACCCGGCGTGTGGAGAGAAAATAGAAAACGGTTCCTATGTGTGGGAGCGGGACTATTATTCTCCGAGCAAGGTCAAGTCTCTGCGTGGGCAACCGGGATTCAGTGATCGTTTAGTCGATATGGTATTAGAGATTGGGGTGGAGGGCATGTCTCCTCAATCTGGGACCAAGCAACCTCACTATGATGACAGCTATGATGAGCGGTACAAGGGACAATATGAAGTGTGGCATTATGTGGGGCCAATTAGAAAATCTGATTATGATTATTTGCATGGGAGAGTCTATAACGACGAACCGTATAGCGATGATAATCCGCTAGAGGAAACGGTCAATGTAGTGGCCACCATGATCGCAGACATTCCGGTGAAGGTCGTCAGAAGTCATTTCGAGGAGTCTGGGCGGTTGCTCTACTATAACTTCCCATGGCGACGGCGCACTGGATTGTGGGCTGGATGCGGTGTGGGTGAGCAGGTCATGACCGCGCAGAAGATTGTGAATGGCGGGACACGGGCGCTGCTTGACAATGCCGGACTCAGTGCAGGTGGACAGATCGTCATGGATCGTGACGCGATTGAGCCTGCAGATCGTTCTGATGTCATTACAGGCATGAAGCTCTGGTACTTAACCAAGGATGCGTTGAACGATGATGTGAAACGCGCCTTTAACGTGTATCAGTTCCCAAACGTCACCAACCAATTAATGCAGGTGATTATGTATGGCCAGCAGCTTGCGGAAGAATCCTCAAGCGTCCCGCTGATTTCTCAGGGGCAGACTGGACCTACCACGCCAGAAACGTATGGAGCCACGCAGCTCCAAAACAGTAACGCCAATCAGCTTCTGAGAAGTATAGGGTTCTCAGCAGATGACTACATTACGCGCCCTTTGATTAAGGCGATGTATGAGTGGCTGTTGCTTGATCCGAATGTCCCTGATTACGAGAAAGGGGATTTTCAGATTCATGCGGCAGGATCATCGGCGTTGGTGGAACGAGCGATTCAAGATCAATTTATTGTGCAGCTTCTTGGGCAGTCAATGAATCCAGCCTTTGGGCTAGATCCTAAAAAGCTGATGACAGAGGTATTGCGAAGTCGCCATCTCCGTCCGTCTTCGGTGCAAATGACGGAAGAACAGCAGATGCGTATGGATGCCATGATGCAACCGCCTCCGCCAGAGCCAGATCCGCGCATTCAGGTGGAGCAGATCCGCATGCAGATGAAGCAGATGGAGCTTCAGCTTGAACAGGCTGAGATACAGGCCAAGATGCAGATGAAGCAGCAAGAGCTTGGGTTTAACGTGCAGGCGAAGCAAGCTGATATTGCATTGAAGCAGCAGGCGATGCAGGTGGATTACCAGTCCGATGAGATGGATCGCCAAGTGGCCATGGATACGGCGGTGTTGCAGGCTCAGGTCGAGCTTGAGAAAACAAAGATCGCGGCGTTGAGAGAAGGATCGAACCAAGCCAAGATCAAGCAATCGGCTGAGTTTAGAATCATGAACATGCAGAAACAAATTGAAATGAAACAGATGGACTATGCAAATCGCCACCAAATTTCCATGGACCAAGCCAAGACAAGGCTGGCAGATACGGCGATGCGACTGAAGCAGCAAGAGAGGTTGTCGATGAGGGCGACGGCGGCAAAGAATGGGGCGTCCACCCCTGAGACTTCCGTGCCTCCGACAGAACCCTTGGGGTTGGCAGAAGTTGGCCGATCATATGAACAATGAGGGGTGATTCGAGGCGTGAGGAGTTTGATCTGACTGATGCTGATCGTTCGACGATTACATGGCAGAAACTGTATGACCACTACAAAGCACGCCTCGATACTATGCGTGAGTACAATGACAGAGAGCATGACCCGACCGTGACATCCATGGTGAGGGGTCAGATCAAAGAGATCAAGAGGTTTTTAGATTTTAACGTCCCAGAAGAAGACAAGAGACGGTAATGATGGGAGCTGCCTTAAAAACAAGACAGCGAGAATTAATAGCTCGACGGAAACGCCGAGCGTTGTATCGAGTGCTGCCCCTCGTGTTGGACAGCAATTCTAACGGAGCGACCTTCGGGCCGATCTAGGAGGAGGAGGAATGGCAAACGTGGCAGAGCAAGCTGCTGTAGAAGAACCTAAAGCCGAAAAAGTATCAGCCGAAGAAAAGGCTGCTCGTGACTTAATGGAAGGCTTTTCTGGTGATGTTGTGGTTGAGGAGGTAGCGCCTTCTGAGCCTGAGACTAAACAGAAAGCTGTCCCAGAAGATCCCGTAGCAGAAGACTCGACTGATGAGGTTGACGATGATGATGAGGAGGAGGAGGAAGCAGAGTCTTCCGATGATTCTTCTGAGCCTGAAACCGTCACCGTTACCAAAGACAAGTTCGACAAACTTCTGAAAAGTGTTGAGGTGGCAGAAGCCACGAGTAGACGCGCTCAGGAGGGACTCGAAAAAGCCTTTGGCCATATCGGTAATCAAGGGGAAACGATCAGGCAGATGCAAGCCTTAAATGCGAAATCAGGCCATGGAACGCTCACGGCGGAAGATCTTGCGGAGCTGTCGGAGAACTATCCTGAAATTGCGGAGCCATTACTCAAGGCTTATACAAAAGCCAGAGCGAGGGCGCAGGTGCAGCCTACGCCTCGACCACCAGCACAACCTCCGCAGCAAGCTGGTATAACGAACGACGTTGCCAATGCGATGGTTGAGGAAGCGACGTATCGAGTTGAGTCCAATATGCTGAACAAGAGATATCCTGATTGGCAGGAAAAGGTTCAACTTGGGACGCCATTTCGGAAATGGCTTGAGAAGCAACCGGAAGACTATAGAAAGCAGACGGAAGCGACAACGAGTCCTACCGAATTGATTGAGGCGTTTGATCGCTTTAACAAGCAGGCAGTCGTCAAAGGAAAAAAGAAGGCTTCGAGGGAAGCTAAACTGAAACGTGCTGAAGTCTCCAAGGGAGACAGGCAGTCGACAGCTCGATTAAAGAGCGACCAACAACAGTTGGAGGACGGTTTCTACTCACGGTAGATCCGCACGCCAGCTTTGATAGAAAGGTAAGGTTATGGCCGTACAAACATACTCACTACACGCGGGCCGTATCAATAAGTTTAAGGGTCAAATTTTGGCTCATGCGGTACCCGATGAAGTTCTTTCGCGGCATGGTCGTCAGATGAAAATGCCGCAGCGAACGGGTGACACGTATATCGCACGTCGATATATTCCGTTCAACGCAACAACAACGAACTACAATACGCAGAACCGATTTTTCCAAGATGCTAACGGAGATCGAGGGGCTGCATACGTCGCACTTCATGCGACGGCTGAGGGCGTAACACCGACCCCAGACACCATGACTCCAGTCGATGTACAGGTGGTGGTCAAGGAGTATAGCTGTCTCTATGCATACACCGACAAGACCTATCATTTGTATGAGGATGACATCCCGGCTGAAATGGTCAAACACACTGGTGAGCGTGTGACGCTCGTCAATGAGATGGTTATTTATGGCGCACTCAAAGCTTCCACCAATGCGTGGTTCTCTGGTGGGACGACAATGGGCACGACTGATGAAGGGCTAACGCTCGGATTCATCCGAAACATTTCGTCCAACTTGCAGGCCAATCATGGCAAGATGGTGAACTCTGTCTTGGCTGCTGGCCCGAACTACGGCACCTCCGCTGTGGAGCGTGGGTATTTTGTGTTCGTGCATACGGATGCAGAGCCAGACATTCGTGACCTTCCGGGCTTTATTCCTGCCGCAAAATATGCACAGGGTAAAGCGTTGGATAATGAGTTGGGCACCGTTGAAAGATTTCGTTTTATTACCAGTCCTGACCTTGTGTCTCGGCAGAACGCTGGGGCCGCTGTTGGCGCGACTGGATTGAAATCAACTGGCGGAGCAAACATTGATGTCTATCAATTTGTAGTGGCTGCACAGGATGCGTGGAGCAAAATTGCTGTACGTGGCCTCGACAGTGTTGATCCTACCTTCCTGAAACCGGGACAGAAAAGCAAATCTGATCCGTTGGGACAGAGAGGGTATGTTGGCGCACTGTGGTGGTTCGCCTGTATGGTCGAAAACGATGGGTGGCTCGCTGTAGGTAACTGCGGTTTGAAAGAGCAGACATAAGGAGGGCAGATAAATGGGCATGACAGGAACAGTAGCTCAATGGCTCAGTAAACTGCCTGACGTAACTTATGGTCAGCGGCTGATTAATGTATTTGATCCGATAGCAGACAGGCAGTCTACACAGATGCTGGTAACGGCTGGTTTAGTGGTTAAGGCGGCTGGTGGTACGCTATCGAAGATTGGAGCATCGGCATGTTACGGGACGACGAAGGGGAATTTATTCACCATCGCCGCTTCCACGGATATGCCAGCGCTGTCTGGAACTATTGCACAAAACGACTATAACGTGTTCTGTTATTTCCAAGATAATGCTGGAACACGCACGTCGGCAATGGGTACTGGCGCGACAGCTATCGCGGCGGTTAAATTCCCACCGTTTCCAACAAACAAATGCTTGATTGGGTTTGTCCTTGTGATAAACACCAATGCTGATTATGTTGGAGGAACCACGGCGTGGAATGCGACAGGCGTTACTGCGGTTCACATTAGTCCAGTGGGTCCGTTTGACCCATCAATTAAGCTAAGATAGGAGAGTAGATATGGATCAGTTGGGTATTGGAGCGATAAATCAATGTACTACTAGCGGGTTGCTCACTACGACTGGTGCAGAAACGGTTCATGATACTACCGTTACAATCTGTTACAGTCTTGACGGCAAGCAGCTCACCAAAACTGCCATTACTAACGGTGCTACTCCTACTACCGATCACAACACTGGAGCAGCTTTTACAGCGTTGATTGGTGGTAACAGCGTTGCAAATACTCCGGGCCAAGGCACTGTCGTGGTCTGGGGGTTGCAATCTGATGGCACTGTGAAATGTGCAATGGGATCAATCGAAGACTTGGACATGGACGATGATTTCGTCAATGCCCCAGATTTCCCAGCCATTAAGGGTGACATTGTGCCGTTTGCGTATACGATTTACAAAGCAGGCGCAACGGCGGGAGTGAGCAACATTTGGGGTACTACAAACTGGAATGCGACTGGTGTAACAGCGACTGACGTCAATATTGGTCGTCTGCCAAACCGACCGCAAACATCGTAATACATGTGTGGTGGGGAGTGAGGACGCTCACTCCCCTCTCACATCCACAGAAGGAGGGATTGTATGAGTACGAAGACAGCCAAAAAGAAATCTTCTAACAAAGAGGTGAAGGGGAATGCTTCTCCTGAGTTTTATATGAAACGGGAGATGCGTGAGAGCGCTGACGTTGAGATTACTCAGCGGCCTACCGTGCATATCCCTGTAGAGGGGTCGATCCCAAAAGACATTCTGACTGATCCTCGTGAAGAAGTGAGAACGGCAGAAGACGCGAAATTAAAAGAGCTGGCGTTTCAGGATGAACCAGTGACCATTCGCATCCACCCCTCATCTGGAAAACATAAAGACCCATGGATGTTTTGCCAAGTCAATGGGATTGCCGTCATCCTTGATAACGGGGCATGGAAAAAAGTAAATATGTTCCCGCGCAACAAGACGTTTACCACCAAAAGATACTGTGTCGAAACGATTGCACGGGCTAAAATTGATGAGATTGAAGCAGGCTATGACCTGCCTCCAAATTCAGATCCTCGTAATAATGTGAATTTTACCACCTCAGCCGTCGCAAACTTTGTGGTGCTTGAAGATAAGAGTCCACGCGCTGCAGAGTGGTTGGAAGGATTACTTCAAAGCCGATAGGAGGGATGACTCATGATGGGAACTAAGCCTCATAAAAAAAAGAAACCAATGAAAACGGTAAAGTCTGGAATGAAAAAGAATAGCGGTTCTAAGAAGACGCACAAGGGCGGGTATTAGGAGAAAGTAGGCCATGACCTTTTTAGAAATGTGCCAAGCTGTCGTCAGTGAGGGCGGCATTTCCAATGATGTAGCTCCTACGGCGGTGACGGGGCAAGTCGATCAGCTTGCCCGTGTGGTTAATTGGGTGTCTCGTGCATGGGTGGAGATCCAAGAGAAGCATATTGATTGGGATTTCCTTCGTGTCGAAGATGTGGCCACCACTACCACGTCAGCGGGGCAATACATTTATACGCCAGATGATTTCGGCATTGTGGATGGCTACTCTGAGATAGGGTTTAATACAGGTGGGGCAGCGGCCCCAGCGGTGGGGAATACTCTGACGCAGGGAGCAATTACTGGAACGATCAAGAAAATTATTTTACAGTTTGGGGACTGGGGAACGACCACGGCTATAGGGAAATTGATCCTGTCATCTCCAAGCGGAAACTTTGCTGCTGGAGCGGCGACGATTACAGGTGGGTTGACGTGTACCCTGACGGGGCCACAGCAAGCCATTAACTTCAATTCATGGGCGTGGGGGTCATTCCGCGTCTATAACACGACTGACGGAACGGCAGGGGAGACATTGCTCACCCCTAGAACGTATCCGTATATGCGGGATGTCTATCTGTTTGGAGGGACGAGAGATACGCGCACTCGTCCAGATTCCGTTTCCGCTATTCCATCGAACCATTCGGTGGTACTGGGACCAATTCCAGATGACGGGTATACCGTCACCGCCGATTTTTACAAGCAACCGATTGTGTTAGCTGCTGATGGGGACATCCCTGATGTGCATCCGCAGCATCATATGATTATTGTCTACCGCGCACTGTGGAAATATGGGTTATATGAGTCTGCTGGAGAGATGGTGTCATATGCCAGAAGTGAGTATGAGCCAAAACTCTATGCGATGAATCGTGAGTTTAGGCCCGTCATGAGATTGGGAGGATCATTAGCCTAATGCCACCCGGAAGAATTGCATCGTTGCCCGCTGTGAAGTACCAGCGAGTTGCGCTTGGTGGAGGATGGGACCAAATCACTCCCACGTATGAGCTTCCTCCCGGTGTAGCGCGAGAAGTTTCGAACTATGAAGTTGGAACACGCGGCGGATATAGCCGCATTAAAGGGTATGAGCGTTATGACGGACAGGCAAAGCCGTCGGATGCGACCTACGATATTATTCAAGTTGCTTCATTCACCAATGTTCCCACGGCTCCTGCAAATATTAAAAAAGTAGGAGCGGCGACTCCATCTGCTCGTCTCGTTGCTGTCAATGAAACGGATCTCACGATGGCTATTACGAATACGAGTGGATCGTTCACGGCTGGCACGGCCATGGAGGTTGATGGTGGGGCCGCGATTGGGACGCTCGTGTCCGTGACGGAAAGCGTGACGGCTCAGGAGAACGCCCAGTACCTGAATCTTGCCGCCGACTATTATCGTGGATTGATTGGAACGGTGGGGACGACAGCGACTGGAGCGACAGGTGCAGTGCTTGGTGTCGCATCATTGGTCGTCAATTGCAGTACCGTGGCGTTCACGGCTGGAGGCAGTGGTACTCCAAGCATTGGAGATACCCTTACAAAAGGGAGTGCCGTCGCAACCATTCTCCGCATTGATCTTACTGGCGGGGCATGGGCAGATTCTGATGCGGCAGGCAATTTTTTGATTACCAACCCTGCAAATAATTATACCAGCGGCGCTGGAACGGCAGGGAGTGTAGGAGTGACCATCAGTGGCGCTCAAACTAAAACAAATAGCGACAATGTGTTTGCTTTTCGGAAAGACGATGGCGGTAATACCGTCAACATTTACACGGCCTCATCAACGGGGTGGGATGAAATCCCGATGTACAAGGAGGTCACATTTTCGGCGGCTGGAAGTGGTACTCCGGCGGAGGGTGATACCCTCACGCAAGGGTCTGTAACCTCTACGATTAAGCGCATCCTTTTGGAATCAGGGACGTTTTCGGCTTCAAGTGCCGCAGGGCGATTTATCATTACGACTCCATCTGGAGGTAGTGGAAACTATACAGCAGCGTCAGCAACGGCAGGAAGTGTCGGGTGTACGCTTGCAGGAGCGCAGGCGGCAATCAGCTTGACCTATGATTCAACCGCTGACCCTTCACAGCGATATAGCTTTGTGACTGCGAACTTTGTTGGAAGTACTATTTCCCAGCGACTCTACGGAGCCGATGGGGTCAATCGATGCTTTGAGTTTGATGGATTGATCCTCGCACCGATTGATACAAAGTTGACCACTGATACGCCACGGTACGTGGAATCATTTGAAAACCATCTTTTTGCGTCATGCGATTCATCGGTGGTGTTTTCAGGGCCAGCGAAACCGTATGCGTTTAATACCACTGATGGGGGCGGGGAAATTGTCATAGGTGATGACGTGACGGGCATGACGGTTCAACCCGGTGCTGCGGCGTCTGGAGCCATGACGGTGTTCGGGCGAAACAATCTGCAGGTACTGTACGGAACCAGTAAGGACGATTTTAATTTGCAGCGCTTTATCAGTTTTACAGGAGCGCGGCATTATTCGGCAGAGACAATGAGCCAGACCTATTTCCTCGATGACCGTGGGGTGATGAGTCTGGAAACGAGCATGAAATACGGGAATTTTGAGGATGCGACGTATACGCATTCGATTCAGCGGTTTATTGATTCGCATCGGGATCTTGTGAATAGCTCATTAATTAATCGTGCTAAGAGCCAATACCGGGTGCTATTTAGTGATGGGTCAGCGTTGTATTCCACGATTGTGAATGGTCAATATCTAGGGTCTACTAAAGCACAGTATGATGACAAGATGTTCTGTGCGTTTGCGGGAGAGTTGGCGAACGGTAATGAGGTAATCTATTACGGGGCGGAAGAAAGTGGATATGTGTACCAAGCCGATACAGGCACGTCGTTTGATGGCGAGCCTATTGAAGCCTACATTCACTTGGTCTGGGACCCGATGGGGTCGCCGAGTATTATCAAAAGGTACCGTAAGGGAAGCGTCGAGTTGGAGTCAGAGTCATATGTCGCATTAGGAGCATCGTATAAGCTAGGGTGGGGAAACAATATGTATGTGCAGCCCACCTCCACGCCACGCACGTATGAGCTAGGCTTCACTGGCATTGAAACATGGGACTCTTTCACATGGGATGAGTTTACGTGGGATGAAGAAGGGTTAGGTGAAATTGCCATTGATATTGCAGGTAGTGGCAACAATATCATGCTAGAGCTAAACTCTGGCACAGATTATATGGACAGTTATACCATTAACGGTTTGATTCTCCATTATTCAATGCGAAGAGGAGTACGGTAAATGGCTGGTTCTGATTATTACGATCATACTACGTACCCAGCGTATCGAGCGGCTGGACAATCGTCGGCCATGCGATCTGAGCTGGATGCGATAGAAACAGGATTTGGGAAACTCCCTGCTCTCGCCAGTGCCAGTTCTAATAAAATTGTGGTCATGGCTACTGATGGGTTGACCGTTAGCATGTTGGGGCCGCTCACGAACGGGCAGCTCGTGGTGGGAAGTACGAGTGCGGCTCCTGTCGCCGCAGCGATTACGGCTGGCGACGGCATGGATATTACGTTAGGGGCTGGATCGATTACGCTAGCGGCAGATATCAAGTCGAATAGCGGGATCGTGTTTTCATCCACGGAACTCGCATTGGATTTGGGTGCGTCAAGTATTACTGGGACGCTGGCTGTTGGTGATGGTGGAACTGGAGCCACAACATTGACTGATGGTGGAGTGCTTCTCGGTTCAGGGACTGGAGCGGTCACGGCAATGGCGGTGTTGGGAGATGGCGCTATCGTGATTGGTGATGGATCTACTGATCCGGTGGCTTATTCAGCGTTCTCATCATCTACGGGGACATTGAATGTGGCAGCGGGTGGGACGGGGATTGCGTCCTATACGGCAGGAGATATTCTGTATGCCTCTGGATCAACCGCCTTCACAAAACTCGCAAAGGGTGTCGCAAATCAAGTATTGGCGATGAACTCTGGTGCCTCTGCGCCGGAATGGCAAACGCCGACCACTGGTGACATCACTGGAGTAACGGCAGGTGATGGTATAAGCGGTGGTGGGACGAGTGGTACGGTGACGGTATCTGCTGATTTGAAAGCGGATAGTGGGCTGGTAATTTCGTCAGCGGAGATCGCGCTTGACCTTGGCGCTTCCAGTATTACGGGAACGCTAGCGGTTGGAGACGGCGGGACTGGCGCAACGTCATTAACGGACGGAGGTGTACTCCTAGGATCTGGTTCTGGGGCGGTCACGGCAATGTCTGTTCTTGCAGACGGATCTATCATTGTTGGCGATGGAAGCGGAGATCCAGTGGCACTGGCTGCGTTTTCTTCTTCTACAGGAACCTTGAATGTAGCGAGTGGCGGAACAGGTGCTTCTAGTTTGACCGATGGTGGCGTGTTGCTTGGAAGTGGCACGAGCGCTGTCACAGCAATGGCCGTTCTGGGGGATGGGGCGATTGTCATTGGAGACGGCAGTGGAGACCCTGTTGCCTATTCTGCATTCTCCTCATCGACTGGCACGTTAAATGTGTCGGCTGGTGGTACTGGAGCGGCAAGTTTGACTGATGGTGGTGTCCTGCTTGGTTCTGGGACTAGCGCTGTTACGGCGATGGCTGTTCTTGGTGACGGGGCCATTGTCATTGGAGATGGAAGTGGCGATCCAGTGGCATACACGGCGTTTTCTTCCTCGACGGGGACTTGTAATGTTGCGGCAGGCGGGACAGGAATCGCCTCGTATACCGCCGGAGACATTATTTATGCGTCAGGCAGTACGGCCTTTACGAAGCTGGCAAAAGGATCGGCAGGTGAAGTGCTGACCATGAACTCAGGAGAGACTGCCCCTGAGTGGGCTGCGGGAGGCGGCAGTGGTGATATTGAAGGAGTCACGGCTGGTGCAGGCATGACTGGAGGGGGGACGAGTGGAACCGTTACGCTGAACTGTATCGGCACGTCCAACCGGATTACCGTTAATGCCAATGACATTGATATTGCGTCGAGTTATGTTGGGCAAAGTACGATTACGACGCTTGGGACAATTGGAACAGGGACGTGGCAAGGGACAGCCGTTGCCGATGGGTATGTGGCTGATGATCTTACGATCTCTGGTGGGTCGGTCAACAATACGATCATTGGAGCATCAACGGCAGCAGCAGCAGATTTCACGACCATCGATATTGCAGGGAATTTTACGGCATCGGCGTGGGGATATGTGGGTCCACAGCTTTCGGTGGAAGCCGCCACGCTGACGGATTCGAGTACATCAGGAAGTGGTACGGCGGCGAGTGCGGTGGCGAGTTCATTTTTCGCGCCGACGATTGCCGCCTCAAATAGTAGCGTCACGACCACTCACGGGGCTACGGTGTATATCAATGCTGGCCCTGCGGGAGGCACAAATATGACGGTCCGAGGATCGTGGGGGCTTTGGTGTGGAGGCGGTGGCACCGCTGACAAAACGGGAGGGATCATGACGACTGGCAAGTTTTGTCTGGGTGATCCCCCTGAAGTGACAATTTCATCGGGGAGCGTCTCGGTCTTTGGAAGCTTCCATATGGTCGATACCGAATCAGGTGCATCCGATGATCTCGTGACCATTAATGGGCAAGCGGCGGCTGGCTATACTAATGGAGTGCTGCCGGGTACCATGCTTATTCTGAAGACACCATCATCCGCACGAGACGTGACGTTGAAGGATGGAACAGGCAATCTTCTCTTGAATGGGGACTGTGCGTTAGCCTCCAATCAAGATACGATCACGCTGATTGGGGATGCTTATGGTAACTGGCTAGAGGTTTCGAGAAGTATTAACCAGTAGTAACGTGAAATTTAGGAACGGAGACGAAAATGCTTGAAGCACTTATCGCCGTTCTCGTCTCCGGGTTAGTTGGGTTTATGCTATATGCGTTGACGGGAATACAGGGAGGAGTTAAGGAGAATACACGGGCCTTGTTTGACATGAGAGAAAAGATCCTTTCCAAGATTGCTGATTTACATGAGCGGGTATCGTTAGTTGAACGGCATGTGGCTGTGATTAATGGCACCGTGAAGGCAACCTCGGAAGGTCTGGCGGAGCATATTAAAACCGACGAAACATTTCACGCAGAAATAACGCAACGACTCGAACGTATCGAAGCACAGGCGTTACACGACCCATAATTGGGCATGACGGTGAAATGCCAAGCGGTGGTGAGATGCTCCATCGCGGGAATGGGTCCCGCTCACTACGCTTAAGGAGGGCGAAGAGGTTCACTCAGAGTGTGAATCCTATTACCATGACACAGAAATTAGCTATCCCAATGGTTGTTCTGGCGTTCGCATTTACAGGGTGTCTTGGAGGCGCGTCACTAGAGCTGTCCCAACGTGCGGATAAAATGTCTGGTGTCCGTGGATGCAACGCGACTATTCATGTCGATTCACGAATTGGTATAGGCAATCGTCTCAAAGATTTAACAAAGTTCGGGTGTCTGCCCACCGATTCGCTTGATTCAGGTCCAGCGGCCCTAACCACACCCAAGATTACCTATGAAGTGGTTCCAAATCCGTAACCAGCGCGGATTAGGCCGCCAACAGTAGCTGGTCAGAGGAGGAGTAGCAATGTTAGAAAACATGATTCTCGCCATTATCCCAGTGGCAGTTCCGTTACTGGTTAAGGGCGTTCGTATGTTTGTCGAACAGGTGTTGGCTGGCAAACTTCCACACTGGTCCATGCATGCAATGAGTGGCATTTTTGGGGCTGCGGCTACCGCGTTTGAGCCGTGGGCGACGCTAGATCCATTGCAAGGCGGTCTGTTAGGGTTGGCTGGGGTCGGAGCGCATCAGGTGTATAAGAGTGCTCAGGGCAAAGCTAGAGCAAAGAAGTAGTACCGTGTTTCAGGTGATTGCAGTATTCCTGCTGCTCTTCGGAGCAGTAGGATGCAACACCCTTCCCGGCCCTACATGGGTCGATGCATTTAAACGTGGAGATGTCGCCGCAGGGTATCAGGAGATGGTGGAGGAACACCGAGAGATCGTGAAAGAGTTAGGGGCCACGCCCATCCGTGAAGACGTAGGAGAAACGTGCTTTGATGCGTTACAAGAGTTTTACGACTACTACTGGTTAAAAGATATTTTGATTTTACGTAACTCCCCGATAATGGAATTGCAACCGAAGTCGCGCTGGGCGATGATGATTGAGGGCGTCATTCATGTTCGGAAGAATGCTCCCCTCCCGCTCGCGCATGAGATTCGACACTGGCAGCAACAGAGAACGATGGGTATCACGTTCTGGCCTGCATACCTTGGCGCACATGCGATGCAAGGGTATGAGGGTAACTGGATGGAGATGCAAGCGAGAGAGTCACAGAAAGCGTTTAATATGCAGCACCCCAACGTATGCTAGAAGTAAAGGACGGGTAACGACATGGCGAATGGACCAAATGTATTAGGTAGAACACGGCCAGTTAAGCCGATCTTGCAGTTGGCTGAAGAGGCAAAGGTAAAACAGAAAGACGACCCGCTGAATGTTGACTATGGCCCAGCCGCGATGCAGCCGTATAGTCAGGGGCCAACCGCAACGGCGGCTGGGACGGGCCAGCGTCAGTTTACGACGACGCAGGTTGCCCCTCGATTTGTCCCGGAAGCGAGTCCGGGGCAGTTGGCATCGTCAGGATACACCAGGGCCTATCTTGCTGGGATGGAGAATAGGTTGGGACAGCCAACCCAATTACCGTATGGAGCGCAGCAACCTGATATCGCAGCCGGGCCAACGGCAAGACTAACTGATCCTTCGGCGGTAGTAGGGTACGACCCGACACAGGCGCAAGCCCCGACGCAGCTTGGAGCTTTTGTACCAACAGCCCCTGCGGGTGGATACATTGCGCCAATGCAGACGTATGCGCCGGGTCAGTATGGTCAAGAGCTGACTCCGTACTGGCAAGGCACACAGCCTGTCATTGATGCTACGGGAGCCGTGGCTCCTCCTCAGCTCGTCTCGACACAGCTTGAGGGAATTTTGAGAAAAGATTCGCCGCTCATGCAGCAGGCGAGAACCTTTGCAGATCAGGAAATGCAACGGCGTGGGCTGTTGCACTCTTCTATGGCGGTTGGTGCGGCACAGGATGCCATGATTCGTCAGGCACTTCCGATTGCTCAGTCCGATGCTGAAGTCTACGAGAGGGCATTGACGGAGACGACGGCAGACGCAGCAGAGTCTCGAAGATTCCAAGCCGCCGCAGAAAATCAACGCGCATTAGCGGAAGGTGGCTACGGCGTAGAAACTGATTTAGCTGGGGCTGGATTTGACGTACAGGTTGCCCTTGAAAATGCCATGGCAAAAAATAGAGAGCAGGCTTCTACGGCTGACTTTGCCAATAAAGAGCGCCTTGATCGAGAACTATCGAACTTGCAAGCGGAAAGTGCGTATGCGCTGAATAATGTGAGAACGAAGTCCTCAGAATACATTTCCCAAATTCAGGCCAATACGGCGCTCACAACGCAAGAAAAGGATGACGCTACTCGTATGGCCTTAGCCGGATTAAATGCTGAAAATGCTACCTATTTGGCGCTTATTGACGCAGATACGGCACTGACTCGAACAGACAAGGAACTTGCGGTACGGCAGGTCTTGTCGGAAGGCGATAACTACACGTCGAAGCTCCTTGAAATGATGGATACAGCAGGGTCGTTAACTGGAAGAGTGATGGATAATAACACTCGTATCGCTGTTTCTCAGATGGATGCGGCTCAGAAAGACATGTTGACCAAGCTTGGACTTGAGCATGAAGCGCTCTTGGAGGTCAATGCTCAGGCGGCTGGCCTGTATCAGAATGCGATTAATCAGGCGGCGGCGCTGATGAGGGTGCCTGAAGATCAGATTGATAATGAGAGAAGAGTCAACGACATTAACGTGCTTTTTGCAGAGACCGCGCAGGCCATGGATTATGTGCAGGCCGTCAGTAATCTTGACTTTCCGGGACTGGGGACGCTTGGTGAAGTCCTTGGGAATGAGGGAGCAATTCCGGGCGCTGGCCCTCAAGGAGAAGAATTGGCACGGCGGCGTGAAAATTTACGGGCCGCGCATGAGGCGGGAGATGAGGATGAGATAGATTATTTTGAGTCTCTCCTTCAACTGGCTCCGGGGGCATCTTATGAGATGACTCAGGCTGGGGCCGGATACAACGCAAAAGGAAATTACACTGGTGTAGGAAGTTATGGGCCGCTAGTCGAAGGTCAAGAGCGTTTTAAAATAGAGGATGTCGAAGAAGTTGTAGGGCCATCCCTTGCCCTTGAAGATTTTGACCAAGATGATATCTTTGAAGGGGAAGACTTTGAAGAAGCCACCGTTGCTGCCCCTCCTGCGGCAGTCCCTGTTGAAACCCCTGCAGAGGCTCCTGTCGCCACGCCAGCAGCGCCTGTCGCTCCAGCATCAGCAGCGCCTGTGGTTCCACCTTATCCCGGAGCTGCGGCTGACAAGGAAGGATCGTTAGGGAGGATGGGGGAATGGAGTCCAGACAAGATCTCCGGTAATCCGATGATTCAAGCGGTGATAGCACGACATCCGGGCGATCAGTTGGATGCGGCAAAGGCACGAGAAGACTGGTTAAGGGCAGCGTTGTACCAAGCTCATATCCATAACGAGCCTGCAATGCGAGTTCAAATTGAGGAAGCACTTGGTCTAGACGGTACAAGTGTTGCACCGAATATAGGTGGATACAGTTCCGCTGATGGCGCTAACCCTTCACGGTATACTGGGAAAGGTAAATACAAGTCTGATGGGATCACGCTTTGGGAGACTGCCCCAGAGCCAGAGCCAATACCGGCTGAAGATCCCTACGTACCTCCGGCTCCAGCAGCTCCCGTAGCTGCAGCGCCAGCTGCACCAGCAGCGCCGCTACTTCCGGCGATTGAAGATGAAAGCGCACAAGGCGCACAAGCACGGATGATGGAGTTTACGCCGGAAAACATGGCGAATAATGTCTGGCTGTCGGCGGCAGCCGGAGAAAGTCCTGATGACATGAAGGCCAGAGAAGATTGGCTGCGTACTCAGCTGGAGAGTCAATGGCGGGCGCTGCAAGCTTCTTTTGGGGCAGCTGATCGACCTACAGCACAACCTCTCGCCTCAAGGAATGTTCAGCTTATTCAAGAGGCTCTTGGGATTCCTGGAGGAAGTATTCACCCAGATAGTGGTGGGTATAACAACAAAGGAGTCTATACAGGTAAAGGGAAGCACACGAAAGATGGGGTTGATATGAACCCGGCTATCACTGGCGCGTCATTCGCCCCATGGTTTGTTTAGGAGGGTAAG
>VTLG01007928.1_pt1 | contig 22263 bp, 26 predicted proteins | sample 4694571 | NCBI WGS metagenome assembly VTLG01 (sample SAMN12604809, study PRJNA352737) | marine metagenome | biome: ENVO:00000447; feature: ENVO:00000209|ENVO:00000569|ENVO:01000036; material: ENVO:00002151; isolation source: viral sequences binned using virsorter ... | reverse complement strand
ACTTAGTAATCATACCACGACCAATCTTCTCTTCATGTTCGTGCTCAAGTTCTTTTGTATTGAACTGATTAGTCCAATCATCATAAGTATTGATATTCTCTTGATCTAATGGTATTCCAAGATGTTCACATAATTCAATCTCCATCTTCTCAAGTTCTTCTACACCACCGTGCATTTCAAACTCAAACATAGGGAAGATAGTTTCGTGCCTACCTGGTACAGGGTTTGGTTCTGCTCTGTATGAAGTAGATAAGCAAAAGAATCCTGGTGCTTCAGGGTTCTTAAGTAATTCATATTCCAACCACATCTGACCTGTCTGTGGTAGTGGCCAAACATCACCACTGTAATTGTAAGTTGCTACTGTTTCTGGGTCTTCACAAGCAGCAAGAATACTTAAACGATTTTGAGTATGGACTTCGTAAAAACCTTTAGACAAAAAAAATGACCTTAATAGGTCAAGTGTCTTGGTATATTTTTTGGGGTCGATCAAACTTGTCATTATTTTTGGTCAAACTGAATTTATTTAGCAAAGATAAATATTTGCAAATGAAGATTATGTTATGTCCCATTTGATTATATCTAAAAAGAATGAAGTAAATCTTCAAATATCTTCAGAAGAACATGTTTATTATGAGTTAGCAGACCAGTTTACTTTTGAAGTACCTGGTGCAAAATTTTCACCTGCATATAAAAAGAAATTTTGGGATGGTAAAATAAGACTCTTTAATATTAATACGAAAGAAATATATGTTGGATTATTAGATAGAGTAGTTCAGTTCTGTAAAGATCATGGATATACTTATGAATTTTTAGAAAACAAATATTATGGAACTCCTTTTGAGGTTAATGAAAGTATCTCGAAGGAGGGTGTTAAAGATTATATGACATCCATTTCTAGGTATAAACCTAGAGATTATCAAATAGAGGGAGTATACGACGCTCTAAGGCATAATAGAAAGTTGTTGATATCCCCAACTGCATCAGGAAAGTCTCTGATGATATATTCGATTGTGAGATATTTTGTTGAGACAAAGAAAAATACTCTGATAGTTGTTCCGACGACTTCCCTAGTAGAGCAAATGTATAAAGACTTTGCGGATTACGGATGGGATGTTGGTTCATTTTGCCACAAGATATACGCAGGAAAAGAAAGAGAGACGGACTCTCAAGTCATTATTACTACCTGGCAATCAATTTACAAACTTCCCCGAAAATATTTTGAGAGATTCTCTGTTGTGGTTGGGGATGAAGCTCACCAGTTTAAGTCGAAGTCACTAATATCTATAATGACAAAACTCTCAGATGCTAAGTATCGCTATGGTTTCACAGGAACTCTTGATGGAACTCAAACACATAAATGGGTTCTTGAGGGATTGTTCGGACCTTCCTATAAGATCATAAAAACTGACGAGTTAATGAAGAAAGGGCATTTGGCTAAACTGGATATCAATGTACTTCTATTGAAACACCCACCAAATAAATTTGAAAACTTTGAAGAAGAAGTTCAATATATTATTACTCATAATCGTAGAAATAACTTTATTAAAAACCTTGCTCTTGATTTAAAAGGCAATACACTCATATTATATGCTAGAGTCGAAGGGCATGGTGAACCGTTATATAATTTAATAAATAATAATAACATTATTGAAAATCGAAAAGTTTTCTTTATTCATGGTGGAGTAGATACTGAAGACAGAGAAAAAGTTCGTGAAATTACAGAAAAAGAAAAAAATGCAATCATTATTGCCTCTTACGGCACCTTCTCAACTGGAATTAACATTAAAAATTTACACAATGTAATTTTTGCTTCTCCTTCTAAATCTAGAATTCGTAATCTTCAATCTATAGGGAGGGTACTTAGAAAAGGCAATCAAAAAACTAGAGCAACTTTATATGATATTGCCGATGATATTAGTTATAAATCTAGAAGAAATTATACTTTAAATCATTTGATAGAAAGAATTAAAGTCTACAATGAAGAAAATTTCAATTATGATATAGTCAACATACCGATTAAAAACTAATGGGAGATGAATTTTATAGCATAATAAAATTGGTATCAGGAGAAGAAATATTTTCTCTTATATCTGTGGATGATAGTGGTGATGATGCTATTATAATTTTACAGAATCCTATTATTATGACGATGTATAGTAATAGTAATGGATCTCATATTAAAGTTAAACCATGGATTGAATTATCTGAAGAAGACTTTTTCATGATAAAATCTGATAAGATAATTACTATGACTGAAAGTACAGATGATAGATTGATTCAAATATATAATGATTTTATTTCTAATGATGTTATAGAAATTTATAATAATACTGGATATACAAAACCTTCTCCTAAAATGGGATATATTTCTTCCGTAAAAGATGCTCGAAAGTATCTTGAAGTATTATTTAAGAAAAATATTAATAATAAAGAAAGCTAAACTTATCCCTTAACCCTTGACAGAGTTATTCTACTGATATTTCATTACCTTGTCAAGCCTTAAGTTTTGTGATATAATAAAAACAATTAACAAAACGGAAACTCCAATGCCATGCCTAGAAAAAAGACGGAACACTATGTAAATAACAAAGAATTGTTGGAGGCAATGATTGTTTATAGAGGCAAAGTTGCAATAGCAAGAGAAGCATTTATAAAAAAATACCCTGATAAAGAACCACCAAAGTCTGGACCTTGGGAGGGTAAACCACCCATACCGAACTATCTTGGTTCTTGTTTTTTAAAGATTGCTACTCATTTGTCGTATAAACCGAACTTTGTTAATTACATGTTTCGTGAGGATATGATTTCTGACGGCATTGAAAACTGTGTTCAGTATATTCATAACTTCGATCCAGAGAAATCTAGGAATCCTTTTGCATATTTTACTCAAATTATTCATTATGCTTTTCTTAGAAGGATACAAAAGGAAAAGAAGCAGTTAGATATTAAAACAAAGATTATTGAAAAGAGTGGATATGATGAAGTTATGAATGTTGATGAAGGAGCACTTACTGGTAGTAATTCTGAATACAATACAATTAAAGATAATATACAATATCGCAATAATAACCGATGAAGGTTGCTATTATAACTGATACCCATTATGGGGCTAGGAAGGGTTCAAAGTATCTTCATGATTACTTTGAACTTTTTTATCGTGATGTCTTTTTTCCTACCTTAGAGAAGGAAGGAATAACAACTGTGATACATATGGGAGATATATTTGATAGTAGAAAATCTATAGATTTGCAAAGTCTTGAATGGTCAAAGAGAGTTGTATTCGAACCATTAAAGAAATATAAAGTTTATGCTATTATTGGTAATCATGATTGTTATTATAAAGATACTAATATAGTAAATTCTCCTGAGTTATTATTGAAAGATTACACAAATGTTAAAACATACTCAAAACCAAAGGAAATTACTATAGAAAAATTAAAGATTCTTCTTTTACCTTGGATCAATAGTGAGAATTATGAAGAGACTGAAAAGATAATTAAAAAAACCAAGGCTATAGTTGCCATGGGACATCTTGAGGTAAATGGATTTAAAGCTACTCGTGGACATATGATGGAAACTGGTACAGACTCTAAATTCTTTAATAAGTTTGAAAGGGTTTATTCGGGACATTTCCATACTCGTTCTAATGATGGAAAGATATTTTATTTGGGTAATCCATATGAGATGTTCTGGAATGATGTGAATGATCCAAGAGGATTTCATATATTTGATACGGAAACCCTTACCCATACTCCAGTTAATAATCCATATAAATTGTTTTATAATATCTATTATGAAGATACGAATCATAAATTATTTAATGCTACTGAATATAAAAATAAAATCGTAAAAGTAATTGTTCGTAAAAAATCTAAACCCAAGGAGTTTGAAAAATTTATTGATAAATTATATTCTGCTGGTGTTCAGGATTTGAAGGTTATTGAAAATTTTGAGATACAAGAAAATGAAGATTTTGATATAGATGAAGATGAAAATACATTATCAATATTGAATCGATATATTGATGAATCTGAATTTGAATTTGATAAGACTTTTATTAAAGATATTTTTCAAAATCTTTATAAACAAGCTTGCGAGGTAGAATAATGTGGCTTTTAACTCTTAAAGATGGTAAAGATGAAGGTGCCTATGCTGTTCAAGATAATCATGGACAAAAAGTGTTGTTTCTCTTTGAAGAAGAAGATGATGCCATAAGATATGCTATGATGCTTGAAGATCAAGAAGAAAAGGAAATGATTGTAATGGAAGTTGATGATGAACTTGCATTAAAAACTTGTAAAATGCATAGTTATAAGTATGCAGTTATTACTCCCGATGATATTGTAATTCCTCCTAAACATAAAAAATGATAACCTTTCAAAAAATTAAGTGGAAAAATTTTCTAAGCACTGGTAATAACTGGACTGAAATAGATTTTCAACAATATAATACTAATTTGATTATTGGTACAAATGGTTCTGGAAAATCCACAATGTTGGATGCACTTACATTTGCTTTGTTTAATAAACCATTTCGTAAAATTAATAAGAGTCAGTTAATTAATACTGTTAATGAAAAGGATTGTGTTGTTGAAATAGAATTTAATGTAAATAATAGAGATTATTTGGTTAGACGTGGGATTAAACCAAATATATTTGATATTGAAGTGAATGGGAGTCCACTTCATAAACAGGCTGATGATAGAACTAATCAAAAAATATTAGAAGATACTATATTAAAAGTAAATTACAAATCATTTACTCAAATTGTGATCTTGGGTAGTAGCACCTTTGTACCTTTCATGCAATTGAGTGGTTCTAATCGTAGAGATGTGATTGAAGATCTTTTGGATATTCGTATCTTCTCTGCAATGAATAATCTTATTAAAGAAAAGATTCGTTCACAAAAAGAGCAAGTAAGATCTCTTGATCTTAAGAAAGATAATCTTAAAGATAAGATGTCTATGCAAAAGAATTTTATCAAAGAATTAGAAGAACAGGGTAAGAATAGTATTCAAGATAGGAATACCAAAATTAAAACATTAGCAATTGAAGTAGATACTCATTTAGAGCACAATGAACTTAAAGAAGTAGATATTTCTGATCTTATAAAAGAGCAGCAAACTGTTACTGGTGCATCTGAAAAGTTAAAGAAACTAAACAATCTTAAGGGTAAAATTACTCAAAAAGTAGCAACAATTACTAAAGAACATAAGTTTTTCACAGATAATACGGTGTGTCCTACTTGTAGTCAAAACATAGAAGAAGAGTTTCGTGTAAATAGAATTACCGACGTTCAAGATAAGGCAAAGGAGCTCAAGAAGGGTTATCAAGATCTGGAAGAGACTATAAAGTTAGAATCGGAGAGAGAACGTCACTTCACCCAACTATCAGAGGAGATTACTAAACTCAACCATGACATTTCTCAAAACAATACTCGTATCAGTCTCAACCAAAGACAAATCCGAGATCTTGAAGAAGAAGTTCAAAGAATTACCGAACAGTTTAAAAACAGAAATACTGAGCATGAGAAGTTAGCTGAGTTTAAAGAAAACCTCAAAGAGACAATTGAAAATTTATCCTCAAGAAAAGAAGAAATCACTCACTATGATTTTGCATATTCTCTATTGAGAGATGATGGAGTAAAGACAAAGATAATCAAGAAGTATCTACCTTTTATAAATCAGCAGGTTAATAGATACTTACAGTTGATGGATTTTTATATCAACTTCACATTGGATGAAGAGTTTAATGAAACGGTAAAGTCACCTATTCATGAGGACTTTTCATATTCATCATTCAGTGAAGGTGAGAAGATGAGAATTGATTTGGCATTACTCTTTACATGGAGAGAAGTTGCCAGAGTTAAGAACTCTGTTAATACAAATCTTCTTATCATGGATGAGGTATTTGATAGTTCCCTTGATGGTTTTGGAACCGATGAGTTTATTAAGATTATTAAGTTTGTTATTAAGGATGCTAACATCTTTGTGATTTCTCATAAGTCCGATCTACATGATAAATTTGACAATGTGGTAAAATTTGATAAGATAAAAGGATTCTCCCGTATGGTGTCATGAACACTCCAAATTGGCAACACCACTCTAAGAAGGAAGCCAAACGAAAACTTAAACCACAGGCACTACGTGCCTCAAGAGAAAGACGCAGACAGTTGATAAAGCGTCTACTGAACCCTGCCAACGGCAGGGTTTCGTCGTATAATGGATTCATAATCAACAAAGCACATGGTAGTAAAGCACGAAATCAAATCACAACTTGCTAAACTTCTTGCCACAGAAGATCTTATAGTAGAGCATAAAGTCGTTGAGACTGCCGAGTTTAATGTTCATACCCGTGTTCTAACTCTTCCTAAGTGGGATAGAGCAAGTAATAATGTATATGATGCATTGGTGGCACATGAGGTAGGACATGCACTTTATACACCTGATAGAAATTGGTATAAGGAAATAGAGATTCCTCCATCATTTGTAAATATTGTAGAGGATGTAAGAATTGAGAAGTTGATGAAGAGAAGATATGCAGGACTTGCTAAATGTTTCTATACAGGATATAATGAACTTAATGATGATGATTTCTTTGATATAGATGGTAGAGATCTTACTGATTTTAATATTGCTGATAGGGTTAATTTACATTTCAAGATTGGTGCGTGGAATGATGTACCTTTTTCAGTTTCTGAAAAGGAGATTGTCAGTTTAGTTTCTAATGTAGAAACTTTTGATGATACATTAGAAGTTGCTCAAAAACTTTATGAATATTGTAAAGAAGAATTGGAAAATAAGCAGAAAGAAGAAATTGAAACTGAAGAAGATAATGGTGATGAAGTTGATTTAAATGTAAATGCTAATAATTCTGAAGAAGATGGTGAAGAAGGTGAGGAAGAGTATCAAACTAAATCACAGGATATTGGAGGTGGTGAAGGACAATCTGAACCTCAACCTCAGTCTCAAGGTGGATCTGATAATGAACCGCAAGTAGAAACTGCTGATTCATTAGCAGATGCTCTTAAAGATCTTACTAATACTAAAAATAATCTTGAGAATGTTTATTTTGAATTACCTAAGTTAGATATGAAAAGGGTTACTATTAGTAATGAAGTAATACATAATAATCTTAATCAATCTTGGAGTGAACAACATCAAGAATGGAAAAAAATGTTAGAAGAAAGAAATTATTATACCAATGATATTTTTGAAGAAGTTGATAGTAAGTTTGTAGAATTTAAAAGAAATGCTAAGAAAGAAGTTAATTACTTAGTCAAAGAGTTTGAGTGTAAGAAAGCTGCTAGTTCTTATGCACGTGCCACTACTGCAAGAACAGGTGTTTTAGATACTGCTAAGTTACATACTTACAAATATAATGAAGATTTATTCAAGAAAGTAACTACTTTTGCTGATGGTAAGAATCATGGATTAGTATTTGTTCTTGATTGGTCTGGTTCAATGACTGAGGTTATGCTTGACACTATTAAGCAACTTTATAATCTATTATGGTTCTGTAAGAAAGTTAATATCCCATTTGAGGTCTATGCATTTACTAATGAGCATCCTCCAGTTGGAGATACGTTCCATAGACTTTCTTATGAAAAAAAGGAAGGTTTAGCTCTTGTTCCAGAATGTTTTTCTATGATGAATTTATTCACTAGTAAAACTAGAAGTAAAGACTTAGAAGTTCAAATGAAAAGTATTTTTAGATTGGCATGTTCATTTAGTCATTCTTTATATACACAATATCATACTCCTATTGGAATGGGTCTTTCTGGAACTCCATTAAATGAAGCAATTATTTCTCTTCATCAGATTATTCCACAATTTAAGAATGAGAATAATGTAGAAAAAGTCCAGTGTGTAATTCTTACAGATGGTGAATCTGCACCATTACAATATAGTAAAGAGATCCAACGTCATCCTGATGATGAACCTTGGATGGGAACTAAGTATGTTCATGATAGATGTGTATTGCGTAATCGTCAGACAGGTCATACTTATTCCTGTGAAGGATTAGGACGTTGGGCAGATGTTACGGACTTATTATTACAGGATTTACGTCAAACTTTTCTTACTACAAATTTTATAGGAATTAGAGTTCTTGCTAATAGAGATGCTGGTCAATTTGTCAGACAGTATGCTGGATATGAAGGTGATGGTTATGAAAAAATAATGAAGAGATGGAAAAAGGAAAGATCATTTACGATTAAAAATTCTGGATATCATTCTTACTTTGGATTATCAGCAACTGCACTTGCTAATGAAGATGAGTTTGAGGTTCAACAAGATGCTACAAAAGCACAGATTAAACGTGCTTTTGCTAAGAGTCTTAAGACTAAGAAAATGAATAAGAAAATACTTGGCGAATTTATAGAATTAGTGGTATAATGTCAGCATGAACATTTTTGTCACCCATCCTGATCCACATGTATCGGCAAAAGTATTGCCTGACAAACATGTGGTTAAGATGCCCTTAGAGACATGTCAAATGCTCTCTATTGTATTCTCACACTGGTATTATGACTGGGGTGATGACTTAGTTAAGAAGAAAGATGGCACTCCATACTCAGTTGCAAAGGGTGCATTTAGGAATCATCCATGCACCCAATGGGCAGGTGCTAGTATATACAATACAGCATGGTTGATTCAACATGGGTGTGCTTTATCTGATGAGTATTCTCATCGTTATGGTAAACTGCATGGATGCCATAAAGCATTGTTTGAGGCAAAGAAAACATTCCACCAATTTGCAGGTGAGGTAATTACATGTTATTGTATGGTAGAATCATTCACTCGTGCAATGCCTGATGAGTATAAACATAACACAAGCATTGACACTTTTACTGCTTACAAGAATTACATTAGCAGCAAACCTTGGGTTGCATCTAATTATCTTCGTGACCCATCCAGACAGCCAGATTGGGTCCAATAATTAAAGTGTCTACTGGGGGTACTATACCCCCCTTTTTATTGGTATACTACGTATATAAATAAATCACTAAATCATGACTTTCGAATTAAAAATGACAGAACAACAAGCAATTGATGGACTCAGAAGCACCTTTGGAAATGAGTTTGTTGCTGCTGATGTTCGTGGTTTTTGTGCTGCTAATAATATTGGATACTCGACTGTTACTAAGAAAATACAGAAATATAAAGTATCAAAAGGTAAGTGGAATCTTGAAATTACTACTAAGGTAGTAGAAGATATTGAGAAATCATTTAAAGCACCTGCAGTTCAACCAGTTGTAGAACAAAATTTAATTCCTGAAAAAGATGACACATTTGTTAAATTTGGTCCATTCACAGACCTTAAAAAGATCATACAAAGCAGGATTTTTTATCCTACTTTTATCACTGGACTTTCGGGTAATGGTAAAACATTTTCTGTAGAGCAAGCATGTGCTCAACTAGGACGTGAACTTATTCGTGTAAACATTACTATAGAAACAGATGAAGATGATCTCATTGGTGGGTTCCGTCTTGTTGACGGTGCCACAGTCTGGCACGACGGACCAGTTATTCAAGCTCTCAACAGAGGAGCTGTCTTGCTCCTTGACGAAATCGACCTTGCCAGTAACAAAATCCTCTGCCTCCAAAGCATCCTTGAGGGTAAAGGAGTTTTCCTTAAAAAAATCGGAAAGTTCATCCAACCAAAGGCGGGTTTCAACATCATCGCAACCGCAAACACTAAAGGTAAAGGTTCAGATGATGGACGATTTATTGGAACTAACGTGCTTAATGAAGCCTTCCTTGAGCGATTCCCAGTAACATTTGAACAGGATTATCCATCACCTTCAGTAGAGTCTAGGATCTTAGGTGGAGTTGCTGCTAAGTTAGGTGTCACTGATGTTGACTTCTGTAAGAGATTAGTTGATTGGGGTGACATCATTCGTAAAACATTCTATGATGGTGGTGTAGAGGAAATCGTTAGTACTCGTAGATTGGTTCATATTGTTCGTGCCTACAGCATCTTTAATGATAAAGCAAAGGCAATTCAAGTATGTGTCAATAGATTTGATGATGAGACTAAGCAATCATTTATTGAATTGTATGATAAAGTAGATGCAGATTTCAAATTACCTGAAGAAGAATAATGAATATATGGAAGAAATATAAGGATGTATTGTTTGACACTATCGAACTCCATAATGGGGTCGATAGTGTGTGGGCAAATTGGGAAGGTAAAGGTACACATCTCTTAGCTAAAACTTATACTAATCAATATATAATTAAAGCAAGAGAGGTAGAGATTTGGAATGAGAAATCTTGTATCTACAACAACATCATCTATCCTAAGACTGGAAGTAATCTTCCCTGTTTTGGTATGGATCTTATGGGATTTAACGAGAATAGGGTAATCATAGTATTTGATTTTCAACATCCCACCGAAAACTATTTGTTCTCTGTCGATGGATTACCAAAAGGAAGAGGTGACTATCGATTCTTTGAACCTGGAAATCATTTTTCAGAAAACATATACATTCAGTATTGTAAGATGTCTGAGGTTGATGAACATCTAGAAATGTTCACGACTTACTTGACTAAGTACAAAAATATGTTAGAATGTGAGAAACCATCTGGAAATGATACCAGTTTGTATACAGACTTTGATGCTTATATGACTAAACTTGATCCTGTAGGAGGTTATCTTACTGGTAAGTTTGGTAAAGAAAAAGCAGAGAGTCTTGTAAACGATTTTTTATTTTGCTATGGTTAATGCATGGAGTCTAGCACACTCAATATTAAATGGAACATTTGATGAAGACTATCCTATTATGACTGATGACAATAGAATCACTCCAGAAGAGAGTGATGAATATGATCCTATAACTGGAATAGGAAATACTGCTGTAGATAATTCTTGGGTTTATGAATCACCTGATGGTGGTAAAACAGTAACAAGAAGAAAACAAGGATCTTTGGATAAAGAAGTAATCCAAAAACCAGAACCAAATTTTGATTATCAATCACAAAAATATCAAGAGGATGCTGGTATTAAAGATTTAAGAGATTATATTTCTTCAACATATTCTGGACATTATACTTCAGATCAAAATAATACACAGACATTGGATCTTATTCAGTCTGTAGGTGATGCCGAATCTTTTTGCCGTTCTAATGCTATTAAGTATCTTGCACGGTATGATAGAAAAGGACAAGCAAAACGTGATATACTAAAGGCAATGCACTATTGTCTACTTCTTTATTACTTTAGTGGACAAACAAATGAAACTCCGACCCGTGGTTATGAAACTTTCTGACAAAACTTTAACTATTCTAAAAAACTTTGCTGGAATTAATAATTCCATTCTTGTAAAGAAGGGGAATGCTCTTCGTACTATTTCTGTTGCTAAAAATATTCTTGCAGAAGCACGTATTGAAGAGAATTTTCCTCGTGATTTTGCCATTTATGATCTGAATCAATTTTTAAATGGATTGAGTTTGCATCAAGATCCTGATTTAGATTTTTCTCCAGATTCTTATCTCACTATTCGTGAAGGTAAACGTAGAGTAAAATATTTTTATGCTGATCCAGCTGTTATTGTTTCTCCACCTGAGAAAGAGATTACACTTCCGTCTGAGGATGTACATTTTCAATTAGATAGTGTTGCATTAGAGAAATTACTTAAGGCAGCAGCAGTATATCAATTACCAGATTTATCAGCAGTTGGTGAAGCAGGTGTTGTTAAACTTGTTGTAAGGGATAAGAAGAATGATACTTCTAACGAATTTGCCATTGTAGTTGGTGAGACGGATAAGGAATTTGCCTTTAATTTTAAAGTGGAAAATATTAAGATTATTCCTGGTGCTTATGATGTAGTTGTTTCTTCTAAACTTCTATCAAGATTTTCAAACACTAATCATGATTTGAAATATTATATTGCATTGGAACCTGATTCTACTTTTAATTAATGACCAAATTCTGGAGGATATGGAAGTATGCGTTGGGTAGTTTCGCTGATGAAAAGACTAAACGATACGACAATTACATTGTTCTGGTACGTTCTTTTATTTTCCTTTCTTATCTCATTACTAACTGTTTTATTATTAGCGGAGTAATCCGTCATTGGAATGATCTATGAGTGATTTTATTTGGGTTGAAAAATATCGACCACAAACAATAGAAGATTGTATTCTCCCTGACAATATAAAGAAAACCTTTAAAGATTTTCTAAATAAAGGAGAAATACCTAATATGTTACTTGCTGGCCCACCAGGTATTGGTAAGACCACGGTAGCAAAGGCTCTATGTAACGAATTAGGAGTAGACTTCTATGTCATCAATGGATCCGATGAAGGAAGATTCCTCGACACAGTACGTAATAACGCAAAAAACTTTGCATCAACTGTATCTCTCTCTTCGGAAGCGAAGCACAAGGTCATCATCATTGATGAGGCAGATAATACAGGGAACGACGTACAACTCCTTCTCAGAGCATTCATCGAAGAGTTTGCGGGGAACTGTCGATTCATTTTCACTTGCAACTACAAGAATAAAATCCTTGAACCACTCCACTCAAGATGTGTTGTGGTTGACTTCTCAATTAGAGGAAAGGAGAAACAGAAGATCGCTGCTAGTTTCTTCCAAAGACTCAATTTTATCTTGGACAAAGAAAGGATTGAAACTGACAAAAAGGTACTCGTAGAATTAATTAATAAGCATTTTCCAGATTGGAGAAGAGTTCTTAATGAGTGTCAGAGATACTCAGTTAGTGGTAAGATAGATAGTGGAATATTAGCTGCCTTTTCTGATGTTGCCGTCAATGACCTTATTAAAAACCTTAAAGCAAAAAACTTTCCTGAAGTACGTAAGTGGGTCAACAATAATATGGACAACGATACTTCTGTCTTATTCCGTAGGATTTATGATAGTCTTTATGAATCCTTGGTTCCGAATACTGTACCTGCTGCTGTTCTTGTTATTGCTAAGTATCAATATCAGATGGCATTCGTCGCTGACCAAGAGATAAATATGCTTGCATGTTTAACTGAAATCATGGTGGAGTGTGAATTCAAATGAATACGCAAGATAAAATTAAACAAGCTGAACAAAGAATCGAAGAGTTAAAACTCTTGATTGAACATTGGAAAAAACAATTAGAGGAAAAAAAATGATTTTAGTATTCATCATCGTTGGTCTATTATTTTTTATCATGGGATATGGATTGTATCTTACAGTAGGTCCTGGTAAGACAGAACTACGTGATCCTATTGATGAACATGCTAAAATGCATGAACTAGGTATTGCACATGGGCATGGTGGAAACAAAGGTGCATATGAAATGTCTGGTAAATTAACTCACTCACATGATGTAGAACAATGATTACAAAAGAAAAACAAAGAAATCAAGTTAAGTCAAAATTCTATTATATCTTCTGGGGTATAGCAACAGTATCGGTTGTTTTGGGGCAAGTCTATGTTGGTTCTGGATATAGAGGATTTGCTCGCTCATTAAATAGAATCTTTGATACTATTGAAGTTCAAGTTAATAATAATCCTTATGAAAGATTTTATTAATGCGTCCAGAAACTAGAGAAGCAATGGAAATGTTATTCTGTGCTAAATGGAATGTTCCACAGGCAGCAAAACATTGTAATCTAACACGTAAGGAAATGATGATTACTTTTAATGAGTATTGTGCCTTACATGAACCAACTTATACTAAATTTGATAACGCAATTCAGTTGCATTTAAATTATGAGCATGAAAGCATTAAAAACACCACTTAGATATCCTGGCGGTAAGTCTCGTGCCTGTACAAAGATGGGACAGTTCTTTCCAGACTTTAGTAAGTATAGAGAATTTCGTGAACCATTTCTTGGTGGTGGAAGTGTAGCACTTTATATTTCTAAGATGTATCCTGAATTAAGTATTTGGGTTAATGATTTATATGAACCTCTTACAAACTTCTGGCAAACTATACAGGATGACGGGCAGAATCTCCAAGATATGATATGGAGTTTGAAGAATAAATATCCTGATAGAGATACTGCTAGAGAATTATTTGTAGCAGCTAAAGAGGAAATTAACAATGAAGAATTATCCAGTAGAGACCGTGCAGCGTATTTTTATATTGTTAATAAGTGTAGCTTTTCTGGTCTCACTGAGTCGAGTTCTTTTTCAGCCCAAGCCAGTGAATCTAATTTCTCCTATAGAGGAATTGAAAAAATTACAGGATATCAAAAAATAATTGAGAACTGGAAGATTACTAATTTATCTTATGAAGATCTTTTAACAAATTGGGATGGTGCATTCATATATCTAGACCCTCCTTATGATATTAAAGATAATCTTTATGGTAAGTCTGGTGCTATGCATAAGAAATTTGATCATGATAAATTTGCAGAAGATTGTGATAAACATACTGCACATATGATGATCTCTTATAATTCATCACAATTAATTAAAGATAGATTTAAAAATTGGTCTGCTAGTGAATTTGATTTAACATATACTATGAGATCTGTTGGTGAGTATATGAGAAATCAGCAGGATAGAAAAGAATTGTTACTAATGAATTATAATAATCCTAAGATTAAGTTGACTTTTGATGGATGTTATAATTATGATAGATTAAAAAAGGAGGGTTTAGTTGATGGTTGAAAATATTCGTGAAAAATTAAATGAGTTGAGAGGTAGGAACAATGACTTTGAAAATATTATTGTTTATTCTTTTAAGGTAAATGAGCATCAACATATCAATGATCATGAAATAAAAAGACTTGAACATAGTATTTCTTCATTAAGACAATTTAATAAAGAAATTGCTGTTTATCTTTTTTGTGATAATCCACATATAATTCCACCTTATTTTGCTCTTAATTATTCAGTAAGAATTAAACCTTTTGCTGAAGGATTTGATCATACAATGTTGAATGCTTGGTCAATTCATAGATGGTATAATCTTAAATATTTTGATGATGAATTCTACAATATCTTATATGTAGATGCTGATACTATTTTCTATCATGATGTCCAGTATCTATTTGATACATATTGTACTCATGATGTATATGGTAGAGAAGAATTTGGATTTAGACATGATCCAAATCATGGTGGTGGAAAAAATATAAGAGAGCAACTTGATTTAGTTGAATCTTGTATATATGATCTAGGTGGAAAATGTGAAGTATATAAACATTGCCTTGGTGTTATTTTACTGAATGATGGTCTTCATCGTGATATTACTGCAAGGTTGGATGAACTATCTAAGTTAATGGAACAGTTCAAAAAAAATCAAATTCTTTTACCAGTTCCTAATCGTAGAATAGCCGATCAGTATGCTGTATGGGTTATCTTTAGTCGTATGGGTGTCACAGAGGGTCTCTTTGCTGCTCAGGACGTTACACAGGGATGGATAGAACAAAAGCATAAGGAATATTTTAATCCTGTTGTATGCCACTACACAACTAAGAAGGAGCAAGAGTTTGCCCATTCTGATCCTAAGTACGCTAATTTAATAAGAGATGTTGATACTTTAGCAGAACAGATTGATCCTCATATGACTGTTTCTATGAAGAGTGGTGTTTATCTTTCCCAACAAGCAGTAGAATTAGTTGCAGAAGATAATGGTATAGTGGTAGATTCTAGTGAGGGTGAAGTATTTTTATGACTGAATTGAAAGATTGGTTGAATTCAATTAATCAAACCAAAAAGAATTTGATTGATGAAGATCCTTCATTAGAAAAGGAATATTCACCATATATTATTAACCGTATTTTTTCTGGGCATCTTGATTCTATTATGTTTGCAAATGAGATGAACCAGTATCATTTTTTACCAAAAAAATTTCAATATGATTTTTTGCTAAATACACTCAGACCTAAGAAGAGATTCTCTCCTTGGTTACGAAAAGATGAGATTAAAGATCTTGACTTGGTGAAACGTTATTATGGGTATAGTAACGAAAAGGCAAAACAAGCTCTAAGAATCCTAACAAAAGACCAAATTAATTTTATAAAATCTAAGTTTGAAACTGGAGGAAGACAATGAGCGTGGTGCAAGAGCCTGAAGTTAAGTGGACACCTGAACAGATGATAGAGGTGACACTAAATGAACCTGATGATTTTTTAAAAGTCCGTGAGACTTTAACAAGAATTGGAGTAGCATCCCGAAAGGAAAAAAAGATATATCAATCATGTCATATCCTTCATAAACAAGGAAGATATTATCTTGTTCATTTTAAAGAGTTATTTGCATTAGATGGTAAACATGCAAATCTTACTACGAATGATGTTCAACGTCGTAATCGTATTTCTCAACTTCTTGCTGATTGGGGATTAGTTACTATTGTAGATCTAAAAAAAATACAAGATATTGCACCTTTAAATCAGATTAAAGTATTAGCATATAAAGATAAAGGAGATTGGATATTAGAAACTAAGTATAATATAGGTAGCAAAAAGAAAAAAGTTGACGAATCCTAATAGTCTTTATAATGGTATTAATGAACGTCTTTTCTATACTTTAGGAAAGCGTCCAGATACTGCTTCACTTCATGATTTTTACATGGCATTGAGTTATGCTGTAAGAGATCAGATGATGAACTACTGGTTGTCTATGGAGGCACCTACTGATAAGGAGGTGGCCTATCTTTCTGCAGAATTTTTAATTGGACCACAACTTGGTAATAATCTTATAAGTCTTGGTATAAAAAAAGATGCACAAGATGCATTGGAGAAGTATGGATATACATTAGACCAAATTTTAGATGTAGCAGAAGAACCTGGTTTAGGTAATGGTGGTCTGGGGAGACTAGCAGCATGTTATATGGAGTCTCTTGCTTCTCTTCAAGTCCCTGCCACTGGTTATGGTATAAGATATAAGTATGGTATATTCAAGCAGCAGATAAGGGATAATCAGCAAATAGAGGTTACTGATAATTGGTTACATGGAGAATGGCCATGGGAACTTTGCCACCCAGATGAATCAGTTCATGTTGGATTTGGTGGTAAGGTAGAGAATTATGTATCTGACAGAGGAAATTATAGAGTAAGATGGGTTCCTGAAGAACAGGTTATTGCTGTTCCATATGATATTCTTCAATTAGGATATAAGGTTAATAATTGTAATAGGATTAGATTATGGAGAGCAGATGCTACTGAGACTTTTGATTTCTATGCATTCAATATAGGTGACTATATGGGATCTGTAGAACAGAGTGTCTCATCTGAGACTATTTCTAAGGTTCTTTATCCTAATGATGGAACAGATGCTGGTAAGATATTACGATTAAAGCAACAACATTTCTTTGTGAGTGCTTCTCTTCAGGATATGTTGAGAAGTCTTGATAAGCGTGGATTTGATGTGGAAGATTTCCCACATCATTGGCAGGTTCAGTTAAACGATACTCACCCTGCTATTGCAGTTGCTGAGTTGATGAGATTGCTGGTGGATGAAAGGCATCTTGAATGGGAACAGGCATGGGAGATAGTAACTAAATCAGTTGCTTATACTAATCACACACTTTTACCAGAAGCACTTGAGAAGTGGGATCTTAAATTGTTTAAGACTCTTCTACCAAGACACATGGAAATCATCTATGAGATTAATAGAAGATTTTTACAGGTAGTACGTCTGCACTATCCTGGTGATGATAAGATGTTGGAGAAGATGTCCATCATTGATGAGCATGGTAATAAGGCAGTCCGTATGGCACATTTAGCAACCATAGGTTCTCATCATGTAAATGGTGTTGCTGCATTACACTCTGAATTGGTTAAGACTCAATTGATGCCAGAGTTTGCTAATTTGTGGCCACATAAGTTTACTAATGTGACTAATGGTGTTACTCCACGTAGATGGATAGCATCTGCTAATCCATGTCTTGTAGAGGTGCTTGATGAGTATGCACCAGGATGGATTACTGATGGTGAGAAATTAAGACAACTTGAAAATCATATAGATGATTCTGATATGATTGAGAAGTTTTCGGAGGCAAAGGTAGTTGGAAAACATAATCTTGCAACATATATCTTTAATAATTTGGGTATTGCTGTAGATCCTTCTAGTATGTTTGATGTGCAGGTTAAACGTATACATGAGTATAAGAGACAGCATTTGATGGCTCTTTGGATTGTTGCACAGTATTTGAGAGTTAAAAATGGGGTTGATATTGTTCCTCGTACATTAATATTTGGTGGTAAAGCAGCACCAGGATATTATATGGCAAAGTTGATTGTTCAATTTATATGTCATATAGCAGAGGTTGTTAATACTGACCCTGATATGGATGGTAAGTTGCGTGTAGTATTCCTACCAAATTATAGTGTAAAATTAGGTGAGAAGGTTTACCCTGCTGCTGATTTATCAGAACAGATTTCTACTGCTGGTAAAGAGGCATCAGGAACAGGAAACATGAAGTTCCAGATGAATGGTGCTCTTACAATAGGAACACTTGATGGTGCGAATGTAGAGATACGTGAACTTGTAGGAGAAGAAAACTTCTTCCTTTTTGGACATGATGAAAAAGGTATTGCAGAACTATGGCAGAATAGATATGATCCAAAACATCATATGAGTACAGAACTTTGGGAAGTTATTAATTTAATTAAGGGTGGACATTTTAGTCAAGGTGATAAGGAATTATTTAAACCATTATTAGATAATCTTCTTAATCATGATCCTTTCTGTGTTATGGCAGACTTCTCAGATTATTGTGATGCTCAAGATCGTGTAAGTAGTGCTTGGAATGATAAGAATAGATGGAATCGTATGTCGGTTATCAACACCGCACGTTCGGGATTCTTTTCATCTGATAGATCCATTAGGGATTACTGTACAAAGATATGGGGTATTCCACACTGACCTTTTAAAATATTTTTGTATAATTAGTAGTGTCGCCTTCGGGGATAACAAAACACAAACTCGCTTAGTAAAGGAGCTACTATCATGGGAAACATACAAAGATATCGTTCTGCTGATTTACCAGATCTTATGGATAAGATCGTAAAGAACAGTATAGGAATGGATGATTATTTTGATAGATTTTTTAATCTACATGAAACACAGACAAACTATCCACCCTATAATCTTATTCATGTAAATAACGTTGAATCAAAACTGGAAATTGCACTTGCAGGATTTAAAAAGAAAGAAGTAAATGTTTACACAGAGTATGGAAAACTCTTTGTAGAGGGACAGAAAGAAGACAAAGAAACTGAAACTGAATATGCTCATAAGGGACTTGCTCAGAGATCCTTTAAGAGAGCATGGACATTATCAGATGACACTGAAGTTAGAGATGTTGTATTTGAAGATGGTCTTCTTACTGTCACCTTAGGTAAGATTGTTCCAGAACATCATGCTCGAAAAGAGTATCTATAAATAAAATTGGTTCGAGATGGATCAAATGGGTTCCTTGACGGAACCCTTTTTTATTGCTATAATATTGAGGATAAGATAAAAAAATGTCAATTAAACTTGCTGTTCTAAAATCTGGTGAGAATGTAATTTCTGATGCCAAAGAACTTATTGTAGAAGATAAAGTTTGTGGATATTTATTTAATAAACCACATAAGGTAGAATTTTCTAAACCAAGTCTTTTACTTGAAGGTAGTATAACACCAATTTCTAGTGATGGAGAGGTGAGTATAACTTTATCTCCTTGGATTATGTTATCAAAGGATACTCAAGTTCCAGTTCCTACTGATTGGATTGTTACTATTGTTGAACCCATATCATCAGTAAGTAAAATGTATGAAGAAAAGGTAGGAGTAGAGGAAGAAGATGATTAAATGTTTAGTTCTTTTGACTGGAATAGTTCTCATTGCTAAAATTGAAGAAATTGATGCAGAACTTGGAGATCCTAATTGTTTAATATCTGATGTATGTGTAATTAATTCTGATGGGACAATAAGTCCTTGGTTAAACTTTACTGAAGATACAGAATTGATGATAAGATCTGAAAATATATTGACACTTGTTGATCCAAATAAAGATACACTTAAATTATATTTGGAGACTATTTCGTGAGAGTTTTGAGTATTGATTTGGACTACATCATGGGTCCAAGTATTGAACTTTATAATAGTTTATTTTTCGATGATAATCCAACAACAAGATGGAGAGATTTATTTAATAATTCTAATTTTAAAGAAAATCATTTAGTTATTGATCAAGGTAGCTTATTATATTGCTTTGATGTATTTTTAAAAGCATTGAAAGATTGTGAGAATGTTTCATTTGGATACGAACATGATTCAATACTTTATGATATTAAAGATTTTTCTAATATTCATTTGATTAATATTGATCATCATGATGATGTTTTTGGTGGAGATTATTCTCATGATATGGATTATAAGAATGCTTTAAAGAAAGAATATTTTGAGATTGTTAATGACAATAGAGTCCATGAAGGAAATTGGATTGCATGGTTAGCAAGTCAGAAAAAATTAAATTCTTATGTTTGGATTGGTAATGAGGATAGTGGTAATAAAAGTAGAAATTTTTTTAATGAGCAGATTGTTCCAAATTATTTGAATGTTGAGAAAGAAAATTATAAATTTGATAATTATAAATTCGATCACATTTTTGTTTGCCTGTCTCCACAATATATTCCAAAGAATCATTGGCATTATTTTAGTATGTTCATAAAAGTTTATGAGCAATTTTCAGGAAAAGATGCTATAATACATAACAAGAAATATGAACATGAACTTCGTAATTTAAAGGTAAACGATGAGATTTTACACCAATGTTCAAATGGTGGGTGACAACTTCCTAGTTCGTGGTTATGAAAATGGAAGACATTTCGCAACCAGAGAGAAGTTTTATCCAACTTTATTTGTTCCCTCCAAAAGAAAAACCAAATATAAAACTTTGTCTGGAGAGTATGTGGAATCAGTTGAACCTGGTTCTGTTCGTGATTGTCGTGAGTTTATAAAGAAGTATGATGGTGTAGAGAATTTTAAAATTCATGGTAATAGCTCTTACATTTATCAATACATTTCTGAAAAGTATCCTGAGGATGAGATTAAGTTTGATACTAATCAAATTAAGATAACTACAATTGACATTGAGGTAAAGTCTGAGAATGGATTCCCTGATGTAGAATCTGCCGCAGAAGAAATATTACTTATTACCCTACAGGATTATAATACAAAACAGATTCGCACATGGGGTTTAGGTCCATTCAACAATAAACAAGAGAATGTAACATACAAATCATTTAGGACAGAATATGAACTCCTGAATGATTTTATTAATTGGTGGATGATTGAAGATAATACACCAGAGGTTATTACTGGTTGGAATAGTACATTGTATGATATTCCATATCTTTGTCGTCGTCTTGAACGAATCCTTGGTGAGAAGTTGATGCGTCGTATGTCTCCATGGGGATTAGTGACAGAGAAAGAGATTTATATTGCTGGACGTAGGAATATTTCATATGATGTTGGTGGAGTAACTCAATTAGATTATCTTGATCTTTATAAGAAGTTTACTTACAAGGCACAGGAATCCTATCGTTTGGATTATATTGCTAGTGTAGAACTTGGGCAGAAGAAATTAGATCACTCTGAGTTTGATACATTTAAAGATTTCTACACAAAAGGGTGGCAAAAATTTGTAGAGTATAATATAATTGACGTGGAACTTGTTGACCGTATGGAAGACAAGATGAAACTCATCGAACTGGCCATTGTTATGGCATATGATGCAAAGGCAAATTATGCTGATGTGTTTTCACAAGTTCGTATGTGGGACACCATCATTTATAACTATTTAAAGAAGAAGAACATTGTTATTCCTCCAAAAGAAAGATCCGATAAGGATGCAAAATACGCAGGTGCTTATGTCAAGGAACCGATTCCGGGAAAGTATGATTGGGTGGTCTCTTTTGACCTTAATAGCCTGTACCCTCATCTTATTATGCAATATAATATCAGTCCAGAGACCCTCAGGGAGACTAGACACGGTAGTGCCAGCGTTGAAGGGCTCTTAAATCAGGAGATAAAGATTGATGGTGATTATGCGGTTTGTGCCAATGGAGCACAATATCGAAAGGATGTGCGTGGGTTCTTACCTGAACTCATGGAGAAGATTTATAAAGACCGCACCATCTACAAGAAAAAGATGCTTGTCGCAAAGCAGCAGTATGAAAAAACAAAAACAAAGACTCTTGAAAAGGAGATTGCTAGATGTAACAATATTCAGATGGCCAGAAAGATTCAACTTAATAGTGCTTATGGTGCTATTGGCAATCAGTATTTTCGATACTACAAACTGGCTAACGCTGAAGCCATTA
>VTLG01005335.1_pt1 | contig 22263 bp, 33 predicted proteins | sample 4694571 | NCBI WGS metagenome assembly VTLG01 (sample SAMN12604809, study PRJNA352737) | marine metagenome | biome: ENVO:00000447; feature: ENVO:00000209|ENVO:00000569|ENVO:01000036; material: ENVO:00002151; isolation source: viral sequences binned using virsorter ... | reverse complement strand
GTTTCCAAGTGATTTAAGTCGGTGAACCCTGGCGGATACCCCATGAGCCACTCGACCCACATTGGGTTCAATGTCCCACCACCCAGAGGCTTCCTCACTTCTGGATGATTGCCCAACATCTTTTGCATCTTGCCTGTTGGTCTCCCCGCCATGTTGTCTGGTGTCCTCCACATTACTTGTTCTCTCAGATTGCTGCATCCTCCCTTCTTTGCTTTCTCCGACAATTCGCTTGGATGTCTTATTTGATTTACTCTCGTTCCGTCTGTTGATTGAGGTGTTGACCACATTTTCATGTCCGTTGTCTTGTTGCCATATTGAATTTGTTCTGCTAGGTTTCCTGGATTGACTGTCTTCCTTCCTATGCTCTCTCGAAATTTTTTTCTCTTCTCCATCGCTTCTGGAGACCTGTTGCTGATCACTGTTGTGCTTGGAGTGAGCCACAATCCAGACTCTTTCTCTTTGGTGGTTCGCACCGACGCTCGAAGCTGAAATACTAAACGTCCTTGCGGAGTAACCTTCACTCTCCAAGTTCTTGAGTACGGTGTCGAGACCGAGTTTAATGTGTCCACTAACGTTTTCTCCAATAACCCAAGTTGGTTGCAGCTCTTGGACAAGTCTAAAATACTCTGGCCAGAGATGTCTTGGATCTTCTTCACCTTTTTTTCTACCTGCGACGGAGAAAGGTTGGCAAGGGTATCCTCCTGTAATGATGTCGATTTTTTCTGTGTTGGAAACAAGTCCATCTGATTTGAGTTTGTCATAAGTCAGCTCCTTTATGTCTGTATATTGTTTAACATGTGGCCAATGTTTTTCTAATACCTTTCTTGGATATTCTTCAATATCACAAAAAGCTACAGTTTCAAAGCCACCAGTCGCTTCTAGTCCCAAACTAAAGCCACCAATTCCACTAAATAAATCTAAATGTCGTAATTTTTTAAAATGGGATTTCATCATCTTCTTTCTCTCCTAAAGTTTTTTTATCTTCTTTTTGTGTTGATTGAAGATTAGGCATCTTCTCCATCATAGGAGGACGCTTGTATGCTGGAATTTTCCATGCTCGTGTTTGTATTTTTTTAGGATAGACAAATACATCTTCCCCTCCTAAATCTTTTAATCGTTGCACAATCCATGCTCGTGTTTCTTTAAAACTTTTTGTGTTCTCTAACCATTTACATAAGTCGCGCAGCCGAAAGTAAGTTTTACTTTCTTTAGGATCAGTATAAGGTTTTTCCATATCTAGTTCATCAATGTCAAATGACTCTCCTCTTCCTACACAAAACTCCATTAAATAATCTTTAAACTCACCTACTTTAGAAACATCTTCTGGTACATCAATGGCGGTAATACTCTCAAATAAAATAGCTAAATGATCTTCCCAATCATTTTGTTTCATTTTAGGAATATATTTCATTTGTTGATCTGCCACTAATCGTCTTAATCGTGCATGGTACTCAATGTTAGTATAATCTTTTGTTTCTATAGTTTCAGAATCAAGATCTAAAAACCAAATTTTAGGATGAGAATTTAATGCGCGTAAATTAGAGTAAATAGGATGATCTCCACTAGAGGTACCAATTCCAAATTTTCGTGATTTACATATTCCTTTTTGACATACGCTCACAATAGGTTGGTCATTGCATTTATAAATATACTTCATCGTGCCATCAGCTTTGTTTGCCCCTACTTGTTTTTGAATAATAGTTACTTCACTCGCTTTTAAAGGAGGATCCATGTAATCACGATTGTATGTTTCCAGTAAATCTTTCCAGTCATCAGGATTAGACATTCGATAAAAAATACCAATGTTAAATAAACCATTGTTTCGTGTTCCTTCTGGAAAACCTTGTGTTGTTAAAACTTGTAAGCATGGAGGACCATCAACTATGTGATCTTGTTTAACCTGAATTGCAATTTTACTAATATCATCACACACATACTTGTCATATAAATCAAAAAATTCTTCTAATGATGCACCATCCCCATTATCAAGAAACGCGTACCGTGTCTCGCCATGATAGGGTAAGTTCAACCAAGAACCGGTGTCTTGTTCATTAGTTAATTTTATTTGTTTAGGAAATACTTCTGCTTTTGCATGCCCTAAGTAGGAAGCAATTTCTTTTAATTTTTGTTGAAATAAAGAAGCAGGTTGTGGTTGTTTGGAAAATAAAAAAAGATGTGCCCCAAAAGATTTTGATGCACACATTATTAATGGTAATTTGTATTGGCGTACTTTGGATAATATTTTTTTGTGATCAAGTGGGTACTCGTCTATATCAATACAGCCCCACGATGCTGTGGCATCGTCTCGAATGGGAACAATCCCTAAAGCAGGATACTTGCCTTCCAAATGATCTTGATACATTTGTAAAGTAGGGGGTTTATGAACAGTACGCATTTGTCCATCTCGTTTTCCACTAACCTTTGTTTCAGTAAATTCATAAAAACCGTGAGCACGGTCTAATCCACAGAATATATTTTTAAACTTTTCTACTTTCATACATATAAATAATAAATAAATAGAGGGCGAATTATTGGAAGGTTATTCGCCCTCTAACTTGATAAAAAGGATTAAGAGCCTAAAACAGTACTATCCGCGTTTGGGGTAATGTCTTTCATATCTCCTTCATCATTATCATTTAATGCTTCTGGTGCTGGATCAACAGATCCTGAACTAACAAGCTCATGAAAATGTTTAGCCTCCTCCACAATTTGAGCTGGAGATTTTAAATCATTAACTGATTTATCTAGTGTTATTTTCCAACCCCACCAGTCATTCTTTTTATTTGCTTCTTGTACACCTTCCATTTTGTATACATTAGCAAACATTGGTAATGTTACTAGCGACCCACTTTGAGATGGAATTTTTTGATTCATCATCATCGTATTCCAATAGCGAGATTTTTTGTATTGAGTTTTCTGCATAATAATTTGACACCTTTCAAAGGTTCCATCATCATTCATTCGTAAAACAAAATACTCAGCCGTCCTTACAATGTAAGTTGGGCTTACTGCACCATTAATCATGTAATGGTCTTCGCCGTCCGCCCCACGCGTTAAAGGTGGGCAATCTTCAGGCTTATAAATTTTTACTGGTGCTCCTGTTCCCTCACCAAGTGGAGACCATTCCACACATCGTACTCTAAATGCACAAGGCACTACATGAATAGATTTGTAAAAATCTTTTGTTACAGAGTTAAATATATCTCCTTGTTCAAGTCCTTCCACAAACTTGGCATTCGATTTTTTTACCTCTGGAGTTTGAGAACTAGCAATTTTTAAAAATGGAATTGCCATTTCTTGAGCACTAACATTTTCAAAACCAACACCAGCGTGGCTTGAAAAGTCAATGACTTTTGTCGATATTTCACTTTTCTTTTTTTTCGCTACATCATTCATCGTTATTTTCCTCGTTTAATTTTTACTTTGTACCCCATAAACACACCAAATGTTTCTGTAGGAACATCTTTGCCGGTTTTTATTTGTTCACCTAAAAAGGCATTCAAGGTCATCGGCTCGACCTTGCGTTTCTGGTCAGGGGTTAAACCATTTTGTTCTAGATCTTCTATTAATCTGGAAGCATTATCATTTTCTCCCTTCCCAAACCTTACTGACACAATATTTTTTATTAAATCTCCATGACCATTTTCTTCTAGCCATCCAAAAGCCTCAACTTCTTTGTCTTTAGAGATAGAGCCCTTATAAAATTCTTTATAACTAACTGCATCTCCATTGGTCAGTTTAATTTCTTTAACACCACGGCTCTCCATCAATTGAACAATTGAATCATTCATTTGCATTAGTTCCGCTTTTTTTCTTTTTACTTGATCCTCTAAAGCGAGTATATCGCTTTCAATTTTTAAAAATCTATTTGATGCATCAGAAACATCTTTCACTTCTGAAATATCTACAGGTTTTTTTTCTTCTTCTGGTAAATAATTTGTAAAATCAACTTTCTCTGTCATAGTTATTCCTTTCATTTAAGTCTAGCTGTATAGGGTAGTATGTAAAAGTACGCCGATCATATTTTAATACATTATATTTACCTCTATTATTGTAAGCAGCTATAGAGCATGCTAAACCAATCATCGAAGGATCGCCTATTAATAATAAATAATCTTTATCATTAAAATCTTTTAATATCATCTTAGCCTTACGAATAGCAGGGCCTGGTGAAAGCATTATTTGTTTTCCTTCCTCAAATATAGGAATTAAATCCCCATATTCTCTAGCAGATATAACATTAAACTTAGACACCTCTTGGATGACATATACTTTTCCCTTATTTTCTGTCTCTTTCATCTTTCTAAAGCAGTCTATATTATTTTTATTTTAAATGCACAAGAAAAATGTTAGGGAGGATTAATATTAGAATTAAAGAAAGTATGACTACTTATAAATATAGCTTTAAAACAAAGCCTTATGATCATCAAATGGCATCTCTTGGAGCAATGCTTAATCATTTTAAGAGAGGGGAAAAAGAATTTGCTTTGTTGATGGAAATGGGTTGTGGAAAAACAAAAGTGTTAATTGACGGATCTTCTTTTCTTTATGACAATGGTTTTATAGGAGGAATTCTTGTTATTTGTCCCAACGGTGTCAAAGGAACATGGGTAAATGAAATTGAAACCCATATGCCGGAACATGTGGATCGGAATGTTATTACATGGACAGGACAAAAAACAAAAAAGCATGAAGAAGAATTACAAAGTTTATTTATTACCGAACCAGCTAAAGTGCATCTTAATATTTTAATTATAAATGTGGATGCATTTACCACGGAACGTGGTCGCAAGTTTGCGGATAGATTTCTGATGACACGCCAATCTTTAATGGTGGTTGATGAAAGCACGGTCATTAAAAACCCAAGTGCGATAAGAACTAAAGCTATTACAAAACTTGGTTTCTTATCGCGTTACCGTGTTATTATGACAGGTTCTCCAGTTACTAAATCTCCTGAAGATTTATACTCACAATGTAATTTTTTGAACCATGAGCTTCTAGGCTTTAGTTCGCTTTATACTTTTAGAGCTCGTCATTGTCAGATGCAGCGATTATCTTTTGGAGGACGCTCTTTTAATAAGGTAATAGGATATAAAAATTTAGATGAATTAAATCATAAGTTACAAAAATTTTCATACCGTGTTTTAAAAAAAGATGCTCTTGATTTACCTGGTCAAGTGTGGATGAAAAGAATTGTGGCAATGACAACGGAACAACTTGATGCTTACATGCAGATGAAAAGAACTGCATTAGTAAACCTCAAGAACGAAACATTGACAACTACGTCAGTGCTAGCCCAATTGATAAGGCTACACCAAATTGTTTGTGGTCATATGGCAACCGATGACGGTAGGGTAATTGGTTTGCCAAATAATCGTATCAAAGAATTAATGGCTATTCTAGAAGAGCATGGTGATAAAGCGATCATTTGGGCTACCTACCGACATGATATTCAGGAGATAGAAAAATCATTACAAAAGAAATATGGGACGCGATCCGTGGTCACTTATTATGGCGATACTCCACAAAATGTTCGTCAAGAAAATATTTCTAATTTTCAAAATAATCCTGAAACAAGATTTTTTATTGGTCAACCTATGACTGGTGGTAGAGGAATAACTTTGACTGCGGCTCATTTAACTGTATTTTATTCTAACAGTTATGATTTAGAAATTCGAGAACAAGCAGAAGCTCGTAATCATCGTATTGGAACAGAAAATAAAGTAACTTACATTGATTTAATTTCTGAAGGAACTGTAGATGAAAAAATTATTTATTCATTGCGAAATAAAATCAACTTAGCTACATCGGTGTTAGCAGAAGATCTTCGTCAATGGTTAATATAAAGGAGAAGATATGATTGGTAAAATTTCATGGGAATTAAATTCTGTTAAAGATGAAATGAAAATAATAAAAGTGGATTATTTGGCATGGCCAAAGTCTAGTCAGCCAGAAGATATAAAAAAAATAGTTGATTATTATAAAGTAGGAAAATCTATTACAGTACAAGAATTCTGTGAAAATCCTCGATATAATGAAATTATGTGTACAGTGATTAGTTATGATCCCTTGCACCAAAGTAAAAATGTGATTAACATATAATTAAAAAAGGAGAAATTATGATATTTTGGCATATTATAGCAATAATAACAATTTTTGGTTTAGGTTACTTGGTTGGTCTATGGAAAACGAAACGTCATTATAAAATTAGATGTGAAGAACTTGAAGAAAAATATAAATATGAACAAAGCGACAGGGAGTGTCCTGCACGAATGCAATGATTTGCACTTATTGTAAGGGAAATGGTTATGTACGATTATGTTTTGAGGCTGAAGAAGTTACTGAGCAGTGTTGGGTCTGTGCATCTCAAGGAGAAGTTAAGGACAACAAACATTTTATCCAAACCTGGGAAGAGGACAATGGCAGCCGTGCATACTACTACGGGCCATTGCTTGACCCCAATCTCTTCAAAAACCACCAAATACACAAAGAAACAACAAAAGTTTAGCAAGTAATTGCTTACAAATTCCAAGTGGGAAAAAATTATTCATTACCCTCCTACCCACTTGGACATTTATTTATTGTTTATTTTTAAAAAAATACTTATAATTCGCTGAAATTTAAAAAAGGCAAAGGTTATGATATTACCTAATAGTCCTGTGCGAAAAATACACGAATGTTTAAAGTGTGGTGATATATCTCTGAAATTCTATAATCCTCAACATGATATAGTTATTAGTAAAGAGGAGTGGCAAAATATTTTAGCAGAGGGAAAAGAGGCTTTAGATAAAATTCTAAAGCCCCTCAAAGAAAATCCAACTTTTTTTATGGATTAAGCAGCTTTTTGTTGAGCACGATACTCTTCCACAATTTTTTCTAGTTGCATTGGTTTAGATAACTTTGATTGTTTACAAAGTTTTTCTAATAATTTTTTAGTCTTTGTAGTTATTTGTTGATTGTAATGTGTTTGTCCTTTAGGCATGTTTTCCTTTCTTCTTAGTTCCTCTCCATGAGGAAATAAAACTATTAATTGCTCTTTTCCATTTAGAATCGAATATTCGTAAATGAATAGGATCTAAATAAAAATCATAACCTGACTCTTGATATATCGAGACCCATAAACAGTATAGATAACTTTGTGGAATAGGATTTTTTCTACTCAACGATTTTTTGTATTTAGTGGCTTTCTCAATAAGCTCCTTATCTTTTTCTACTGTAATAGGAGGATATGTTTTATTACCAACAGTAACAGAAACCATTGGAGTATCATTATCAATAAGACTAAATTGTGGTTTACCTATCACGATGCCCTCCTATCTCTTTTATTATATCTTACCAGAGATTGACCTAATCGTCTAACTCCTTGTTCAGCACAAGCCCTTCCAAATTCTTTAGAACATGTTCCTGAACAAAAATAACCTCCTCTATGATAATAACTCTCCTCATCCCAAAGAACATAACTATAAGTTGAATGTGTATAATCGCCATCTACTAATTCTAAACCACCATTAACATTTTTTGTCTGTATAGTCTGGTAGTGTTTATTTTCTTTTTTATTATAGCACATCATATTGCCCTTATAAGGCTCTTTCTTCATATGGTAACTGTCAGATTTTCTTCTAAACTTGCTATTACAGTTGACACATTTTTTTACTTTTGGTTTGTAATGATTAGTCATTTTATTTCTTCCTTTCTAGTTTTGTTTGTTGATCAATGTAACCACACACATCATCAATAGAATAATCTTTTTTTGGTAATATTTTTAAAAGTTTATCACCATCAAAGACTAAAAATTCAATGGTATTAAAAGTTATATCATATCCCCTATAAATCATTTTCATCCTCCTTTCTAACAGTTGTAATAGCATTCTTGTATGACTTAACATTGTCATCTACAGAGTCAAACCACTCATCCATTGATAACACCCATTCATCATAAGATAAGCCCAATGGATATTCATTAGCAATTAAACAATTGCAATCCCCCTCCATTTCATCAAGTACAACATTAAGTTTATGAACAGCATTTTTAAAATCATCCATTGCATCCTTTACTTCATCAAGGTCATCTAAAGTCATATCCTTATCTAACTCCTCAAAGTAATCATAGAATTCAGATATTTTTTTAGAATAATCATTACCATCATAAAAAGTAATTATAAGACTATTAAGATTGTCATATAGTAAGGGGTATCTATCTTCTGGAATTGATTGAGTATTAATTTTCAAACCTAATTTGTAATATTCTTGTGAAATACAATAGTATTTTACAGACACTACCATTCCACTAGGATAATTACAATCTCCTATAGTTAAGTCTTTTTTTAATAAGTATTGTTCACTCATTTTAGGAACAATCTTATTATTATTCTCAAACCAACAATCTGTTTTAATATTAGTCATTTCTTTCTCCTTTATTTATAATAATAGTTTTTAGTCTTCCAATATACACAACTATTGGAATTAAAATTAATGCCATTAAACAACCTAATGCTGTTCCAAAAGCTAAGTCATAGGATAGGGTTATCATTCCACCACCAAAGTCTGAAAATGCATTTGCAATTCCACCACCCCAAACTGCCCCTAATCCACTTTGCAGTTTTTTTGGTATGTATTTCTCCACTTTATGTCCTAGTAATGCTCCTATGATAACCACAACATTATCGAGGTTACCATAAGGTATATAAGTACTATAAAATTCTGGAGTTAAAATTTGAGTCTGTATAAAATCTTTCATTTATTTCTCCTCTCTAAAATCTTTAATTGCTTTCTTAACTACTGCCTTTTCACCACCTTTGTATTGGTAATAAGATTTAGAGTAATGTTCTCCTCTTGCTCTAGGAAATTTTTTACCATTAATCAAAACTTTCCATCCATAAGTGATAACTATAAAACCATGTTTTAAGTAAGTTTGAGGTACAACTTAAATGTTTCTATTTCTTTATTCATTTTCTTTCTCCTTTATTTATAATAAATTAATACATTATATAACATATAATGCAATACATAGTTAATTTATGGGAGATTTCTGGGGTTTTTAGAGGTTGTAAGTTTCCAATAATTTGATCATTTCTCTCAACCACTCATTATTTTCTTGGCTCATTTCGGTGTACAACCAAGTGCAGTATTCTTTACTTAAATCAAATTCAAATGTTTCATTATAAATGCATTCACGAATGAAAGTATGATAAGGCGAGAAGTGAATAAATAAGAATACACAAATAATAATGGTTATGCATATAATAAGAAGTTTAAGAGTAGAGTTAACCATGTTGGAGAATAGTCTTACACCAAAAAGCGAGTAATCGTTCATCCATTTCGTGTTTCATCAGATTGTAACGATAACACACGAGTTGAATATTATCTTTGTTGTACTCTTTAATATTATTATCAATGCGATCTACTGAAACATTTGTATCCACTTTGCCGGATCCTTTTAAATGCGTCATGGTAATACCTGTCTTAGCACATTTACCTTGTTGCGTGTTCCAGAGCTCCATGAGATCTTCGATTGATAAAGAGGGATGAACGGGATGCCTAGCTCTTTTATTTGGTTTTTTAACATTGATTAACCAATGCTTGAGAAATTTATAAGGAGATGCACTCAGAGCTTCGTGGTCCTTGTCACGCTTGTACGCTGACCAAACAGTTTTACTATGTTTAGAAGAACATTGCTTGCACCAAGATTTTCTACCATCAGTCTTGTTTTCTTTTTTACGATCAAATAATTCCAGGTCTTTAACCTGATTGCATCTTGTGCATTTCTTCTGCATTAATATATCTTTTAATCAAAATAAACTAATTCGACAATAGGTATGGGAAGATCTATGTTGCAGAAGTCCTTTGGATCTACCTTACACTACTAAGCCCTTTTGGAGTGATTTTAAAAAAAAAATTTTTTTTTTTATAAAAAGAAGTGTAAGAAGTGTAAGGTAAGGTAAATAATCTTTGTTTTAAGCCATAAAACACCTTACACTACTCGAAAATTAGAAGTGTAAGGCTTACACTACAAGTGTAAGGTAAAAGTAGTGATTGGCAGAAAACAAGGATTTTATTCTTTGTGCCACGAGGATTAAATGCTAAACAAAAAGATTATATTGTAATATGAAAAAAGTATTTATAGACGGAAGAAAATCAAAAAAGCTAACTCCTAAGCAATTGAGGTTTGTTTATGAGTTTTGCACCAGAACTTTAATGGGGCAACAGTCAGCATCTGAGTCTGCAAGAAAAGCCGGTTACTCTGATGCTATTGCCAGGAAGACTGCCTATGAATTACAAGATCCAAATAAATATCCATTAGTAGCCGAAGCTATTTATGATATGAAAAAAGAACAGCAAGATAAGTATGCTGTAAGTATGGATAAACATTTAGCTAGACTAGATAACTTAGGTAAAAAGGCAGAAGAAGAAAAGCATTTTGCGGCCTCTATTAATGCAGAAGCTTTACGAGGAAAAGCTGGTGGATTGTATGATCCAACAATTAGAATGGAAAGTGCAATTGAAAACTTACCTAGAGAAGAGCTAATGAAAAAATTAAGTGAATTACAAAACAAAGGTATTCCAATTATTGGAGAAGAAAATGTAATAGAACATCAACCAGAAAAAGAAAAGAGTGATGAGGATCTGAAACTTATTGAACATGAAGAATAGATTTTGCATCATTAGTGGCAAACATGTCCATCTCAATGCATTTTGTTCTTACAACAACAGGATTTATTCCATCCTTGATTGCTTTATCGACAGTAAGATTTTCTTGCCAAACAGCACCAATCTCACATTGTTCTAAGTTAGGATAGAAGAGTGCTCTGTATTTTACATAAGGCATCGTTGGGGAATGCATCATTATTATTAATAAAAAAACTTTAATCATATGTGTGACCCTAAACTTTTTAAAAAATAATAACAAGAAAGTTAAAAATGAAAGAGTCAAACTTTGTTAAATTAATTAAGAAAAACTTAACAATTTATAACTGGATAAGAATTGAAACAACAACGATACATGGCTTTCCAGATCTTATTGGTATTGCTCCACAAATGGATACAATATTTGTTGAGGCTAAAGTTGCAGTTGGCAATAAAGTTAAACTTAGCCCACATCAAATTGCAATGAACATTAAACTATGGAAAGAGACTGGTGGAAAGAACTACATTATCGTTTTTAAAAAACATGCGAAACACCTTCCCCCAGAGACGATATATCTGTATGAGGGAAGGTTTTCGCTAGAAGTCTCACGAAACGGTGTCAACGAACCGGCAATGAGGGAAGGCTGGCATACCATATGTAGATATCTCCAGGAAATTCACGGTTCACGAACCACGAAAAGCGAGGAATTCTGCCATAAATCAGGATAAGGTACGATAACTACAATTATTGTACCTAATAATTCGTGAGAAAATAAGCATTACTCGTGGAAAACGGCTAGGTACTTATGAAATATTAAAAAAATGGCTGTTTTTCGCCGTTCCCGGCACCCCAAAAATCGTACGCGCGCGCTGAGCGGAGGACGCAAGCGCAAGTTTTGAATACGCAACGAGGAATTTTTCATATGAAACATATTTTGTTAGGGTATACCCCCTTTTTTTAGTATAAATGTCTTTAGGAGTCCCAATGGAAACCAATAATAATAAATTTCAAAAGTATTCAGATGAAGAATTAAGACTAATGCTCGCTATTGCTATGCAGGATGATAGCAAAAAAGCCCAAGATAGTTTTATGCACTTTGTTAAAATGGTGTGGCCAGAGTTTATTGATGGATATCACCACAACATTATGGCAAAAAAGTTTGAAGAGATAGCTGCCGGGAAGTTAAAGAGACTTATTGTTAATATGCCACCAAGACATACAAAGTCAGAGTTTGCTTCTTACCTGTTTCCTGCATGGTTGATGGGTAAAAAACCTAAAACAAAAATAATTCAAGCAACACACACAGCAGAACTCTCTTATCGTTTTGGTCGAAAGATGAGAAACTTAATGGATGACCAAGATTATAGAAAAATTTTTAAAGATGTTCATTTACGAGCTGACTCTAAAGCATCAGGACGGTGGGAAACGAACCACGCAGGAGAATATTTTGGTGCAGGTATTGGTGGTGCTATTACTGGACGTGGTGCAGATCTATTAATCATTGATGATCCACATTCAGAGCAAAGTATTACGGATACAAGTTTTGATAATGCCTTTGAATGGTACATGTCAGGACCAAGACAACGTTTACAACCAGGAGGTGCTATTGTTATTGTCATGACACGTTGGTCGGAACGCGATCTGACCGGTCGTTTAATCAAACAACAAGCAGAAACAAAAGCGGATCAATGGGAGGTAATTGAATTCCCGGCAATTATGCCAAGTGGTAAACCCATATGGCCAGAATATTGGAAAAAAGAAGAGTTAGAAAAAATTCAAGCCAATTTACCTGTGATGTCATGGGAGGCGCAGTACCAACAAAAACCAACATCAGAAGAAGGAGCTATTATAAAACGCGAATGGTGGAAAAAATGGGAAAAAGAAGAAATACCTGAACTGGTTCACATTATTCAAAGTTATGATACAGCGTTTTCCAAAAAAGATTCAGCCGATTATAGTGCAATTAGTACATGGGGAATTTTTAGAACAGAATTTAATCGAGATAATATTATTTTAATGGATTGTATAAAAGATCGGTGGGAATTTCCTGAATTAAAAAAGAAAGCATTAGAGCATTATAAATATTGGGAACCAGAAACTATTATTGTAGAAGCAAAAGCAAGTGGTCAACCTCTTATTCAAGAGTTAAGACAAATTGGTATTCCTGTTGTAGCCTATACACCTTCCAAAGGGAACGATAAGCTTTCACGTGTAAACTCGGTGTCACCTATTTTTGAAGCAGGGCAAGTTTGGGCTCCTGACAAAAAGTTTGCCGAAGAAATGATTGAAGAATGTGCAGCTTTTCCTTATGGTGAACATGACGATTTAGTTGACAGTATGACACAAGCATTAATGCGTTATCGTCAAGGAAATTTTGTATCACTAAAGGATGATTATGAAGACCCAATTAAAGGAATATATGAACAACAACCAGAATATTACTAAATGGTAGCTCAAGTACTACCTTTAGTTACTATTGCTGCAAACATGGGGATGTCTGTTCCTGCTGTCATTGAATATTTTCAAGGAGAAAACATAGATCTCTCTGGTTATGGGGCAAACGATTTAGTAGATCTTGAAACATTATTTCCTCAAACTGAATCAGAACGAATTAAAGAATACAAAACATATGATGAAAGTTTTTATGATGCGCCTCCCGTGGTCGGCGCTACGTCCTTAGATAATATTATTATTCAATCAAAAAAAGAAGAGGATCCTGTAGAAGTTTCGGAAGATGAGTTAGAAGTAATGCCTTCACAAGAATTATCAACGGGAGAGGGAGATCCAGAACCTCCAGATCCTGATTGGAAATGGAAACCTAATTGGAGGGACATTGCAAGTTATGCGATGGAAAAAGTACTGGATAAACAAGTTAAAGAGTTAGAGAAAAATATTACAACTGAAAAAGGGTATATTATTCATAATAAATTATATCATGGTAGTACAACAAAAGATTTAAATAAACTAACTGTTGATAAAAGTAGAAGAACACAGTTTGGGGCTGTACCAGCTATATCATTAAGCGATGATAAAAATCTTGCTCAAATATTTGTAACAGGAGAATTAGGAAATAAGGAGCCTGGACAAGTGTATGAAGTAAGTGGAAATTTTAAAATTATTGATCTTAACACTAAAGAAGGGAAAAATTTATGGGACAATGTTTATGAGAATAATCCTCAAAAAGCATTGGCAGACGGTTTTGATGGTGTTCAGTTTAAAAATTTAGAGCATTTTTTAGTAAGAGATTTTCATAAAAATGTAGATTTTGAAACTATTAAAGATGCGAATGAAATTCAATTGTTTGAAGATGTAGATATTACAACGGACACTGGATTAAATTTTCCTAAAGAAAAAACGGACAATAACACACGACTTCATAATTTACGCTTACAAAACATTATTGATGGGAAAGCAGAAAATTATCCTGGAGGTCCTCAAAATGATCGTATTGTGATCAATGCTCCAGAGGGATCTAATTTACCTCCCATTGCTATTGGGAATATTACTTACAAAGATTGGGAAGATAAAATTACCTTAGATGATACTCAAATAATGGAAGCTGCTAACTGGTATGAAAAAATTTTTTCTTCTTTGGAAGTGATGGCGGGAGACGATAAAAATTTACGCGACACCTTAGTCAAAGCATGGTTATCAGGACAAATTAATGAAACACCAAGTAGTGCTTTGAATAATGTTATTTATGTATATGAACAGTTTAAGCGAGGAGTTCCTTTTGAAGATGTAAAAGGAAAAGGATTACCTGCTGCAACCAATAATGTTAAAAGTATTATTTACGGAAAAGAAATTGAAGGAGGTATTGGTCCTAAAATTTCTGATTTTATTGATGCAGGATTAAACAGTAATACCCGTAGTTGGATGGGGAATAGTAGTAGTGGTGGACAACCTTTTGTTGTTGATGTCCACACGGCACGCGATACGGGTCTCGTGGATCAAACATATTTAAACCATTTAGAAAAGTTAGGATATATTATTCCTGAAGATATAAAAATAGATGTAGGTGTGGGAGGTGTACCTCCAATGAAATATGAAAACAGAGCTCTCTTTGGACAGGGATTAACAAAATATTTGAATGATAAAAAATGGATGGGCAAGAGTGATTGGAAACCATCGGAGATACAAGCTATTGGGTGGATGAATTTAACGAACATGTATGCAGAAGGAAATCAAAGTGGTGATATCTTAAAAGCCTTGAATAGAAACTTACGTCGTATTGCGATGGAAGTAGATCCTGGAGAAGGATCCCCCTGGCAAATAACATACGGCGAGAAATATAATAAACTTGATGATGATAAAAAATTTACGATAAGTGAAAAAGTAACTGCTAAAGCTATAGAGATGGTAAATGAATTAACAGGAGTAGATTTTAGTGGGAATGTGTACGGAACAGGTGGATGGGAATTGTATCAAAATCCATCAACCGTGCAAGAAGCCTATATTTCGAAAGAAGCAGCAAAAGATGCTGCTGCTAAATTAGGGTTTTTGTTAAACCAAACAGAGGTATGGGTAAATACAGCCAAAGATCTTACCAAAAATCCACAACATTTTGCTTTAGATATTATTGAAGCAGGTGATACAAATTTACGTGAGAGTAATACATTAAAATCTTTATTTGAAAGAATAATAAATAATGATCCTGCTCAGATATTTAGAGGCTATCATCCCGTTGTTGTACAAGGAGAACCAGGAATTAGGATTATTATAGATAAGGATGCTATTAGTCAGGCTATTAAAGAAAAAAGAATAAAAAAAGCAGATGTGTTGCCTTATATACAAGAATTTACTAAAACAGGTCTTAATGAAGCTATAAAAGACTTGGATTTTGATGTTAATACCTATATATCTGAAGTAGAATTAGAGAAACTAACAAATGATTGGATTAAAATAAAAAATGGGCAAAGTTTTATCGACAACTTTAGTAAAGACACCAGAACAACTACCGAAGGTGGAGACAGGACAAACATCTATAATCTTGCAAAACAACTTACGCAGTTCTTCGCAAGATTCCTCCAAGAAGAATCAACAGCAATCACAGATACCACCAAAAAAATAACAAAGAAAAAATTAGGTGGTTCTATAGAAATACCAAAATTTCATTTTGGTGGATTTATTAATACACTTAGGGTATAAAAAATTATGGCTGAGAATAATATAGATCAAAAGATACAATCAGTTGTAGGTGAGACAATTGAAGATGCAATTCAAAACGAAGAACCAGTTGATATAGAAATTGTTTCCGAAGAAGTGTCCGTGTCCGATGAACCGTTAGACGCGGAAGAAGACTTTTACTGCAACTTATCAGAAAAAATGGAGGACGCCGAACTGGGGCGTATTTCTTCTAACTTAATGGAAGAATATGAAAATGATAAATCCTCTCGTGATGAATGGTCACAAACATATGTCCAAGGATTAGATTTACTTGGATTTAAATATGATGATAGAACAAGACCGTTTCGTGGTGCGAGTGGTGTAACTCATCCTTTACTTGCTGAAGCAGTAACTCAATTTAGTTCCACTGCATTTAAAGAATTAATGCCCTCCGATGGACCAGTAAGAACGCGTGTGGTGGGAAAAGAATCGGTTGAAGTATATCAACAAGCACAACGCGTCAAAGAATTTATGAATTATCAAATCACTAATGTGATGGAAGAATATACACCTGAACTCGATCAGATGCTTTTTTATTTACCGCTCTCAGGATCGACATTTAAAAAAGTTTACTACGATGCACAGCTCGACCGTGCGGTTTCCAAATTTGTTCCAGCCGAAGATTTAATTGTTCCTTACACAGCAACCGATTTAGATTCCTGTGAAAGAATTACTCATGTGGTAAAACAATCACAAAATGATATTCGCAAAAAACAGGTAGCAGGATTTTACCGAGATATAGAACTTAATCCAACTGCTGAAGACCCAACTTATAATGCAGCTAATATTCAAGGAAAAATTGATCAAATAGATGGTATCCAACAAACAGGAGAATCTTACATGATTACCTTGTTAGAAATGCATGTGGATTTAGATTTAGAAGGATATGAAAATAAAGATTCTTCAGGAGAACCAACAGGAATTAAACTTCCCTATATTGTGACACTTGATGAACAATCAGGTAAAGTTTTATCTATTCGCCGTAATTATGAAGAAGGTGATGAACTCTTTAAGAAGAAACAATATTTTGTTCACTTTAAATTTTTACCGGGATTAGGATTTTATGGTTTTGGATTAATTCATTTAATTGGTGGTTTATCACGCACAGCGACACAAGCTCTTCGTCAATTGATTGATGCAGGAACTTTATCCAATCTTCCTGCAGGTTTCAAGACACGCGGTCTACGGATCGCCGACAATGATAGTCCGTTACAACCAGGAGAATTCAGAGATGTAGATGCTCCTAGTGGGGCTATTAGGGAGGGTTTAATGCCACTTCCATATAAGGAACCTTCTACCACATTATTTAATTTATTAGGATTTGTTGTTCAAGCAGGACAACGTTTTGCTCAAGTAGCAGACATGCAAGTAGGTGATGCAAATCAAGGAGCTCCTGTTGGAACGACTATTGCATTATTGGAACGTGGTTCGCGTATTATGAGTAGCATTCACAAAAGAATGTATTACTCTATGCAAAAAGAATTTAAGTTATTAGCCAACATTATTCAATCTTATCTTCCACCTGAATATCCGTACGCGGTTGTTGGGGGCGATAGACAAATTAAACAAACTGATTTTGATGAACGGGTTGACATTATTCCTGTTGCTGACCCCAATATATTTTCGATGGCACAAAGAATTCAATTAGCACAAACACAATTACAACTTGCCACAAGTGCACCACAATTACATAACGTGAAAGAAGCTTATGTACGCATGTATGAGGCGCTTGGGGTTAAAGATATTGACAAAATTATGAAGTTGGAAAAACCTGAACCAATGAGTCCAACACAAGAAAATCAAAAATTAATCGATCAAGACAAAATTTCGGCATACGAAGGGCAAAATCATGATGCCCATATTCAAGCACATATTTCTTTTGGTCTTTCTCCTATTGTCCAAATGATGCCACAAATTTCGGTGGATTTAAGTAAACACATTTTAGAACATGTTACACTAAAAGCAAAAGAAGCTGTTGCTATGCAGATTGAACAAGCTGAACAACAAATGGGACAAGCAGCAGAAGGAGTTGATTTAGAACAAATGACTCAATCACAAATTGCTACTCTCGAGGCACAATTCTTAGCCGAAACACAACAACTTCAAGCTCAAATGAGTGGGGAAGGACAACCTGATCCAGTGGTTCAGTTAAAACAACAAGAACTACAACAACGTGCTATGAATGATCAGGCGAAACTTCAATTTGATCAGACTAAATTAGGTTTTGAGCAAAAAAAATTACAACAAAAGGATGAAATAGATAGAGCCCGCATTGATTCTCAAGAAGATATTGCTCAATTAAGAGCTAATGTGAATTTGAAGAAATTTAAACCAGATGCAAAGGGACCAGGATTTCAATATATAAAAAATGGCGGATAATCATTTAATTACGGGTCAACAAGTTTTTGATAATTATTTAAAAGAATTAGATAATTTTATTAAACATAGTATTAATAATCATCACTGTGCTTTAATCATGGCTGAAGCGTTAATGGTAAAGGTAAAAGAATTATTTGCTGGAAAAGGGTATAATGAAGACCAGACTTTACTCTTTGTGCAACATGCTTTACAAGAATTAGATGAAAACAAACCAACAATACATTAAGGAGATGACATGGTAAAATATTATAATGGAAAATTATATCCTAATGCAAAAATGACTGTTACAACTGATGGCAATCCTTATGCAGGATCAACTACAAATAAAGATTATGAAGTTTCTACTGCATCCATGAGGATTGAAGGGCCTAAAAAAATAGACAATTTAGGTGGTGGACCAAAAGGACAACGCAGTAAAATGCAAATTAAAAAAGTTCCATTTAAAGGCATATACTGATGGATTACCCCTCTAATGTCTTTGCACACTATAGTGCAAGATATGGGTGGGTATTAAAACTAAACGAAGAACCAACGATGAAAAATAATTGTAAAAACTGTGGACATGGTTGTCATTGCAGTAATGGTAGTTCTTGTCAATCATGTGATTGCAAAAATTGCGAACATGCTGTAGATTGACGCCGATAAAAAGGAGGTCTTATGAATTTATTAAAAGATTTATGGGCACACTTAAAAGAGTGGAGCGACTGGTCCATCAAGGACTGGATTAAGGCTGGTATAGTAGTTATTATTGTACTAATTGTGCTTAGTCAAATTAGTGGAGGAGGAGCTTAGACTATGGTCTGGCAACTCTTAGCTAAACCCCTACTCGGCGTTGCCGCAGACACAGTCCGTGGCTTCGTCGAGACCAAAAAGGCTAAGGCGGAACTCAAAGTTACAGAAGTTAAAGCAGCTACTAAATTGAAACAAGATCAAATAGCTGGTAAAGTGAAGTGGGAAACCACAGCGGTAGATCAAATGAAAGGCTCGTGGAAAGATGAGCTAATTTTAATTTGTCTTTTGGCTCCAGCAACACTCGTATTTTTTCCAGGAATGACTGTACATATAGAAGCTGGGTTTATTGCCTTGCAACAACTTCCTGACTATTATAAACATTTATTATATATTGCCTGCTCAGCTAGCTTTGGCATCAAGGCTGGAAAAGGTGCAATGGGTTTAATTAAGAAAAAATAATGGCTATACCTAAAGGACCAGGAATGGGTGTGAGACAACGGATAGCTAATGCCGCCAATTTAGGCAGAAATATTGCACGAAAACCTATTGGTGATCCAACAGGTCAAGGATTAAAAGGAAAAACATTAACAGGAGGCGCTATGCAAATAAAAAGAAATGTTGGAACAAAAGTTCCTGAAACACGAAAAAAAGGTGGAATGGTAAAAAGTTCTGCTCAAACATCCGTTATTAAAGGGGCTCAAGTAAAAGGCTCTAGAGAAGGATCTGTAATTAAAGGACCTAAAGCAAAAGGATCACGTGAAGGATCAGTCATTAAGGCAAAAGATGGTAAATGGATTCAAAAAGCAATTAAGAAACCTGGGTCTCTTCGTAAATCATTAGGTGTTAAAAAAGGAAAAGATATTCCAATAAAAAAACTTGATGCCGCAGCAAAGAAAAAAGGTAAAATGGGGCAACGTGCCCGATTAGCTAAAACTCTGCGTGGTTTTAAAAAGTAATGCCTTTTAAATCTGCTAAACAGAAAAAATATTTATTTGCTAATAAACCAAAACTTGCTAAAAAATGGGCAAAAGAATATAAAGAAGGAGGACCTATAAAATCTAAAAAAATACCTTTAAAGGGAAAATTTAAAGATCTTAATAAAAAAAGACAACCAAGAACAACACGAGTTATAATGAAAGGAGCAAGATAAAATGTCAGAAGTTTTAAAAAAAAGAATACGTGAACATGAAGGATATAGAGACCGACCCTACCTGGACTCACTAGGTAAGGCTACGATAGGCTTTGGCCACCTCATTACTGAGGAAGATGAATTTGAAGAGGGAAAACAATATCCAAAAGAACAATTATTAAAATTATTTGATAAAGATTTTGCAAAAGCAGAAATGGGTGCTGATCAATTAGTTGGTCATATTCAGGAATTACATATTGAAGCAAAAAATGTAATAACGGAAATGGTGTTTCAACTTGGGACTCAAGGTGTAAGAAATTTTCGTAATATGATTTCTGCCCTTGAAACCCGCGATTACCAGAGGGCAAGTGCCGAAATGCTCGATTCTCGTTGGCATGCACAAACCACCAATCGTTGTGAAAGTTTAGCAAAAATTATGGCAACATGCAGTTAGGAAAAGATTTATATAAGGCATTAATGTTACGGTATGAACATGCCATAGCGGATGCTAAAGCTCGATTAAAAATTTATTTTGAAAATCCTGTAGGAATTGGGGAGCATCCTCAACATACTGAGGAAATGGATAAGTTATTAAGTCAATTATCCTCTGCTGAAGATAATAAAGAAGCTTTAGAAAAAAATTTTAAAAATATGTATGGAGTAGATCACGAATAGTATGGAACTTATTAAAGTTGTTGAATGGCTTAAAAAAATAATAAAAACTAGACAAGAGGCTGTTGAAACAGCTATAACGTCAGATGTAAAAACTTTAGAAGAATATAAACTTCTTTTAGGGAAATTACATGCTTATAGAGAATTAACTCAGGAACTCACGGACCTGCTAAAAAAACAGGAGCAATTGGATGACACCTTTAAAGACTAACACGAAACCTAAATTAATTGTCCCAAAACATGTATGGGATACTAAAACCCCTGAAAAACAAAAAAAAGAATTAGAAAAAGTCCCACAACCAACTGGTTGGAGAATGACGCTATACCCATTAAAATTAGAGAGTAAAACATCAGGAGGATTACATCTTACTGATGATACTGTAGAACAATCTCAAATTGCTACAAATGTTTGTAAAGTTTTAAAGCAAGGACCAAGTTGTTATAAAGATGAAACAAGATTTCCTGATGGTCCTTGGTGTAAAGAAGGAGATTGGGTTCTTATTACAAGATATGCAGGATCTCGTATTAAGATAGACGGAGGTGAACTAAGAATAGTCAACGATGACGAAATACTGGCAGTTATCGATGACCCACGAGATATTTTGCCAGCAAACATTTTATAACATGGAGGTACGATGCCCGAAGTAGAAAAAATAAAATCAGGATCAGAACAAATGGTTCCAATTGATACATCTGGTGATCCCGTTGATGTAGAATTAAAAGATGAAAAAGACAAAGAAGACGAAGTAGTTGCTGAAGAAGTAACTCAAGAAACTCCCGTAGAGGATAAAAAAGAAGACCCCAAATCTTCGGAACACAAAGAAGAAGAGGAATATTCTCAAGCTGTTAAAAAGCGCATTGATAAAATGACGTTTAAAATTAGAGAAGCTGAAAGACAGCGTGAAGAAGCTTTAAAATATGCTCAAGCAATGAAACAAGATCGTGATGAGGCTGTGGGAAAAGTTACACAAATTGATGCAGGGTATTTAGATGAATATAAAAAAAGAGTTTCTTCTGAAATGGAAAAAGCTCAAGGTGTATTACAAAGTGCTATCAATGCAGGTGACGCCAAAGCTCAAGCTCAAGCTCAACAAGCAATTGCCCGTTTGGCTATTGAAGAAGAAAGAGCAGATGCTAGTTTAAAACAAAGAGAAAATTTAAAAGTGAAAAAAGATAAAGCACCTCTATCTTCTGCACCCCCTCAACCCCCTGTTTCTCCTCCTCCTCCTGACCCTAAAGCAGAGGAATGGGCGGAAAGAAATGAATGGTTTGGTAAAGAAGAAGGAATGACTTATACGGCATTATCAATTCATAAAAAATTAATTGAACAAGAAGGATTTGACGGGAAGAGCGATGAGTACTATAAAGAACTAGACAAACGTATTAAAAAAGAGTTTCCTCATAAATTTGAGGATAAAGACAAGAGTAGCCGCGTAGTTCAGACGGTTGCCTCTGCAAATAGATCGACAAAATCTGGACGCCGCACTGTGAGACTCACACCTTCACAAGTTGCTATCGCAAAAAAACTTGGTGTGCCCTTGGATGAATACGCAAAACACGT
>VTLG01003598.1_pt1 | contig 22264 bp, 40 predicted proteins | sample 4694571 | NCBI WGS metagenome assembly VTLG01 (sample SAMN12604809, study PRJNA352737) | marine metagenome | biome: ENVO:00000447; feature: ENVO:00000209|ENVO:00000569|ENVO:01000036; material: ENVO:00002151; isolation source: viral sequences binned using virsorter ... | reverse complement strand
AATATCCATTTGTCTTAATTCATGGGTCAAAGGTGTTCCAGATGCTTTCTGTTCCACTATTACCATGTCAGGATTCCAATATTTGTACTGCTCTAAAGCAGTTCTTCTAAGTTCTGGAAACTCATAACGGTCTTTTATAGAATCTAGCAAAATTAAATTTGGTTTTGCGTCTTCATTAGGATGAAAAACTCCCCAAGTCGTAATTGCACTATAATCTGCAGTCTCTTTTTTCAAAAATGCGGTATCATAGCTTTGAATTATGTAACTACAGCTTGGTAACCAATCTTTGGTCCATTTTTTCCACCATTCACGTTTAATTATAGCTCCTTCTTCAGAAGTAGGCCGTTGCATCCACTGTGCATTCCATTTTCCGACAGGAAGTGTTGCTTTAACTTTTTCTAATTCGTCTAATTTCCAATATTCTGGCCATACCGGTGCTTTTTTTTCTCCGTGGTCCATGATCGCTGGAAACTCGACCACTTCCCACTGATCACCTTTAATTTCTTTTTGATTTTTTAGTAAAATTCCTGTTAAATCTTTTTTTGACCAACGAGTCATTACTAAAACTATTTTTGCACCAGGTTGAAGACGTTGTCTTGGACCAGATGTATACCACTCATATGCATTTTCCATGGCAGTTGCGGAAAGCGCGTCTTGTTCAGAGTGTGGATCGTCAATTATTAGTAGATCAGCACCACGACCTGTTATAGCTCCACCTACACCAGCAGCAAAATACTCCCCACCTTGCGCAGTTTCCCACCTTCCTGCAGCTTGACTATCTTCTCTTAAAGATGTTTCAAAAATTTTTCGGTATTCAGGAGAGTCAATTAAGTTTTTTGCTTTACGACCAAACCTAATTGCAAGTTCTCCTGTGTGTGTTGCTTGAATGATCTTTAATTTTGGAGTACGGCCCACCATCCATGCTGGTAATAAGAAAGATGCAAACTCAGACTTAGTATGTCTAGGTGGCATATTAACAATTAGTCTAGTAATTTTACCTTCTGCCAGGTCATTAAATTTTTTTGCAATAACTCTATGATGCGCGCCCTCTATAAACTCAGGCCAAACAGCTTTGACAAAGGACATAAAGTCATCTGAAGCACGATTTTTAATTTTTTTCTCGGCAAGTAGTACATCTACTTGGAGTAATTCTTTTCTAACTTCAGCGGGTAATTTACTTATATCTATATTATCTAAATCCATAAAAAATTTTTTAAAATTTTTTGCACCTTTTAAGTGTTTAAAAAGTTTTATACCACCATTAACTCTCTAAAACAAGCAATACAACCCAGAGTAGTGGGACCCCTTTTTATTTAAAGGGGAAGTGCCTTTGTTTATTCGAAGTTTATTGGGATTAGGTTTGGTACCTCTATTGATTAAAAGATTTAAAGGAGCGCAGGCGCGCGAGCGCCTGCACCGTGGTTGATGATTAGTCTAGCAAGACCATGTAAGCTTTGGCATTGTGTTGTCTAAACCAATTCAAATGCTTGCGCATTATATCCCAATGCTTACTGCCACCTGTGCCTACTCTCTTATCTTCTATTGTAGCCATGATCTCAGCTAAGAAGATACAGTCATGTCTTCTTGCCTCTTCTTTAGTTAGCATAACAGACTCACCATTAAATCTATTACGTCTTTCTTCTGTTCTATTATCTGTATTTGTTTTCATAATAGTTATCCTACATTATCCATTGTCATTGTCAACTGATTTAATTGTAGTTCTTGTTGCTTGATATGGAACTCGTCTACTCTCGCCATTATTCCAATCATATCTATAACTCTCGTACTTTTCTTTTTCAACTTTGATCGGTGTTTCAAGAGCCTCTCGTCTTGGTGCTATTGCAACAATAGGTTGTAAGTGAGTTCTAATAAAATCCATTAAACACCTTTGATTACAGAAGTAATCCCAAATCCCATTTTGATAACCATTAAATCTGCCTTGTTTAATCTTAATAGTTCTTAGAACTTTATTATCGCCACTACCTCTTATTCTTGATTGTGTCTGCTCAGTATGACACTCAGGTCCGTGGCACCAATTATAATTACTCATTTACGCAACCATTGTTGATGTTGTCGCTCATATCTTCTCAACCTTTCATTTGAGTCTGTGCTCGGTAACATTGACCAAAACATAAACACACCAAAAAATGTAACCAACAATCCAATAGTAAAATCAAAGTGCAATGCTAGGATAACTCCTAGCATTGTAATTACAAATCCACTTAATCCAATTAATAGTTTCATACTGCCTCAGCCTTTCTTACAGAATAATTTACTGCAGTTCTTGGGTGTTCTGCGTCCAAATCCCAAAAGTTATAACATGGATTGCCTTTTAAATCTGTCCATTGTCTTGATTTAAAAGTTTTAAATTCGCCACTCCATTTATCCTCGTACTCGTATTCATCAACTCCTCTACAAGTCGCAAATTTATTTCGTGATTTCATAAACCAACTAAAGTATTTCATCTTTCTGTCCTTTCTATTTGTTATGGGATAATCCTACTACCGATTATCCCATAAGTCAAGTGTTAATTTACACTTTCAGCATTATTTTTTTCGTATAATAACCTCGCCTTTATTTTATCCTCTCTTGAAGAATTTTTGTTCTTCATACCTTTAACTCTTTCAGCAAGATTTTTAGGGTTATAAATTACAAGTCCAGTAGAGTTAGTTCTTATAATTTCTGCGTCTTGAACATTTAATCCAAGTTCAGTACATAACTCAATCGCCTCGTCAAGATACTTATAACCTTTTAGACCAATTTTAATTTCTTTCATTTGATCTAATACAGATTTAATCCAATTTCTATGAGCAATAACAAATTGTCCTTTAGCTTGTTTCCACTCTTTTAGCATTTGGAATTGTTCTTGATTACAAGCAATAGAACGATCTCTACAATATTCTCTACCAATTAAGTCTAATTGATATTTCTCATTCCATTGTTTCCCATAACCTTTGTCGTCGTCGCCAAGATATTTATTATTTGCGTCTGTATATTTTGTTAAATGTGGGTTGTTGTCTTTGTCCTCTTGTTCAATCAAAATATCAGGATTGCAATTATCTTGTGCTTTAAGTTCATCACGATACAAAGCATAGCCATAAGCATTATCTCTTGAATATGAATTGCTATCACTACCCTCATAAGCACCACTTAACCTAAAATCAAAATGTTCTTCAATATTTTTTTCTTTCATTATAGGTTTATTGTCATAATCTCTATCTTCTACTTGACCTAAATAATGAAAATGGAAACAACTATCTTTTGCAATAGTATTTACATTCTCAAATTTATTCTCAAGATGATATGCCATTTTGACATCTTCAGGTGTATAATGTTTTCTGACAATAGTTTCAGCTAACGACCACGCATTGTCGTTTAACTCAATTTGATCTGCTTTGAGTTCATCATACTTTTGTTTTTCTTGCGTGTCCTCTTGTTCCAAGTGTACTCGCATACGATTTGCGATTTTATTTCTGTACTCTTGGTTTAGTCTTATTCTACTCATTTTTGCCTTTCTGTTTGTTTGCATAAATAAATTTATATACTACTTGACAATACTTGTCAATAGGATTATATAGGAATAATCAGACTTTAGATGAATTAGCTATACACCCTAATCTCTGATTGGGACAACTTCTGGTTGTAGCACGTCACACCGCATTCCGATGCCGTCTTCGTGTTATGAACCAGAACTGATCCCTGATCCATTGGGAAACCACAGAGAAAACTGTGCCGATGGATCTGGGATCAGTGTGTTGTAACTGCGGGATATAAACCGCTATAGTACAGGTAGACGTTTCGGAGGTGGCCTCTTCTAAGACGGTTAACAAAGGCAACGACCGACCCTGCACAGGACAGCAACTGATCAAGCAAAGAGCAAGCTTCAAGCTTGACAGCTGGTCCTGGAGATGATAGGATAAATTTAGAAAGGAATAATTATGGATAAAAAAACAATAACCGGATGGTCCATTGCTGTGACCTGGAGCGATGGCAAAAAAGAAAACATTTTAAATATAGATGACGAAACGGCTGGAGCGGTTGATACATTTTTAACTGAACTAGAACAAGAAAGACATGAAGAGAATTAAACACAACGATTTAACGCATTACTTCCTGCGGGACCATGGCACGCTGCCGGCCAGTTACCTGGCCAGCTGTGAAGAGTTCTTCAAATGGTTGGAAGACTGCAAGCGCAGCGGATTCAAAGCTCCAGGCAAATCACAAGCGGCAAGCCGCAAGCAATTGACAAGCCTCAAGCGATCTGATAATAATAGGATTATAAAGGAGAAATAAACATATGAAAACAAGTGAAGCATGGAAACTGGTTGGAGGGCTGTCGAAGCCTGGCAAAATGCCTGGCTGGTCAATTGGTATACCTGCCAAAGAATGCAAAACAGGCGCCAAGCTCCAAAAGGTCCCTGGTTCAGTCTGTTATGACTGTTACGCCATGAAGGGCTGCTACGTGTTTAAGGTAGTACAAGACGCTCAGTACAGGAGATTAAAAGCAATATACACCGCGCCATGGGTCCAGGCTATGGCTCACCTGATCAACAGCAAGAAGCCCGAAGTGTTTCGCTGGCATGACTCTGGAGATGTACAGGATCTAGAGCATTTAAATAAAATATACGAAGTCTGCAGGTTGACGCCTTCAAAGCGTCACTGGATGCCGACCCGTGAAGCATGGATCAAGGACCACCTGGACAGGGCACCTGCTAATCTGGTTATCAGGTTCAGCGCGCCGATGGTGGACCAGGCAGCACCTGCCAGCTGGCCACATACTTCAACCGTGGTGACAGCTCAGGCTACATGCCCAGCGCCTCATCAAGGCAACGAATGCAAAGACTGTAGAAATTGCTGGAATAAAGAAATTAAAAATATATCATACGGCCAGCACTAATGACATATCACCACCCAAAATATTATGCTGCCCTCCGGGCAGAGCTTCGAAAGCTTCAAGCAGCTAACAAGCGACAAGCCACAAGCAAACCAGAACCAGTTCAGGTTCAGGAAACTACAAGCGTCAAGCCTCAGCAAACATCAAGCGACAAGCATCAACTCCAACACAACAAGCGTCAAGCTTAAGACCGCAACTAACAAGCTCCCTGATCCGGGTACCACGGTACATGGACCATGAAAAAGTTTTCAAGGGTAAAGGACCGAGGGCCTTTACCAAGATAAAAGTGTTGTTGGGATGTTGCACGTGGAACGCAATTTGATGAGGTGAAAACTTAATTTTATTACCTTTAGTTACCTTGAGCTCTACAGTAAAAAAGTGCCCAGAAGTATTATAGCCCAATAGATCAGGAGTGCCAAGTAAGCTAATGTTTTCAATCCTAATCCATGAAAATTCTGGTAACTTTCTTTTAATTTCTTTGTAAAATTTGGCCTCTGGACCCATATGTTTTTCAAGGTAAGCATGACAGGCAATTACAGCACATTATCACGCAATTTATCTGGAATAATAATTTTTCTATCTTGTTTTGTTTTTAGAATAAGCCTGTGAGACTGGTGATTACCAGTGGCTCCAAAGATTGTTTGACTATTTTCGTAAACTTCCATGCGTTTGATTTCTTCTAGGAATCCATTTATCTCCACATAGATAACAGCGTCACTTAACGCATTACCTTGACGAGTACCATCTTTTTTGGACTCGGTGAATTTAGATAGAAATTCCTGAAGATCTCTTACTCTCATTTATTTTTATCTGCAAGAAGTTTTTCAATTTCTTTTTTATAAGTGTTGTTATCGTACTGTAGCTCCTGGACTTTTCTAGCCAGGGCAGTAAGTCTAAGAGACAACTCATCTATAATTTGTTTAGAGCCTTGTAATAGATTCTGAGTTTTAATCCAATCTGCCTCTTTTTGTTTCCACTCCCATATTTCTTTTTGATATCTATCAATAAGGTAAGTTAAATCGCCTGCGCCTCTATCTTCATTTGTAATCTTAATTTCGTTCTCTAATGTCATATCTTCTCCATGTTCTTTCAATTTAGTATATGTACGTTTGTCTTTCATACCTTGACTTTATAGGATACTTACCTTAAATTGTCAATCATGGGATTACCAAAAAGATTGACAGATATGCAAAAAAGATTCGTTGAGTTTTTAGTATTTGGCGGACCTGATGGCCCAGTCTCAAAGACTGAAGCAGCTCTCCTGGCTGGCTACTCACCTAAGCGAGCAATGGTGGAAGGATCAGAACTAACTAATCCAAGACAAAATCCATTAGTGGTGGCATACAAAGCTAAGCTAACAGAAGATAGATTACAAAAGCATCATGTCACTTACGATAAACACTTAGCTGAACTAGATAGAATTAAAGGTCTTGCTTTAAAAAAGAATTCTTTCTCTGCTGCTGGCAATATGGAAGTAGCGCGAGGAAAGGCTGCAGGATTATATGTAGACAAAAAAGAAGTACGAACAGGTAAATTAGAGGAAATGACAGAAGAACAATTGCAAGCAAAACGCCAACAGTTACTAGACGACTACGCACCTCTATTAGGGATAAAGAGTGTTGAAGGTGTGGTTGAAGAGACACCTAAATCTTCTGAATCTTCCGAACAACCGAAGTTGGTATCATCGTCCGATCCCCAAAAGTCAGACCATCCTCGTCCTGATCAAAAGACGCAAACAGTTTAATTGAATTCTTATCTTTAGAATATAACCATCCCTCATTAACAGGATAACTTAATTTCATTTTATCAAATTCTTTATCGCTAGCCCAGCCTGAGTCACTTAAGATATCAATCCACTCCACTCGGACTTTAGGAAAAGGTAATTCGGGAGTTGTGCTAGTTGCGATTTGTTTTCTTCTTTTCTTAGGCATATAAGAGATATACCAGATATTTTTGAATTTGAAATTCAAAAAAGTTTGGCCCACCGGGATAGAGCTACTGTGACATAAGTGTACAATTGACAATATTTTCTGTCATAAAAACATTTTCTGTCACTACTTTTGTCACGTATTATTGTTGTATACCAACACTAATAGCTTAAAATGACAGAATGACAGTTTTTTTTCATGTTTTTTTTTTTGAAACAAAAAATATCTGTGAGATCTCTTATATGTCAGTTAGTTTTGCCGTATTTACGCTTCAAAGTTGCCAACTTTTCGCCACATTCTACATATTTGTGCAACAATTTGTCAATTTCCCCAGTTATATCAGCATGCTCAGGCAACAGCTGACTTGAATACATAAACATATTTAGTTTAGCCTCTGCGTCAGCTATCTCTGCTTCATACCTTTTAACCAGAGCAGTATATATGTCATTGCTATGAGCCATTAAAAAAATCCTCCGGGTTATATGGTTTGCTTAGTTTCTTTTCATCAAACTGTATCTCATGATACATGTCTAATCTTTTTAAAAACTTATGTTTCCAACTCCTTAACTCTGAGTCTTGTATCTTAAATTCTTGATAATATAAATCAGGAGTACACATCATAATAACTCCTTGCCTGATCTGGCTCTTATGGCTATAATCATGAGCCAAAGCGTAGGCTGCAATTTGAAGTTTGTAGTCTTCAATCCATTCTTCTTTTTTTGGTTTATTAGTTTGTTTAAAGTCTACAATAGTTTCCATCCCATTGTGTAAACATACCAAGTCAGTAGCCCCAGCATAAAGCCCAGGATAATGTAACATAATTTCTGAGCCGTAGTACTCTTCAACAGGGAGTAAACCTTCATCAATAACTTTTTGGGCCATGGCTTTCGCCTCTTGTCCGAGCCCTGTAAGATCATCGTACCCAGTACCGAGTATATGGTGTTCCAAGAATTTGTGCATGGCAGTGCCCCGCCTACTACTAAGATTCTTGATTCGTTCTGCTTCTGCTTCTCCAACTTTGGCCTTCCAATCTTTTATGAATTGTTGATTTTTGGTAGCGCCTAATATCGTAGTCACGCTCGGAAGTCTAGAATTATCTATCTCATAAACCCTGGTCCCTGATTCGTGGTCCGTGATCTGTTTTCCTTGTATATAGTTGTATTTATTGCTTTTCTTTAACATGTTGTTCTATGTTATTTAACTGTGCAGAATCGTGTATATTACCTGAGACACTAACCCTTACACAATCAGATTTATAAGGACTCACCCAATGTTTAACCCAAGCAGGAAAGATAAGCATATCTCCTTCCTCTGGAAAGTGTGAGAAATTAGTTATACATCCACGTGGGCCTTCACCATACATAATTTGTATTCCTCCAGGTCCACAACTGTTTCCAATGTATTCTTCATTTTCTTTTTTTAATTTTTCGGGAATAGATAAATATATTACAAACGATAATTTACCATCATGATCATGTGGTGGGTTAAAGTCATATTGTTTTTGATAATTAATCCACATCGCCGACATAAAATACTCTGGTTTCTTTTCATATTTTTTATTCTGAAATTGTTCGAACACATTATCATAGGCACCTAGATAAGGAGCCAAATGTGGTAGAATCCTGTTTTTAGATTCTGTTGTAAAAGATAACTCTTTATCCAATTGACCAGCTAAATGATCTGAAAAATCTCCATGACAATCTTTAGCCTCGGCTAATAGTAATTGTTTAAAATTATCTTTAATCTTAAACTTAACCACGCAAGGACCCCAATTATATAAGGTAACTTGTAGGCTTTCAGGTTCTTTTCCTATATTATGATACTCTTCAATGTCTTTATCACTCATCATTTTTTTTCTCTCGTTCCTCTTTATTTCTTAAAGATTGTTGGTAAGATTCATTTAATTCTTCTTGTTCTTTTTTCCCAAAAATTTTTTCAAAATTTTTTCGGTAGAGTTCATTACTCACTCTAGTTTTACCGTCCCACTTAAAATCTTTTTTATCAGTTCCCATGGAGATTCCAATTAAATTGTCTAGTTTGTCTCTCCAGTTCTAGATCAATTACATTGTCACCTAAATTTTTAGCATATGGTTCATAGTGATCAATCACTTGTTCTATCTTATGAAGTTTATTTTTAATATGAGGCCAGACAGCCATACATATTTCTAAACATTGACGGTGACACACTCGCCAACGCCATTGTCTTTTCATTCCTGGTTTAACTTTACGTTCACCAAAGGATCCACATTTAAAAGTATCATGACACCACTTCACTGTATCTTTATCAGTCATAGCTATCTCTAATCTAATGACTGTAACATTATGAACTGGTTTGCCAGGTCTAGTATTACGTCTTTGTTTGTGGTTTTTTCTAAAATATATTGAGCCTTCCCCATCTATGAGGCCAGCTAAATAGGCTGCATCATGTTCAGTCATTGGTCATCACCCTCATTACTGTTGTCCATGGGTTTAGATCATAATCCATTTTAGTGCAACTTGAAGTCATAATTATGATTACTGTCATCGTCACCAATAAGATTATTTGTAGTCTCATAAAATTCTCCTTCCGAACCACAGTCCCAACACTGGGCAATGGTTTCTCCCCATTCAGTCCCAACTTTTACAAAGCCGTTACCTTTACAAGTAGGGCATATTACTATTTTAGTATTACTTTTCTTTAATTTTGCCATTTAACTTCTTCGCTTTCTCATTCGCTATTTGCTCAATGGTTTTACTTATAGATAATTTTGCATCGGGCAATAATACCTTAGACAAATTTATCAATGTCTTGTATGTTTCGTGTGTTAACGAAACATTTCTATATTTAGTTATATCGGTCATAGTTCCTTTCATTTATTTCTGATGACTATATAGGATTGAATAAGGGATTGTCAAGATGAAATTTATATTAAGTATGATTATTTGTACCAGTGTTTACCAACAATGTTTACCGCCTCACTCTATGCCAGAAAAATATAGTAGTCATTATGAGTGTATGATTGCGGGCTATGAAGAATCTATTAAAAAAGCAAAAGAGATAGGTCCCAGTGAAGTTAATAAATATGGAACTATTATAAAATTTTATTGTCTGCAGGAAAAAGGAACAGAAACTTAATTGACAATGTGGCAGAATTGTGGTAGAGCCAAAGCTTCTCACCACAATAACCTATCACTTTATTCCCTCTTGTGATAGGTTTAGTCTTTCATTTTCTTTTGTGTAATATTACCATCGTCATCTATCCACAACTCGTATAAAGTTTTACCGTCGTAGTAATATCCATGTAACATTTTAGTTTTTTTCATTGTTCCACATTATTAGCATACCTATAATTAATAAATAAATTCCTATTATAATTAATATACTCCATATCATATAAACCCCCACAGTTTCCGTGCACGTACTCCTGCAGGAGCAAAGGCTCCAGATCTACCCCCTACTGTATTTCGAAGGTCACAGATTGCCGTACAGAGGCTAGCGCGAGGCATTACTTGGACGGAGGTCCTTTTCAATCTTATTTGCATATACACCCAAAAAAATCACCACTACCATCATTCATTACGTGAGCATTCATAGGATCACCATAATAGGTAGTTAGTTTTAATCTCAATATGTCACAAAGATCAAAGCAATCTACCAGAAGTCGATCGAGTAATGTTATTCCTTCCATCATCTGCGTCGACACTTGAACTAGTTGATATAAACCGTCGTTCAGAATTATTAGTTCCATCTGCAAACTCCTTTATATATTGATACCACAAAGCTTTGTACTTAGGGTTTTTTGTTTTTTCCCAAAGATTTGCTACTTCGTCTATCTTCTCTATCGTCATGAGTCTTTCTCCCCCATTTAATTATACGGTCAAAATTTTTTGCTTTGAGTTTAATATTAGGACCATAAGATTTCCATGCGTCTGCTACTAAATTAAGCTCAATTAACAAATTTGTCCATTGTTTTTGAGTTATGTTTTGAACTGTTATATTTATTTCTCTTTCTTTCATTCTGTATATATAGGTTATTATAGGATGTTTGTCAACGTCCTTTTCTACCTTTTCCACGATATTTTCCCATTCTTTTTTCGTGTTTATTTCTGTTCTTTTTGTGTCGACCAGGGCGCTTTTTAGGTTTATCTCGTTTAGGTTTAGTTACTACACCAAACTTAGCTCTTTTACCCATCTACTTTCCATTCTTTAACATAGGGTTTAGCACCAATTGGTGGATGTATTACAGGTAAATAACTTATCTTGCCATTTATATGTTGATGAAGATCAGCTCCACATGTCATACATCTATAAAATTCTTTAGTAATTCCAACTAACATTGTGTATTCACTACACGTCGGACATTTCCCATTCACAATCTCTGCTTGAAATGTTATATTTTTTTCGGTCATATACTTTCTTATTCTTTACCACACGCGGTTGATAACGTCCATCACTTAATTGTTGAGCAACCCTATTTCTAGGTCTATTTTTTTTAAGGAAAAATGAGTATGATTTTTTATTCAAGAATTAATGAAAGAATTTTTTTCTCTCCCATATACACTTCTATATTTGCCTTAGATTTTATGCATTTATAGACCACTCTATCCTTAGAGCTTTTGTCCTTCATAGCATAACGCTTACCTTTAAGGCATTTTTGTAAGCTGTCGTGGTAACGATGCTCAATAATTTTATGATCTTGCAAGAGTAAAAGCGCAAATACAGTTTCTACAATCATTAGTGACTCCCATTTCCGTTTCGAATTAATTTTTCAACATCTTCATTAAGCTTCTTAACTTGTTCTTTAAGAAAATCAATATTAACTGCATTGTGTCTCATACCTTTAATTTCATTTTCAACGTCCTCTAAAATTCCTGCGATATGTTCCACCAACATGAAAAGTTCCGCCTCCCCGGAAGATTGACCAAGTTCTCCCCGCGGGTATTTGATTCTAAACTCTGAGTTTAATTCCATATCTTTTTCAAATAATTCTAATTTTGTGCTGTGCTGGTTGAGCTTCTCATTGATACCGAAATAAGCCCAGGTCCCAATCGCGACCATACAGATCAACGAGGCAACCGTCTTCATCGGCATCTGCACACGTGCTTCTTCGCTTATGTTAAGTGGTTTATCTTTAGCCATTAGTTATAACTATATCCTGTGTTGCCTTGTTCTAATTTTTTAAATAATAATTCATGTTGTTCCATGATTTCTTCATCTGAATCTATCATACGATCCATTTGATCTTGTAGTTTCTCTACTTGTCTTTCAAGTTTGTCTACTTGATTTTCATGTACTGCTTGAATAGTTGAAAGTTCAAAAGTTCTAGATAGACTCCAGCCTCCTAATGCAATTAAGAGTCCAACTAACATCGTTAAGATTTTTTCCATCATTTAATTTTATCCCATTCCTCATTGTCGATACCGACTTTTGGTTTTGGTTTGGGTAGTATAATCTTTTTTTCCTCAGTTTTCAATGATGGGTTTTGAACAGGGGCCGCACAAAGCGTTAGCAAACACAACAAAATTATTAATATTGCAGTAAATTGATAGTTCATAATTAGACCCCATACTATTTTTTCTCTTCAATATCGTAGAAATATTTATCAGTGTCCTCTGTTTTCCATTTACGAGTGTCTTCTACATTCCACTCTGTAGTTTGAACTTTCCAGTCAGGAACTTCATCCTTAACTGTGAATGATGGGATATCCCATATTAATCTATTGTTTGGCTGAGCCGCATAATTGCCATCATCTAACGCAAGTATGTGTGCACACTTATGTTCGTGTGGAATTTCAGAATGATCTGTGTCTACTATATTACTCTCTGGGTGAGCCCAGTCAACTGTAAAAAGATATTTACCTGAGTACCATTTCTTATCTTTACCTATGTATTTGCCGGCTTGTCCGTCTAGGATATCATAAGAAGTAATAGCAGGATAGTAACTAAAACAATTCCAAAGCTCCAACTCGTCAAGTCGCATCCTAGGAACTTCTTTGATATTATATCCTCGTTGGATGAAGGCCGAAATTGGCAAACGATAAAATACAGCCCCATTTTCCATAATTGCATGAAACAAGATTGGACGACCTGTAATCGATGCCATGCCGAATATAATGCAATCTTCAACTTCTCCATGATGTCTGGTAAGGTCATAGAGATATTCTCTCCTGATTTGTGCATACGTCACAGGTATGTTTGCATTTAAATAGGCCATCGTGATTCATTATAATATGATTGCGCCAATAACTAATCCAGCCACAAAACAAACAATTTCTCTTCTGTTATGTAATTGCCAGATCATGATTTGATCTACGTATTTTTTTATCATAGTTTCCTCCTCTATTTTATATTACCCCAATTAGGTCCAGATTCATAGTCTACTTTGTTAGGAACTTCAAGAGAAACTGCATGTTCCATTATCTCTTTTATTCTATCTGCATTGTCACCTACAGATATATCTAACTCGTCATGTACCTGGATATGTGGAATAATTTTTTCTTTATATAATTCTATCATTGCTTTCTTTGTCATATCAGCAGCTGATCCTTGTATTAATCTGTTTAAAGCTTTGTACGTGTAAGCACGTTTAATCCCTGGTCCGTGTTCCATGAGCGCTGCATCATGAGGCAGAGCTTTATGAATCCCGAATTGATTAGGCTCCCACAAATGAAATCTGCAAAGTCTTCCAAGTAGAGTTCTAATCTTACCTGAGTCTTGAGCTCTGTTCATTACATTGTCCATAAGTTTTTTAACGAAAGGTACTTTTGTATGATACTGTCTAAATAGATCTTCGGCTTTATCTTTAGACACACCGAGCTCTGCTTGTAATTTATTTTTTCCCATACCATAGAACAGACCAAGATTTATTGTCTTGGCCTGAGTTCTAGGTATCTCTGCCATGTCTGCCACGATAGTATGGAAATCGGCATCGCCTGTTTTATAGGCTTCCAGTACTTCGTCCACTCCATAGAGATTCTGTAAAGCTGCATAATGCACTACCAACCTAGGCTCTTGCTGAGAATAGTCAAAACAACCCCATGTATGGCCCTCCTCGGGCACAAATAGAGCCCTAATAAGAGGTCCAAGTTCTTTGTTCCGAGCTGGAATTTGCTGTAAATTTGGGTTAGCATAACTAAATCTCCCTGTTACAGTTCCTCCATTATCCGATCTTAGTTGGTTAATTTCAGCATGTATTCTTCCTTTATGATTATGTTTTAATATGGTATCAATAAACGTGGTATGCGCTTTGTTTATTTCACGAGCGCGGGCTATTCGTTTCACCAGTGGGTGGGGGTGATTCTGTAAAAAATTTTTGGTAAATGATGGAGAATTTGTTTTTTCGGTTCGGTCAAATGGTAGGCGAAGTTTTTCAAAAACTTGCGCGATACTGCGAGCAGCCCATATTTGGGTATCTACTCCAGTTTCTTTTTTTACTTCTAATAGGCATTCTTTTTCTTGTAATGATAATTTGTCTTTTAATTGGTGAGCTGCTTCAACATCTACTCGAACTCCTAAGAACCGCATATCGACTAGGCAAGGAAAAAGTTCTGTCTCTAAATCAAAAATGGAATTAATATCTTGAAAGTTAATTTCTTTCTTAAGTTCTTGCCAAAGTTCTAAAGTTATCTCGGCATCTTTTTCTGCGTATTCACCAACATAAATGGCAGGTAGTTTATACATTTCTGCTTTGGCGTCAACCCCCCAACTCTTTGCTGCTTCATATAAATGTGTTTCACTTTTTGTTTTTCCAGTGTATCTTTTAGAACAGTTGTTTAAGTCATAACGCATTTGATTTTCATCAACAACGGCAGATGCAATCATCGTGTCAATTATTTTACCGTTAATATTTAAACCACTCGCGCGTATCCAACACACGTCATACATGGCGTTATGAAATATTTTTATAGCGTCAGTATTAAGGACTCCTTGAAACCATTTTAAAACTTTTTTCTTATCCATGTTGCCGCCACCTTCGTGTGCAATAGGATAATATCCAGACCAGTTATGTACGGCTACTGCTATTCCGGTAATACATCCATTACCTGTAATAGATCCTGATCCCATTTTAATTAGGTCGGGATCTTTTGTTTCTAAGTCAATTGCTATTTCATCATACTTAGTTAAATCTGGAAATTCATCTGGTGGTGTCCATTCTACTTGTGGCGCAAATAAAGGTTTTTGTATCATTTAGTAATTATCCCCCATGAGTTGTCTTTATCTTCTGGTTTAATTTCTTTTGGTTTCTCTATTTCTTTATAATCTCTTTCCAATATCATTTCTAAAAAGTGTATTGCTTTTAATATATCTTCCTTCTTTCCTTTCAGTCGGTGACGACAGATATATTTTATAGCACAGCCTTCCGGGAAGAGCAACTCATTTTCAACTACAAACTTACTTGGTTGAATTTTAAATTTTTGATAGTGACTCCCTCCGTGTTGTTTGTCCCAAACACTACTCATGATGTACACTCCTTAATTAAACTTTTAATATATTTTTCATGATTTTTTGCTTTAACTTCTGGTCGTTGATTATAGGCTTTGTCCCATGCCCTACCTTTATAACTTTGTCTCCATCTTTTTCTTGCTCGTTTTCTAGCTTCAGCATATGGATGTGGTATTGTTTTATTACAATGAGGACAAATCATACTTCTCCTATCTGAAAACTTTTGTAATCATCTTTAGGTTGGATAATATGTAGATTTTCTTTTGTTCTTGTTGCACCCACATAAAATAATCTGTTTTCATCATCAGGATTTTTTTCGTAAGCTTTGTTAGTGTTGTGTGTAAGATCGGTTAATAAAACTATATTTTGTTTTTCGCCTCCCTTAACACTGTGTATGGTTGATAATTGTATTCTAGGATTATCTTTCAAACTTTCTCCATTTCTTCTCATAGCTCTTATATATTCTTTTCTATCAGTTGAACAGTCATTAAATGCCTCAAACCAATCTAATTTCATTTGTAAGCCATAGTCTTTAATTAATTGATCAATTCCATAAAAAGATTCTTTAACCATTCCTTTCATTTTTTTCTTATGCCAATGGTTAGGTCCCATATATTTAGCTATGTTATCTAGTTGTTTAGAATTTAATAATTGTCCTCTTAATAAATTATGCCAGTCAATAGCTGCATCTTGAATATCTTTTTCAAAAGATTTTTTAAATTTATTTTCAAAATATAATCCTCTGGTTTTTAAAGTTTCCTCAATAGCATCTAACATATGACGAGTTCGTGTTAAAACCATCCATTCTCCTTTGCTTAAATCTACATCTTCAAACGATTCATGTATTCTAACTGATCCTTCTACGGTCTTTGGCTTCCATTCTTTATGTATTCTATTTGAAACTCTCTCTATAATTTTCATAGCAAAATCATGAACCTTTCGCGGAATCCTGACTGATTGAGTCAGGTTTAACATCTTTCCTGTTTGTGTAATAAATCTATCTACATCAGCTCCAGCCCATCTAAATATTGCTTGATCGTCATCGCCGGCGATAAAAGAATCCTGGGTATTAAAATGATTAACCATATCCCATTGCATACGAGATAAATCTTGAGCTTCATCTATAAATACTACATCAAATTTTGGAGACTTATCTGACTTAACAAAGTCTAATATCATGTCATTAAAATCTATGAGGTTATATTCTTTTTTATATCTGTCTAATTCATTAGCTATTATATTGAGTTTATCATATTCCACATCTTGATTATGTTCTCCAAGATTAAATTGTTGATCAATTGTAATGTTTCTTAACTTAGCTAAATTTATAATTCTTAAGTAATCACTTTTAGTAGTAAATAATCCTGTTTCTTCTTCATCGTAATCATTATAATCTAAAGGTAAATTTATTTTTTGACCTAAATCTTCATAGTGTCTCCGTTGCATAACGTTTTCTTTATTTATACCAAGTCTTCTAAAAGCTAATGAGTGTAAAGTTCTAAAATATGGAAGGTCATCTTCCCCTAAATTAAACTTATTCATTGCTCGTTCTTTTGCTTCATTTGCAGCTTTCTTTGTAAAAGCAAAATAACCTACTTTATCGGGATCAGTTTCTTTTAAATAATCATCTACTTTATTTAAAAGTGTGTGCGTCTTCCCAGTTCCTGGTGGTCCTAATACAATTGTTTTCATTAAAACGGATCATCCTCTTTTAATTTTTTCTGTGTGTAATTATTTTCTGGTCTTTCAAAAGCATCTATAATCATTACACTTGGTCTCTTCTTACCAATAATTAATCTATCATCTTTACAATCACAATGTTCTTTTAACATTTGTTGAGTAGGCTGAGCTTTTTCTCCCCATTTTTTTCTTTGTAAATACCCATGAAAAAATTTACTAAATATAAAATAATGTTTTCCTTCATGAGTCCAAACATTCCCACGTAATATATCTTCTTTAGTTGTACTCTTTGCTGTTCTATTAGTACAAAATTCTTCTAAGTGATCTTGGAGTTGATCTAAAATAGATGATCCTTGTGGTGCCTTAACAATCTCTACACCGGCTAATAAAAGATCAACATATTTATCAAATTCATTCGGTTTAATTCTGGAAGGTTTTTTATTTATTTGTTTAGTAACAGTTCGTCTAAATAATCTCTGATCCATAAGACAATCTATATTATCTAACTTAACTCTTTCCCCATCTACATTAACCCAATAGTATGGTTCATCTAACTCTACTTTTTGTAAATCACTTAGTTCAGGAAATATTGATTCCCCTCCAATACCAAACTTTCTACTTCTACATAATTTTTTATCACAATGATTACACATAGGTTCTTCATTACATTTAAAACCCAACTCTTTTTTACTATGAAATTTTATTTTATCTTGAATCGTTTTGTCATCTAATGGAGTTTCAAAATATTTATAATTAAATTGATTAATTCTGTTTTGCCAATCTTCTGGCCATTTTCTTTTTGCATATTGTATATACTGATAAATCACTCGGTCTCTTCCATCGGTTAATTTATTTTGAGTTAATGATTCTATGCATGGTGGTCCATCGCTAAATTCTGATTCTGGTCTTTTAATTTCTAGTCGTTCTAGGGCTTCCGGTGTTAATTTATTTCTTTCGTATAAACCGTAAAAGCCATTCATTCCTGCGGCCTCCCCATTTTCTAGAAAAGCATACCTCGTTGTCTCATCCCCATTAAAATAAGGTAGATTAAGAAAGTTTCCTGTGTCTTCTTCTGATTTTAATTCAACTTGTTTTGGAAAAACTTCCGATCCACCATAACCTAATACGGCACTAACGGATAATAGTTTATCTCTCATTAATTGTGCTGTGACAGGAACTGTGGTGAAACAAAATACATGTGCTCCACCACTTTTAGACCTGAATACCACGAGCGGTAATTTTAATAATTTTATTTTATTGATTAATTTTTGATGATCAAACCCTGCATAAGAATCTATATCTAGACAACCCCATATACATTTGTTTTCTTCATTAATTGGAATAATTCCTAAACTTGGTTCTGTTCCTTGTAAATGTCTAAGCCACATATCATCTGTGACTGTTTCTCTTTTAACAAAAGATTTTCCTTTAATCTTTTCGCCATCGACACCCTTCTTGTCTACGAAGGTCACTCCGTGCGCACGTTCCAATCCTGTAAATATTTCTTTAAACCGATTCATAAATATTTGTGACGGGCGGATCCACTCTCGCTTCCCCGCCCGACTCCTAGGAATTAGTATGGAGTATCCTGTTTGTCTTCGTTACCGTGTTTGACTTGCACATCACCTTTGCCTAATCTTTCAGCAAAGCCTTTTGCAACACCATACACATTTTTATCTGTAACGGGACCTACTTTAGACACTTCCCATCCAAACCATGTTCCCTTGTCATTCGACATTTGAACAGTTTTTAGATTATAAATGTGGCTGTAAGTTGGCGGTGTGAATAAACCATTTTTGCCTGGCATCTTAATCCCCATCATAATTGAATTCCACTTACGACTAATTTTTAATTGAGTCGCTTTCATAGAAATCAAAGCTGTCTGTGGATTATCACCTAAGACTACTACAAAATGATTTGCAGTGTTCTCAAGATAATTACCGTTTGGTAATCTATCTTTAAATGATTTATCTCTTGTGGTTGTACTCACAATATCACTATCAGCGTTATGGATAGCTACTGGAGCACCTTTACCCTCACCTCTATCTGCCCATTCTACGTATTTTCTTTCGTAGAAAACTGGCAATACATTTATCCCCTTGGCACCGTCATAAATTTCAGTTGTGACAGTGTTGAGAATCATGCCTGGTTCTGCACCTTCGACATATTTCCCATCCCTCTTATTAACTTCAGGAGATAGTTGTCCTAAGACTTTCAGAAATGGTAATGCAAGATCTTCTTGCGTCATGTTCTGAGAGCCAGCATTTGCATCAGCCTCGAATAAGTTCGTAGACAATGCACCTGCATTTTCTTTTTTTGCTACTTCGTTCATGTTTATTGTTTCCTTTTTATTGTAGTTTTATTTCCAACAAATACGTTGAAAATTTCCGTTGGCATTTCTTTACCTGCCTCTAGACGCTCACGGACTAGCGCTTTCAAAGTCATGGGTTCTACCTTCAACTTTTGTGTCGGTTCAAACCCGTGACCCTTTGCAAGTTCGGCATAATCAGCCGCCTTGTTATCTTCGTTGCGACCAAAAGACACGGATATCTCATTTTTGATTATGTCTCCTAATCCATTTTGACGAAGCCAGTTAAACGCAGCTTCCCTGTTTGCTACAGTTATGTTTGCGCTATAATTTGGTTTAACATCTACTGAAGAACCATCCATAAGTTTTAAATGAGATAAACCCATTTCACTCATCATAGTTGGAATAACTTCTCCAGATATATGTTCTAATTCTTTTTTAGTATTCTTCATATTTTCTTCTTGAAGCTCAAGTCTTTTTTGAAGATCCTCTAATCTCTCTACTTGATCTGCTAAAGATTGTATATTGTCAGTTTTTTTAATGACCTGCTGTTGGTCTTGTTCAAAATCTATAGACATATTACATCTCCACCACTAAGTTAATTTGCATTTTAGGTAATTCAACTTCTAAAAATCTTACAAAACTTATATCTAAATTTTTATCTATTTCTAAAAATGAATCTCCTACTCCTACATTTATAGGAACATTTTTTAATTTTTTAACTTGAAACACATCTCGTGCTATTCTTTTCAAGTGTACTTCTCTTTCTATATTACTCATCTATTTTTCCTTTCTCGTATAGATCAATTTCAATGGAATAATATTTTCTTTCTTGTTTATCCCATTTCAATAGGTTGTATTTACCATTAGTTATATCAGAAACTATAGAACATGCGACTCCTATAATAGCAGGATCTCCTGTTAATAATAAAAAATCTTTTTGTCTATACTTTGATAATGATTTTCTAAGCTTAAAAATAAGTGGGCCTGGTGAAAAAATTATTTGTGAAAGTTCTGGTAATAAAAATTTAAATTTACCAAAAGCTGCTGCACCCATAATATTTATTTTAGGTCTACCTTCTTTAGTGCCTGGAATTTCTTGAATGACATAAACTATCGGTGGTTCCGATTTATTACTTATATCATCGTATTGTAATTTATTTTCTTTCATGCTTGACAATATAGGTCTTTAACATTATATTGTCAACTAGAAAGTAGAAAAAAAATGAACTATAAATTTAAAACGCCACCATACGCGCATCAAATGACTGCGTTAGAAAAGTCATGGAATAGAGAAACCTATGCTTATTTTATGGAAATGGGTACAGGTAAAACAAAAGTACTTATTGATAACGTTGCTATGCTTTACGATAAAGGCAAAATAAATGGTGCCTTAATTGTAGCTCCAAAAGGAGTTGTAGGAACTTGGTATAATCAAGAAATTCCCACACATTTACCAGACCACATAGAAAATAAGGTGGTTTTGTGGCAAGCCAATATAACTAAAGGTCAATCAAAAAAATTAGGAACATTGTTTAAGACAGGAGAAGAACTTCACATTCTTATTATGAATGTAGAAGCTTTTAGTACTACAAAAGGTAAAGATTTTGCTCAGAAATTTATTTCCTGTCATAATACCTTAATGGCTATTGATGAAAGTACTACTATTAAAAATCCTAAAGCACAAAGAACTAAAAATATAATTAGTTTAGCAAATAAAGTTAAATACAGAAGAATAATGACAGGGTCTCCAGTTACTAAAAACCCATTAGATTTATTTAGTCAGTGTTATTTTTTGGATCCTTTTCATTTAAATCATGAATCTTATTATTCATTTAGAATGAGATATGCAATTATGAAAACCGCTAACATAGCAGGTAGAAAAATTCAGTTAGTTTCTGGATTTAGAAACTTAGGGGAATTATCTGAAAAATTAAAACCTTTTTCTTATAGAGTATTAAAGGAAGACTGTTTAGATTTACCAGATAAAATATTTATGAAAAGAAACATCAAACTTAGTGCCGATCAATTAAAATTATATGATCAAATGAAAAAAGAAGCTTTAGCTATTTTAAATGGTAAAAAAGTTACTACGGTAAATGCTTTAACTCAATTAATGCGACTACAACAAATTACTTGTGGCCATTTTACTTCTGATGATGGAATGACTCAACCTATTAAGAATAATAGAATTACTGAGTTAATGGATGTCTTAGAAGAGACAGAAGGCAAAGCCATTATTTGGGCCCACTACCAATACGATATAACTACTATAATTAAAGAAATAGTTAAGGTCCATGGTCCGGGTTCCATTGTTGACTATTATGGGTTAACTCCTCAAAGTGAAAGACAAAAGAATATTAAGAAATTTCAGTCCGACCCTAAGTGTCGATTTATTGTTGGAACGCCTTCTACGGGCGGCTATGGGATTACTTTGACGGCCGCAAACACCGTAATTTACTATTCTAACGGATATGACCTAGAAAAAAGATTACAGTCAGAAGATAGAGCACACAGAATTGGACAAAAAAAATCTGTAACATATGTAGATTTGATTTGTGAAGAGACCGTAGACGAAAAAATCGTAAAATCTCTCCGTAAAAAAATAAACATAGCATCAGAAGTTTTAGGAGAAGAATTAAAGTCATGGATTTAATAGGATATACACGCGAGGCGCGCTAGAATTTTAGGATACTACTTTTCCGCCGGACCATTTCATTTCGGGAAGTCCGTTTTCGTAGCTTTTCCCATCGTAAGTCAACACTTGTTTTCTGTTAGCTCCCTTTTCATTATAGCTAACGTGTACCCAGCCCCCTGCTGGATCATCTGGTTTATAAAATTCTAAAATTAATTGATCAAAGTCACAGTTGTTTTGAATCCAATATGCAGTTTGAATATTAGGTACGCCTGCTATTTCGAAGTCGACCGCTTGGCCCTTAGCATGCTGGCTCGTTTTTTTCGAGCCGATAGCTTCGCAAAGTGCTTCCGATCTGTAACCAGAGGTAACAGTAATGGGTTTATCAAAGTGCGCAC
>VTLG01002645.1_pt1 | contig 22266 bp, 16 predicted proteins | sample 4694571 | NCBI WGS metagenome assembly VTLG01 (sample SAMN12604809, study PRJNA352737) | marine metagenome | biome: ENVO:00000447; feature: ENVO:00000209|ENVO:00000569|ENVO:01000036; material: ENVO:00002151; isolation source: viral sequences binned using virsorter ... | reverse complement strand
GAGTTGCGGGTTATCGGGGTCAGCTTCCCCATACCCACGGGCTGTCCGCACCTTTGCTCTGTACTCATCAGAGCCATGAATATATCGGGCAAGCTCCATATATTTAGCGAGCCAAGCCTTTTTCTTCGCTTCTAGATTTTCCGTCTCCTTCACACGGGCAAGACGCGCGACTTCATTGGCCTGTGCTTTAGCAGCTTCTTCTTCAGCCGCTTTCTGTTGCTTAACGTCGGATGCCCTAGTTTCATCTCGGTGCTGTTGTGCTATTTGGTGAGAAATCCTGTTGACTGCCTCATAGTCGCCTCTCTTCTTGGCTTCTGCAAGGTCCTTGTCAAGGTCAGACTCATAAGCTACCGGCTTTCCATGGGGGTGAGCGGAGGTCGTTTTCTCGTGTAGGGTTTGTCTCTCCCGATACCGTTTCGCCTTTGCATCTGGTATCGGCCTTCCAAACTCATCCGCTTCAAGGGGGGATTCGCCGCGTTTGGCACGAGCAGCATTTATGCGTTCGAGTCGTTGAAGCCTTTTGGCCTTGCCCCGAAGGAAGGCAGGACTTTGTCGACGCTCATCTCGTCGTTTCGCTTTCCGTGCATCTATCGCTGCTTTTCGTTCCGGGCTGAGAGGTTTTCTCTTTTTCTTCTTCCCTCCGGGCCTCCCCATCGCGAGGATTCTTTCCCTTCTCTCTTTTGCTTCCTGTGCTTTGTCCCTCATTCTCTTTATATTGGCAACATATGCGGCCGTTTTTGCTTTCTTTTCCTCTTCATCCCGTTGCCATCTGGGCTTAAGTTCTGAACCTGAACTTGGGACCGCAGCTCCTTTGCCTTCGACGACTACTTCCCTCCATTCTCTTTGGAAGTCTGTCTCGGCATTAAATGGGTCCAAATCGCTCTCCCTCCGAGGATCGCTTATCGCTTTAACCACTTCGTCAGTACGTTTCTGCCTCTGTAGACGGGCTCTATCCCTCTTCAATCTCTTGTCAAACTCTTCTCGCGTCTCCCCTCCCTCTATATCCCATACAAGCGTGCCGAACTGGTCGCGCCCTCTCGCTGCTGTTCTCTGCGACGCTGGAGATCCGGCCGACCCCCATCTTGCTTGAGCTTCGGCAGGAGTCAGGGTCTGCAAGCCGGGAGACCTCTTCTCGTTAAGCTCTTTTTCTAGATTTTTTTGGTCTTGAACCGCCTTCGCTGCCGCCGCCTTACGCTTCCTCTTAAGCGCCTCCACTGCATCAGGCCCCTCTTGCTCAGCCTGAATCATTTCGAGGTCGGCAGTCTGGAGTGGAGAACTCATAAATTTGTGCCGATCATCAACCTTCCTTTGCTCAAGATCCCTTTCCTGCTTCAATTCCGCCACTGTTCGCGGGGTCGGCTTGGAGGCCTTCGCCGTCACTGGAGCGCCGGGGAACAAGTTGGTCGGAGCCATAATACGTGCCTCCGGCCAACCGCCGCCCGGTGGGGGAATCAGCCCCCCGTGCATAGGTACTCCGGCGGGATGCAGCTCCTTTTTTGGGTCGCCCGGTCGAGCGGGGAAGAAGTCGGCCCACTCCTTGCTTGCTGGAGGAGCCCCGCGTTCGCCGCGAGTCATCGTCCGTGGGCCCGGTGGAGCAGGGGGAGCATCAAACGGTCCTGCTGAAGGAGGATACTGCCCCGGTCGAGGCGTGGGGAGGGGAACCGCATCCAGAGGTTCTCGGGGGGCAACTGCTCCCGCCTCAAGTCCTCCTCCGATCATGCCACTGGAGCCAGCAAGTCTAGTGTCCGGACGACCTCTCGCCCCCGCTGGTCGAGCAGGACGCTTGGTCTCAGATAGAGTAATTGGACGACGCCTCGCCATCCGTCCACCAGTCGGTGCGATAGCTCCTTGTTCTAGTGGGGCAAGTTGCGGGCTGACTCCTAGTGGAAGCGGTCCCAGAAGTCGTTCTGCTCCCGTCTGAACCGAACCCCACCCGCCTGTCTTTCCGCCTCTCCACTTGTGATAAGTGTTGGCTCCTGTGCGATATGTGCTGCCCTCTGGAATGGTCTGGCCCGCATTGAGCATATCCACCCATCTTTGTCTTTCGTGGACCCCAAATCTAAGAACAGCCTTGCCACCCGGAGAGAGTTGGCCCCCGCCTACAAGTGCTCCTTCTGCGGCGTACATGGTCCCTGTCTCATTCATCTTCTTAAGATTCTTTACCCCTATAGAATCTACAGAACTTTTCTTCATCACGAACTCTCCCGGCGTGAGCATTGCCGGAACAGTATCGGTTCCCTTGGGCTGGAACATGCCTCCTATGTTGGCATAAACAACGCCACCTTGTGCGTTGTTTTGCGCTTGCCCCGGAGCTGGCATTCCGCCAACTTTATTTTCAAAGTTCGCAACGGCAGCACGGAAAGCCACAACAGCTGCTCCAAAAGCACGACCGGCATTAAACAACATCATACCCGAGAAAGCCCGCTGTGCAGCATCATACTCCATGTTTACGCGACGCTGAGCCTCAAGTTGCTCCTCAACCCGTGCGCGTGCAGCGAAGCGGCCAGCTGGATTCGCCTCCCCTACCAGCCTGTTGGCGGCCCTCTCGCCCAGACCAATTCCAGTAGCCCCAAAAAATCTCGCAGTCTGTACTCCTAGATTTCGTGCTAATTCATTACGTAGCTGCTGAAGGATTTGCCCAACATCTCCTGCCTTTCCGGTAGTCCTGAGCAGCCGATTTGATTCCCTTTCTGCGATTCCCCGCAACTGCCCTGCCACAAGGGGATCTCCAGATCTTAGGGCCTTTACGATGGCTCTGTTTTCATCAAAACTGAGATCCGCTACACGACCCCCCGCATCAAGCTTTTCTACACCTCTCAACACAGGGCCAAATTGCTTTTCAAAGTCGAAGACGCTCATAGTACCGGAAGCCATGGCGGCGGCAGCATCAGCAAGAGTCTCGATTCCCTGCTCAGCCTGAATCTGTTGTTGTATAGTCCTCTGGAGTTCTCTTATGGAGTTCGCCAGTTCCTTGCCCATCGCATCCCTGAGCTCTTTAAGCCCATCGGTCAGCTTGTTTATTCCTTCATTAATCCTCGACCTCTCTTCTCGTTGCTGGACGGCAGCTTGACCTGTCTTCTCGCTAGCATCTATTCGAGCAGTAAGATCTCTTCTTTGTTGTAGAAGAAGATTTTTTCGCGACAGCAGTGCTGCGGCAGCCTGTGCGGGGTCCGCTTGCACTCCAAAGCCTCCTGATGCAAGGGCGACACTTCGCTGCCTGCGACTCACCAGCTCTGCTCTGGAAGGTCCTTCGCTCCCTAGCATTTTTGCAATTTGGTCTTCTGTTCGGGTTACAGTATTCTCTAGATCTCGACGCCTGTTTAAAGCGGCTTGGCGTACTCTGGCTTCTTGATCAAAAAGCCTTTCCAACTGATCAAATGCTCTGGTAAGATCCTTGAAGGCCTTTGCGGTGGCTGCCTTGGCCTCTTTTGCAAGAGGAGAAAGGGTGTCCAGATCTCCAGCGCTAAGAGTCAGTTTATCTGACCATCTCTTAAGGGCGTCTGCGGTGCCCCCCGCCTGTCTATCCACTCCGCTCAAGGAGGCTGCAATCTGATCAATGGCGGCCTTCGGGGCTCCCGGAACAGCCGCCCGAGCGCGTCTTCTGAGTATGGAGGTCAGAATTGGCTCATTAATCTCTTCCCCTTGAGCTCTTCTTTGCTTTCCCTCTCTAACCGTGGCTTCCAGAATGCCCGGTAGTTTCTTTTGAAAATCGGCCAGACCGCGAAGATTTGTGGCCCGTGGACCGCCCGCTTCGAGGAATCGCATTTGGGCCTCATTTACACCTTCCGGACCTACTATAGGCTTGGCAGCCCGGAATTTTGTCCGACCCCCCAGCAATACATCTATGTCACCAACCGCGTCCGAAGTCGTTCTGTTAAGGCCTTCTGTGATTACCTGAAGGGTCTCATTCAGCCTCTTGAGCTCCAGAGAGAAGAACCTGACGCCCAAGGCAGCCTGTCGTTGCAACTCAATGGCCTGTACCTGAATGGCGTTGGCTTTATCTCTGGCAGCGGTGTCGCCAAGAATGGTTGATAGAAGGCGCTCGGCTTCTTTGGCCTGATTCTTTTGAGCCTGTGTCGCAACTTTCTTTGCCTGTGTAAAATTACTCTCGCCAGTGATCGCGATCAAGGTTTGTTCATATGTCTTCTGAAGACCCTGTTCGAGATTTGCAGTCGAAAGAGAGGTTAGGTCTAGGTTCTTCGCGATGTTTTTGAGACCTATAACAAGACCTTCTGTTTGGCCCTCTCCCAGCCCCAAGTCGTCCATTTTTTTGAACTGATCAAGCTGATCCCCGGCCAACTGAGTGAAGTCCAGAAATGCCTTCTGGTCTCTTTGTTCAATAAGATCTCCTATCTGACGATTCTGGGGGAGGCCAGTTCCACTAGCCGCGAGATCACGGGTTTGAACCTCTCTTAGCAGTCGGGTAATTTCTTGAAATGCAAGCGCTCCGCTGCCTCTGGCTCCAGCGACTCCTTCAACAAACAAGCTCCTCCGCTCGCCCACCTCTCCGGCTCTTTGGTTTTGTGAAAGCTCGGATATGCCAGCAGGCCCGAACCCGAAATCTTCCCCGAACCCGAAAAAAGGACCTCCGGGGGGAGTATATCGACCCCTCATCGTCCCTCGCGTCAGGGGATCTTGAATATTTGCGATGCGTGCTACAATATCTGATGCGCCGGAACCAAGGGCTTGCGGGAAAAGGGCATCGATATTGGTCGCAATACCCTGTGAAGCCCTGTTTATCGCCTCACGAGAACTTTTAATTGTCGAAACGAACTCTTCTATCTGTTTTCTTCCTGACCCTTCAAAGCCTGCAACCTCGTCAAAGCCGAGGAAGGGGATCAGGCTCATTGTTTTGTCGAAGGTTTCAAAACTTCGTAGTATACTTGCAGAAAAGGCCTCAGTCTGCTGATTAAACGTCCTCTGCGTTCTTTCGTTCAGTTTTCCTTGCGTTCGGTTGACTTTGGCAAGAGTGTCGGCAAGAGCGTCTCCGGATCTTTTTATTTCCTCAAAGGTATTGAATAGCTCTTGATCAAAGAATGCGGAAATACCAGAAGAAAGGGCGCTGCCTATAGCTCCAACTGCGGCCCCAATAGCAGTCCCTATGCCGGGCAAGATACTGCCGATAGCGGCACCTGCTAGAGCCCCGGTAATTGCTGAGCCTCCTGCGGCAGCGGCAGCTGCGCCTCCCGCACTCATGCCACTGCGGCCTTTAACACCGGCTATCTCCTGTGTTTTTCCAAAAAGTGCATCTAAAGAAGCATTAACAACTGGGACGGCAATCAAAGCGGTGATTAGGCCGGGGAGTCCCTTGAGATAGCCCGTAACACCACCAATGCTCTTAGTAAAAGCGCCTAGACCATCCATTGCTGCTTTTACAGTGCCGGGAATCCCCCTTTCGGTTGGGATGAAGAGCCCCCCCGGTGTTGGGGCTGTCCGTCCAGACAGACGGAATGCTTCGAGTCCCTTTGAAAAACCTCCCGTTAAGCCTTCAAACGACTTGGCAATATTCTGGGTGAATGCTGGAAATTGGGCTTTAAAACCTGAAAGTATCGCGGTGGAGGCGTCTGGCGCAAAGAAGGCTAACTGCTGGAAAGAAAAGGCAAGGCCAGCTGCTGCGTTCAGGAGGCTTGTCATGCTCGTAACATCAAGGCCTGCGAATGAGGTGGTAACCCCAGCCACCACTACCGAGAGCGCCCCAAGCCTCTCAATAAGTGTGGTGGCGGCGGCAGGACTTCCCGGAGGGAGCACGACCGTCGTGGTTCCTCCTCCACCGGGGACGATAGGATCACCGGGACCGGGCATTGCTGATCCACCGGGGGCGAGATAGCTAGGACGAACCATGCCCCCTTGTGCCATTCGGTTCATTTCGCCCAGCTTGCTATATCCAATTTTCTGGGCAGACTTCCTATTAATAACAAATTCACCGGGTGTAAGCATCGCAGGAACAGTATCAGTTCCACGAGGAGACCAGTCTACGGGAATTGAGCCGCCCTTCTTGAATTGGAATGGGACCAGCTCGTAGGAACCTACATCAGCACTACCGCCTGACGGCCAGCCTTCCCCCGCTGTCGGATCATAGACCTCTCTCTTCCCGCCGACGCTTCGGCCAAATTGATACCCTAGCCTGCTAGCTCCGATAGCGGCCTCCCTGATGTTGGTCCCTCTTGCAAATCCCACGAGCTCATTAAGGTCTTCTCGTTTTTCGTATCCCGTAAGAACCCCCAGTATTTCCGATCCGGCCTTGGTTTGTGCTGCTGCAAGCTCTGTTTGCAGAGCTGCTCTTTTATACTTGTTTAGCAAGAAGTTTCTTGCCTTTTTCACAATACTGCCAAGAGAGTCTTTACTATATGTTCTCTTGGCATCAGTGGGAGATTTGGAAATCGACCCAACGCCTGTTCCGAATTTGCCACTCGTTGCAACCCTACCCAAACCACTGGGAAAATCAAAAGGAGCGTTAGCAGAAGACCTCTGGTCACTCCATTTCCCCACCGAACCTGCAATGGCCGCCTCAAATATGTTTCCGGAGATCTGGGAAAAGTTTGCTTCTTTAATCGCTCTCCTAAACACCGACCCATTGAACCCGCTTCCAACTTTCGTGGCGAGAGTAGTCCGCGACAACTCCTGCGTCACCTCAACAAGCCTTGCCTCAAACTCATCTGCAACGGTCTGTGATAAAACTCCCGAGATAATCTTTACCGGTATGCTTGTTCTACTCGGGTCTTTCGAGTCTGCCCTCTGCAAGTTTTTCGCAGCCTTTAGTCCTATACCCTTCTGCTTTGTCGTCAGTGGGATCGGCTGGCCACTCTTTCCCTTTGGCCCCTCGAAGAAGGCCCCGAAATCTCCCCGCTTGGCACCGACAGCAGTGGGGTTCAGCTTCAAATTAAAGGTTTTTGCGCCGATAAAAGGGACCGCCTCCTCGGCTTGTAAAAAGGCTCCCCCTACCTCAAAGAATCCACTACCATCATTATCAGCACCCAGAAACTCTATGAGCTCTATATCTCGCATGCCTGTCTTTTTCTTGCTGAGACTTATCTTTCTGGGCTTTCTGGGCGCGACCGCCGTCTTCGGGGCCCCCGATCTCGCAACTCCTTTTCCGCGCGTACCCGACATGTACTTCTTAGGAATAACATACTCACCACCCTCAAGCTCTGCCATCACACCACCTTGGGCATGAGAGGGGCCTTTAACATACCCCCCGGTAGCAAACTTGGGGGGCCTGAAGCCGCCGCCACCAGCGCGTAGAGCCACTACCAACGAGCGTACCTCGTTCATAATAGTTTGGCCAAGAAGCACCATCTTGTTGTCTACTGATCTCAGCGAAGCATTGACCGTGTTAAGGGCTACTGTATTTGCTCTAAGCACCCTAGAATTAGCCATTATGGCATCGATAAATCTTTTATCGGCAACGGAGTCTCTTGGCTTACCGCCACCGCCCCCCGAGACTGTTTCGCCAAGATTGGTCCCCACTCCTCCAGCCCCACCGCCCTTCCTAAGACCTCCCACGAACCCCCGGCTGAACTCAAAAACCCCCTTGGTGAGCTTAATAGTTGCAAGAGTGGTGATCAGGGGGATGAGAGGGGTAAGGGCTTCGGCAACCGAAAGAAAAGCGTTCGCCGTGGAGAGTGCCACCTTTGCCAGATTCTGGAAAGTCTTTGACTCGCTTATTGTACGTATCAGGGTATTGAAGCGAGCTGCGACCTGCTCAAACTGCTTTCCAAGCGGCTGCAACGCCAGCCCCACGTCTTTTCCTAGTCCTCTTGCGGCTCCCTGTGCGGCGATTTCCGTAGCAGCCAGTGCCTTGTTAAAATTAACAATAGCCGGGATTAGCTTGCCAACCTGACGGATACCGCCCAGTTCTTCGGTAACCGCAGAAAGGCTGACCGCGTCCCCTGAGCGAATAAGAGCTGACAAACCCTTCTGAAGCTGTGCAAAGGCAGGAAAAATGCCAATAAAATTACCCTTTGCAGTGACCAACTCAACATTAAACTGTTTAAGGAAGTCGATAGTTCCTCGTCGCTGAATTCTTGTGAAGATAGTACGCAGGCCAGTAGCAATAGTGTCTGCGCTTTCACGAGTGGTAGACCTCACGGCTGTGAAAAGACCGATAAGCTCATTAAGAGAGTCTTGGGGATCTCTCATCTGCCCCGCTGCCGTAGAGAAAACTCCACCAGCACGCCTAACAACTGAAATGAGGTCTTCGGCTTCAACAGCAAATCTCTTGGAAACGGCGTTCAAGGCGCCCAATACCTGCTCCGACTTCGAAGCTGAAATATTAAACTGGGCCATCGCCGCAATCAATCCCTCGGCAGTGGACTTCATCGTGCCAAAGGAGGGGGCCAAAGAGGATCTTGCTACTGATCGAATAGAGGCACGAACTTGATCAATCGTTTGTCCCGTTTGTGCAAAAATTCTTGACAATTCGGCAAGCTCGTTGGCATCTACCCCTAACGATACCGAAAGGTCATCAACGGTCTTTTTTAACTGCCCTATTTTTCTAGCATTCGCCCCGGTAACCTGAACCACTTTGACGATTTGTCTCTCATAGTCAAGGGCCGAACTAGTGGCCTGTTGGATTGCTCTTACAAAGCCAAAAACAACCCCCGTAGCTACGGTAAACGCCGTGAATCTTCTGATGGCTAAGGCGGCGTCCTTGCCAAATTGCTGGAGCTCGGTCCCGGCCTCTTTCATTGCCGCTGCGCTTTTTCGCGTGGCTCCGGTGACAGCGTCCATAGACCGATCTATGTCCCTGCCGCTAGTGCTGAGGGTGCTCAGGGAAGCCGACAGCCTTCGGATATCTGCATCAGCATTTCTTGAGGCAACAGAAAGGCGTTGTAAACTACCAGTAAGGTCCTTAACACCCTTGTTGAACCGTCCGAGATTCTTAGAGATCTTTTTATCAATACTGATATTGACAGGGACAGTGATGCCCTTTAACTGGGTCTTTATCTGCTTAGTGACCGCAGTAATATTCTTAGGGCCGCTTAAGATAACCTGCGCATTAATGTTAAACGCCATAATTACCTCATATAATAAAAAATGGCCATACCTTCAAACAGTTAAACTGTCATCCGGCATGACCACTATCCCAGTATCAATCAAGAAACCTCAGCTTCCGTGGCTTCTGCATCAACCTCTTCGGCCTCAGCCTCCACCTCTTCTGCTTCGGTCTCTTCTTCAGCTACAACCTCAACCTTTTTCTTCGCTCGTGTCTTTCTTTTCTTCTTTGGCTTGGGCTTATCTTCGTACTTCGATTCGTCAATAGGACTACCTTCGTCATCAAGGAACGGAGAGGACTTCACATCAAAACGACCCTCGTCGTTAACTTTTCTTCCATTGGCGTCAACAGAAGTTGTGGTGCCATCTTTGTTCCATTTAATGTAGAGGCCGTTTTCGTCAATATGTTTGCCATCTTGGTCAACCAGTCTGCCTTCTTCATCAATTAGTCTGTTTTGACCATCAGTGAACTTAAACTTCTTTAAGAAAACATTTTCAGGAAGATTCGAATCAAGCGCGTCACTTCCAGAGATTAAGTAATAGTATTCATTGGCTCCCTGTACAGCAACGGGGTCGTCTTGATTCTCAAGATAATCGTCTAATTTGTTGGGGAAATAAGGAGTATCATCTTCATCATACACCAAACAACAAGAGAAGAGGAAATTAAACCTAGCTGCATCGGCCTTCCCTTCGCAGGTATTTGAGTCAAGATCCGTTCGTGACGAAAGCAGATCTACCATCTTAGCTCGCTTTTCAGCCATCTCGACAGCGACCTTTTTAGCCTGCTTCAGTTTGATGCCGCCCTTTTCCAAGCGATATTCACCATCCAAAACTTCTTTGCGAAGCGTCTGGTATTCCATTTCTCGATGGTCATTCCAAAGAGATCGCTTTCTGAGCTCTGACTCAAGCTGATCCCTTAGAAGATCGCCTCGCGAAAGAGCCTCGTTAAATGTGCGAGAACGAAGCTCGTTGGCTTCCTTAATATCCTGCACCTTGGGAATTCGAACCGCATATGTGGTTCCATCGATTTCAAATGTTCTTCTGTCATCTACGGGCATTTGGTTGCCTCCTAGTTATTCCTGTCTAAATTGAACTGGGTTACATACCTGTTCCACGAAAGTGTGTATTGAGCAATCTCATTTTGAGCTGCTCTTAAATTTGCATTCCCGTTATCTAAAATCTTAGATCTCGCGTCTGCCCAAGCCTCTCTCCAGTATAGCTGGTCCTCATCAAGTTCTGCCATAGGAAGACCATGCCCCCATAGCTCTCCAAATCTATCCTCAAAAGCGGCTAATGAGCCGATTATTGTCGTGTCAAATTTCTTCTTAAGGTTATTTAAAAGACGACGTTTAGAATTTTCTTTATAGGTGTCGTCTTTAACTCTTTTGTTTCTTTCGCTTTCTGCGTGCAAATTTGAAAATTCTTCATATTGGGCAGAATCTTCCATGTTAGTATTCCTTTATTATCTATTTAAAATTTGGTCTTTGGCCTGCACCATTAGATCCCTTTGCACATCTGGTAGATGCTTGTCCTCTACTACTCCCCGCTGCTCTATGGTGCGGGCTCTTTCTTTTATGGTCGCGCGACCGGTCATGTCATTAAGATCATAAACATTCTCTGCGTCTTGTTTGGTTGGTGCGGTAATAAAGACTTCTTGAGCCGAGTCTTTCCATTTGCCCGCTACCTCAGCTCGATGTTGGCGCTGTTCCTTCTCTCTATTTCTCCGCTGGTCAATAAGCCACCCGTCAAACATATCGTCGTTTTCAATTACTGTGTCGGGGGGACAGTCAGGACTTTGATAAGCCCCCTCGTACATTTTAGAGAAAGCTACGATATTTCTTTGCTCCTCAGTCCAGTCGGCAGAGGCAACTCCAAACGCCTTATCCTTTCCTCCGGACCACGTAGATCTCCAAGGGTCATTTCTTGCTAGATATCTATACTCCTCTATTGTTATAATAGAGCTTTCAAGAGATTCATACACCTTTTCTAGAACGGTTGACTCAGAATTCCAAAAACTTTTTTCATCATAAACGGGAAGGTCGTCTTGACCTCTTAAAGACATCGCGATTATAAACTTATTTTTTACGGTAATAGCGTGGTGTTTTAGAGTGGAGGGGTCTAAGAAATGCTTCCTTGAAAGAGATTTGTAGATAGCACTCTTCGTGGCGCTAATCTGTCTCTCTATGGCTCCCTGAGCACTAATATCAAAGGCGCTCTTGAATAGGCGAACCTTTTGGTCTTCAAGTAATTTTTCTAATTTTTTAAGAGATTCCTCGTCTGGAGGAGACCAAATTCCAAGCCTTAGTAGGGATCTCTCACATTCCTCGTCCGTCATTAGCTCGTCAAAGCGAAGAGAATTTATCACATCTCGATAGACATACTCGGCAAGAAGTCGGGTCTCTCTTGAGGGAACCGTGACCTTGTACCTAGCCCCATCAACTGTAACAAATTTAAAGCCGCTGATAATCTGATTGTACAGAAAGCTCTTGCGGTCTTCGTCCATTAAGCGTTCCTATGGTCCATTGTCCTGTGACTGACAAGGGGGAGGGTTCCCCCTCCCCCTTTAAAGTCAGACACTGTCGATTAGCATCTAGCCTTGTAGATAGGAGTCTTTGGTAGCCGCATTCCAAATAATACCCGTAGAGGGGTCTTGCGGATGCATGACCGTCATGTCATTGAAGTTGGTATAGCTGTAGGTTACGGTTACGTTACCACCGCCCGCGTCGCCTCCACCGTAGTTGACGGAAGCTAGCTTGTTCTTGGTGCCGAGGTAAATTCTCGTACCTTCGCAAGTTGCAACCCGAATGACCTGATCGCTGAGGTTGTCTACGATACCAGTACAGGCGTCGTCAGATCCACACCCATCGGCAAACGCGTTGACCATGTCACCGCTCAGCGAGATCATTTCAATATCGCAAGTTACTTCAATCGGGAAAGTCACAACGCGAGCATAAGGCTGGCGAGTTCCCAATTCGAATAGCTCTTCACGACCCAAGTCAGTCGAAACACTAACACTGGAGAGGTGAGCCGCGTTGCTGGCGCTACGAGGACTCATCCAGCCACTACTGTCAACACCGGGAATTTCTGTCGGGAAGCGACAGTAATCAACGCCTGCGGACCCTGCCAAAACGCCAACTTCCGAAGCGAACGAAAGGTTCTCTCTACGGTTAATGCCACCGGTTCCGATTGGCTCATCAGTTCCGTCAAAGGCTCCCGTGGCAAGCTTGAGCGCCCAACTGGGGTTAGTGCAACCAACGGCCTGTCCAGCTGAGGTCATGTTGGCCCAAGCCTTGTCGTTACCTACAAGGGTGACATCTTCACTGAAGTTGTCTTCTAGCGGGAAGTTGTAGCCAACCGAGCTAACAAAGAGCCCGGACATTTCCATCTGCTGGCTATAGGTGCTACCGCTCGCTTGGTCTGAGGTGTCAGGCCAAATGCCAATAGCCACAATACATTTTTCATTTGAACGGCCAGCTAGGCTCGGACTCGTGAGTGCGCCACCAGCCGGTGTGAAAGCGCTACTTCCAGCATGAGTGGCCAGAGTATAGAGAAGGGGATATCCATCGAGCACCTTGGACATGGTGACTTCGATATCGGGAACACCTTCAATGTTCTCATAAATAGATAGTTGGCCAAGCTCAAAAGCCTGTTCAAGGTTGAAGGTTGTAGTTACAGCTACCGACTGAACACCATGCGCCGCTGTCCAAGCGTTAGCTGTAGCATCGCCATTCTGGCGAAAAGCGACTTGCTGATTCGCGAAATAAATTCTATTAGCCATTGTCAAATCTCTCCTGTTTACTCTTCATGAAAAAGTTTTAGGGGTTAAGGTCTAACTAGATATACACCAGATTTTAAAAAACTAGCTCTAAGCTGGCTCTTACAGTACCCTCGTGTAGTCGTGTGTTATAAGATTCCATCTCAGTAATCCCCATATCTATAATCCTGCAAGTTTTAAACTTATAGGCATCGTCATTTACCAGTGCGTCGTAGGTACTAGTAGTGGAAACCACCATGCCTCTAAAATCAAGAGGGAATACATCCGCTTCTGCTATTTTATCGGTATCATAAAGTTGTAATGTCTTGTCTTTTTGCAAAGAAATAACATCTATCAGCTGATTTCTCCACCATCTGGACTCTGCCAATACATGGAATATTACGTCCTGTTTGACTATCTGGGATATATTGCCTAATTCATATGGAGTAAACGTTCTACGAGGAACAGCCTCTACAACAATAGCGGGCATTTGGACTCGATGGTTAGACAAAATCCCCCAGTTTCCCGAGCCAATCTCTGAAAATGTAGCATCATCCACACGCATAGAGTTATACTGAATCTCATCCCACCACGGGGCTTGATCCGCTATATAGACTTGAACATTCCTGTAGCTGTAATTAAGTTGCACGGTATCGCTGGTAGAAATAGCGCTGTCGAAAACCACGCGACCTAATGGGTAGTTATAATGATGGGGGTAGGTTGCATCTCCGGTGGCTTTTAACGCACCATTTACATAAACGCCTGAAATATTTATGGGGTTATAGTCGGCATAGGGCGTTCCCGTTTCCCATACCCAGTCCTTGCGTGGCGCTTCCCATACCTGACCCAAAGAATAGGAGAAGTCTTCAACAGGTCTAAGAGTGGCAAAGTCTCCTCCCCATGCTCCAGAAGTAGGTATATTCACATCAAACCAGCCACCTATCCCCAGAAATGCCCAATCGAGGAAGCCTTTTAAATTGGCCTCTAGCTCGGAGGTTAATAGGGTCTGGCCTATTTGGCTTACATTAGCAAATGTTGTATCTATATGACAACTCATACGCTTGCCTTTATGACGGACTCCACTATCTTCTCTATCTTAGTATCTACACCGTCAAAGGCTCTGGTAGCAAAGTTGTTGGTTTCAGTTCCTGAAAATTCGGAAGGAACTTGCCACCCCCTCCGTGGAGACGGCGTCATTATTCCAAGGCCTGTGCGACTATGGCGTGTTATAGGGGAAAATTCATAGCTTCTAACTATACGCTTATCTCCTTCCAAAAGCAACCATTGGAGCCACGGAATGACGCCCCTTTGATAATCATAAGATGCTTCCGGCAATGCCAACACGTCTGCGTATCCCTGCTCAAGAAAACCAATCTCAATAGAAAGAAGAGGACTGGTCCCTACCTTAGCATCTACAAAAATATTACTTACCCACATGTTAATAACAGACTCTATTCTTGAGGCGGGAGAAGTTACTCCAAGCTCAGCCTGAAGCTTCCCTCCGTGTAAAGAGCGATATTCCGGAGTAGCAATAATAGATTCGCGAACTATATTTTGGAGGGGCTCCTGTATACGCTGCTTAATAATTCCTGATCTTTTTTTTAGCTTCTTGAATAATTCTTTAACTACGTACTTTTGAAAATCGCTGTCGAAGGACGGGCTAAGCTCAATAAATGCATCAAGTGCCATTATCCAAGCCTCTTCCACATACAGACAACGAACTCGGTGTTTCCAAGGCCCATGGGAACCGGCTCACTTACCCTTTGGTATCTATGGGGGAAAAACCCAGAAACATCCGTGGCAACAACTATTTCATTGGCCCTACGAAGCTTCGGGGTCATCTCTTTTTTGGCAAGCGTTTGTATATAGCCGTCCGCTGTATTAACGGGCGTCCTTATATCAAGGAACTCCCGAGGCTCAAACACAACGGCCAAATGAACGTCTTCAGTGGTTTCGACGGGCTTTTTCCCAGCCCCATTGCACAATGGGCACACGCCCCCAAACATAAAAGGAACGGGACCGCCATTGATATATCGATTGGAGGACTTCCTTCCAATGGGGTCATATAGGCAATTTGAACATGACTCGTATTTAGTAACCCCATAATATAAAGTGCAAGGGATAGCTACGCCGGTAGTATCCAACAAGGCAGACATTGCATTGTTAAACACATCTTTAAATTCGGAGCTTACAATACCACTGAATGGATTTACCATTGGTTAGCTATTCCTTAATTACACGGAGGACAGCCAGTAAATCTAGTATCATAAGTAGTGTATACGGTGCCTGTTGCAGGAAGGGCAGACGCTGTGGTAGCAGCACCGGCATAACCAGCTCCAAATGTATAATTGGCGTCAAGAAAACCACTCCCGCGAGGAGAGCCCACTAAAGCTCCCCCGTTGTTGATTGTGGTGGACGTATACGGTCCCGTTCCTGACATTGCATATGCAATAACGTCAAGGGCCATGATAAACCTCTTTAATCGTAGTTAAGGATACGTAGGATAATTGCCGCCCTGAGCCTGTGAGCCAGCTCCCAGAGAGCCTAGCTGGTTGCTAGGATCATAGTTATTCGATACAAACGGAGAGAGGACTGCTCGAATAACTTTCGATCCCTCGTAACTCACATTGTAAATTTCGACAAGTCTTTCATATGTTCTACACGGCCCCTCTTTTAGAAGCATGTGTAGGTATTGGCCGTAATTACTGGTCTGTAGCGACGCTGGGCCAAGTCTGGCCGACACCCCTTGTGCGAGGGCAGCTGTTCTAAAGTTTCCCTCATCAGCCATGCACGCAGCTCTTAAAACCATAAAATTAATAAACTCGTCTCCATCAGTTTGGTCAATCGGATTTGGAGTAATAGTGCGAGCCTCCACGTCAACGACAAAGTCGGTACTAAAGTTGATGTCGAGAGGTAGGAAATAAGCGCCGGTAATTAATAGATCGCTAAGTCGCTGAGGGGGATATCTTACATCATCACACCCTGCATCATTGAGCATGGTGCGTAACATAATCAGACTGGTATTTTGCCAAGTTTGTGCCATTTTACATATCCGTTATGAAAAGGATGCCATCACCTTCTAAAATCTGACTTGCGTCAGTTGTAACTAGAGTTTCTATGCGATAGGTATTCCCGAGCGTGCCACTTTCAATAAACATAGTAACCTTCTTAGAGCCTGTGGCGATTCCGGTACTTGTAATACTGAGGTCGGTCAGGTATCCCCCTTCTTTCTCAGAGGATACAGTGGTGATTTGAGTAATCAGCTCTTCCGTTCCAAGGATATTGGTGAAGTCCATGGTGAACTGGCGCTTCTCGGCGGGCTGCTTGCACAATCTTTGATTTGCTGTAACTGACATATTTATGCCGTTGTGCCTGAGACTTGGACCTGATAAAAACTGTTCGTAGCCGTTTCACCAGCGGACAGGCTGAGCTGCAACCAAACGCCCTGATAGTCTCCGGCGGTTAGTTCGCTATCTACCATCCCGCTTGGCCCGGCCCCAAAGCCGCCACCTATTCCAGTAGGAACTGTTGTTCTATTTGCTATAGTTTGATCTGATTGCTTGGTATCCTCTAGGCCAAAATTAATATTGCTATAAAGACCACTGCTAACTTCTATTAGAGTGGCGTTGTTTAAGGTGCTGGTTGAATTGTTGTTTTTTACAAAGACTTTATCATAGAGGGTTTTGCTAGAAGCAGAAGAGGCTGTGGCGTCATAAAATGGCCTACAAAAACCACTTTCAGTAGCCGGAATATCGGTAAGCTTGTTAACCCCATTACCACTGGCAGTAACGGTTCCAGCAGCTCCAGATGAAAGGACACATGTTAATACTCTTTCATATGTATTGGAAGTTGACACGGTGGTCGTGCCACTGAGGGTGATAGTTTCACTGGATATCGAGCCTCCCGAGTCTCTGCCAGTAACTGAAACATTTTGAACGTCAAGAGCGCTACTGCTTGAAAAGTTAATAGCAACAGTAGACGAGGGGTCGTCAAAAGTAGCTCTGATAGAACTATTGATAGCGCCTCCCGCTGTGGTGGAATCGCTGGTAGGCTTGTTGCTCGCCATATAAACAACTAAATCTGCTCCGCTTACTGCCATCTTTTGTCTCCTCTACGTTATTCTATTGTCCACTCAGCGCTTCTGGGATCCAATTCCCAGATTAACGCCAGTAGCTCTGAACTAACAGTCCAAGTGGTATTTCTACTAGTTAATACCCACTTTAGACCCTCGATGCTTACTTTTACCCCTATAACTTCTATGGGCAGGTTAAAGGTCTTTAAAATTACGTCTGTCCTGATCTCAATCGGTATATTCTTATCGCTAAGAATAGCTATGAGCTGCTCAACAGGAATTTTACGGGTTACAATTAATTGAGTCAAATACTCTACGGGAATTTTACGGGAAACGACCAGTTGGGCTAAAAATTCAATTGGAATCTTTCTAGACTCTACGAGAGAACCTAGGAGCTCTGCGGGGATCTTGCGGGACTCTACCAGAGACCCTATAAGCTCTATGGGTATCTTTCTGGATGTCAAAACAGTTTCAACAGAAGAAACTATCTCAACTGGTATTGATGGGTCGCTCAGGACGGCAAGAAGGTGCTCAACGGGAATTTTGCCACTCGCAGTTAACTCGGCTAGATATTCTACGGGAATTTTACGAGATATAACCAGTGACGTTAAAAGTTCGACTGGGATCTTGCGGGACTCTACGAGAGAGTTTAAAGTCTCTATAGGAATCTTTCTAGATTCCAGAATAGCTTCAACAGAAGAAATTATCTCAACCGGCAGCTTTAGACTGTTGACCACGCTAGTCTCTTCTTCTGCTAAAGAAGAAAACGGAGCTTCAGATATTGAGTGAAAGCCAAGCATTACGCATTATCCTCCGCATGTATGAGCCATTCTGGCTTCGGACGAACCGTGTATTCTTCGGGACGATCTTCGAGGGCCTTGTCCTCCTCATCCATAGCCTCCCAAGCGGCGATCTCAGCATCTATTTCTGATTTCATTCTCAGCTGATCAGTGTCCCAGTCCTTCTTTTCCAAGGTATGGCCAGTCCTGACATTGTATTCTTCGAATGTCTCTTCATGGATCACCTTTCTGGAAAGAGCGTCTATAGGGGCTGGCCATCGATTAAGCAGTCTTTCTAAAAGTCTTGCCTGTCTGGTATGGTTGGTATAGCGGATAATTCCTGCGTAGTAATTAATCTCTCTAACAATTTTAGGAGACATGCGATCAATATCCCAATCGTAAAGCCACTCGGGAGCGTCGTCAGCATGAGGGGATATGGCGGTAACGTTACCTGCGCTATCCATAACACACATCTGCTTAGCTCCAAAGCCTCCCGTTACGTCCTTGTTAAATATATATCCTCCGTTCCCGTCCGCAGATGGGTTCGAGGCGGCCTCTTTGAAGAACATGGTCCCTTCTGATTCCCAGCGGAAATATGTGGTTCCGTTGACGCTTAGCTTTAAGTCATCACTACCGTGGGCGTAATTAAACATGCACCTATCTTCATCAGCCGTATCTCCCATTAAAATCTTGGAGTTTCCTGCTGTGCCAGCTATCACATAGAGCTGAGCTTGTCGACCGGTGGTATCGCCCGCATCCCCAGCAACAACCTTAATACTAGTGTTCCCATCTCTTGAAAATTGGACAATAGGGTTGTTATCGCCACTAATTACCGCGTAGTTGTTAGTATTGGCATCTAAGTTTGTTGTTCCATAAGTTCCAGAGTTTCCAAACCAAGTGGTGCCATAATATGTATTAAGATTAATAGTTCCGGTTGCGTCTAGCGCAATCTGATCCAGTCCGGAGATATCTTTGACTGAAAAAATTGTTCCGGTCTGCAAATTATTAGTCAGCCTGAACAGCTCTCCTTGATGCCCGTCATAGATGATGTCCCCGCTCCCATGCACACTCATGGTGATACCGCTGGCAGTGGTCCCAGAGCCTTGGAAAAATATCTCTGGAAGGCCAGTGGTGCTTCCGGTTCGCGGTGTAATTTTTATATCTTGCGTACCCATTATTAACTCCTAAGCTAATGCCCAAATCGGGATTTTAGTGCATTGTAATTTTGCAGGACTTCGGCTGCCGTGAGGGCGCGGTCATAAATACGGATAAGAGAAAGGTCGCCCCCAAAGCATTGGCTAGACGAAAATCCTCCACCTACGCTATCCTGCTCTTGACCAAAAACGAAAGAGCCTCCCGTAGTAAACCCTGTTCCGGCGTCCCAGCTACCTGAAAACTTTTCCACTCCATCGACATAAAGTTTGTCTTCGCCGCTAGATTCCACCCTGCTTCTAATTAGGTGATACCACACCCCAGAGCTAGGCTCCCAAGACGTGCCATGCGCGCCGCCCCCTCGGCCGGGGCCGTAAAAGTCCATCTCGCCGCCATTTAAAAACATAATACATTCGTTGTCGTCTCCTGATATCGCATAACTAATTAGGGCCTGCTGGCTATCCGTTGCGACAAATCTTACCCACATCTCCATAGTGATATCGGTCGTAGGCATTGTAAAGGGGTTTTTTATAAGATACGTGGTAGTTTGACTTAAGGGGAACGTAAAATACCACGGACCAGTGGATGTAAGGGTGGGGGATCCGTTAACGGTCAAGTTAGCTGTGCCCACAAGATCGGCCAACGTAGTACCCGAGCCCGGATAGGACATAAGATTTCCGACATCCCAGCAGTACACAATTCCGTCATTAACTATATTTGGACCACGTACTAATGCCATGACTTCACCTATTCCATCATCGGGTCTGGAGGAGACCAAGCTTCGGTTGCAAGAATAGCCAGAATCTCTTCATGAGTATAAACTTCGCTCTTGTTGGCCAGAGCGCTCACCGTAGCAGGCATCTCATGACCATCCCATTTAAGAAACGTCTGCGTTTGATCTACTGACCTTCTGACTGTATCACTAGATGTTTCACAAACCTGAGAAAAATCTACATTCTCCAGTTCCTCGACAGGAATTATTACCCAGTGTCTATGATGCATCATCGTCCAAACCTCGACTTTACTGCATTGTAATTTTGTGTGATATCAGCCGCAGATAATGCGCGGTTGTAAATTCTGCATAAATAGCAACTCATAGCAAGTGATCCATTATACCCAGTGCCGATCCAAAAGTTAGCCCCAGAATGACTTCCAATACCACCTGTGTACGAGTCGTCTAGAACAGCATTCAGGTAGCCCTTCCAAGTTGAGGAGTCATAAGTTAAGCACATATGATATATTGTATCCGCATCAACATCATGGGTAATTCTATAGCCACCATTCAAATACCACGCAATGGTTCCTGCTCCGTATGTTCTCATCAGTATCCAAGGATGAGTGTCTGTAATGCTTCCGGCAAATTGTAACAGCCCCCTAACGTCAGTAAAAGTATTTATCTTGAACCATATAGATATAGTTATTTCATTGTCTGTTGTAAAATCGGTCTTAGTGTTGCCTGATATTATGTAGTCATTAGTGCCGTCCAGCACCAAGGAGCCCATGTTGGCAGAATCAAAGCTACCGCCGTTGGTCACTACTCCGTCATCAGTGCCTACTAGATCGGTCCAAGTAGTGCCCGCGCCCGGATAACTTGCCCGGTTTCCGACATCCCAGCAGGATACAAGTCCGTCATTAACTATATTTGGACCAATAACTCTACCCATTATATCTCCACCTCCAATGGGGGCACATCCTTCCTCGTTGCACTAACGGTATAATAGGCGCTAATGTATTGATCAGAAGAGAGATAAACTTTATTTTCCGATACCCTGTTCACACAAAGGCTTGGCTGGGGCTGCCCCTTGGGGGTAAGGTGGACGGTAATAGATTCAGGGTCTACGAGCGCCACCCAGTAATCAGGAAGCTCAATCACATGTGAAGTGGTATGGCCCCTTACATAAACCCCGTTCTCTGGGCCTTCTAACGAAGCATACTGAAGCTTCTTGTTTTCTTTGACTGGATGGTCAATTAAGAATGATTTTGTAGTAGCGGCAATATGCCCAGCAACAGTAAGGACATTGGTGGTTTTATTCCAAGTAAGATCGGCGTCGCCACCGAAGGAGGTACTGTCGTTGAATTGCACCTGAGTGTCAGAGCCGCCCGGAGAGCCTCCTCCTCCTCCTCCTCCTGCTGCGCCAGAAACCGTCACCACATTGGGATTTCCGCTGGCTAAGGTAACAGTAACTTGGCCCGCTCCGGTAATCTTGACATCTTCGGTAGTTTGTAAATTACTGGTGTTGGAACCGTCCGTAATAGTCCAGTATTGGTAGTTGTCTTTTGCCGCAATAGCAGCGGCATTGGTGGCGCCCGTGGCGGCAATGTTGGTCGTGTTAGTATTGATGTTCGTTTGAAGAGTGGTCTGAATGTCGTAAACGGCATTGGGAGTTATGGCTTTGTCGACAGTTCCATCTGTTGCCGAGTCCTGAAGCTGCACAATGCCGAGCTGGCTTGTGGTAGAACCAGACACACTTACTGTAACATTACCGTTCGCTCCCCCGTCTACAATATGAATGCCAGTGCTTGATGTTAGAACTCTTTCCGCGCTTAAATCTCCATCTAAGGCCAGAGTTATATACTGGGCGTCTGTAGGGGCTCCTGCTCCTCCTGCCGAGGCGGTCGATTGTGTTGTTCCGTCCCCGAAGATGAAGTGCTGACCGCTAATAGCCCCTGTGGGATTGACCATCGCCACAGGAGTGCCACCAGCAGACTGCCACTGTGTTAGAATGCTGGTGTCGTCACGGCTTCTGATATACATCCCGGTGCCGTCAGCATCAGACCCCATCTTGAAATGGAAATAGTCTATATAATTAGGGTAGTCTCTAAAGTTTATAGCGCCCGCCGTCGTATGGACATCAAAATTAATGTCTTTATCTGTATTGGGATTTCTTATATTTAAGTTATTAGCTCCGGTAGCGGCACGAAAAGTAGGGCTAATATCAATCCTGCCATAAGTAAAAGTGGACCCAGATCCGCTAATCGCACCACAACTTAGATCTCCCGCCGTGTCAATGCTCGCGCGATGGGTTCCGTCCGAGTGGACAATCTCAAAAGGATTCACTGACTGAGAAGCATTCATTTGTATCTTTAGGCCAATGTCATCACTTGCGCATACAACACCAACCATCGCGTCTGGGGTGGAATCATTTACCCCTATTCTATCAAAAACCCCGGTTCCATTTACAGTTAATAGATTATGGGTCTTGTTCCATATTAGGTCACTATCTCCACCGAACGAATCCCCGTCGTTAAACTGAATTTGTGTATCGGAGCCACCCGGTGAAGGCAATAGCCCCGAAACAGTTGCGATATTAGCAGCGTTAGTCGCTCCAGTGGACGCGATGTTGGTCGCGTTGGTCGAGATATTGGTCGCGTTGGTCGAGATGTTAGTCGCGTTCGTTGCAGCGGCAGCAGCGTTAGTCGCTCCCGTCGCAGCGATGTTCGTGGTGTTCGTAGAAATGTTTGTTGCGTTAGTCGCAATGTTGGTTACGTTAGTTGCGATAGCCGCAGCGTTAGTC
>VTLG01014901.1_pt1 | contig 22271 bp, 20 predicted proteins | sample 4694571 | NCBI WGS metagenome assembly VTLG01 (sample SAMN12604809, study PRJNA352737) | marine metagenome | biome: ENVO:00000447; feature: ENVO:00000209|ENVO:00000569|ENVO:01000036; material: ENVO:00002151; isolation source: viral sequences binned using virsorter ... | reverse complement strand
TACAGTGTAACGGTTTTTGGACATTATCGGAAAAACATCATGAAAGTGTTTTCTAGTACTCCGTTTGTCTCTGTGGAACTGCTTACCTACATGGAAGAGCAGTTCCCTGACAAACTTCCAAAGGATTCTCAGATACCCATAGACTCTTTGCGTATTTTACAAGGGCAACAAATGGTTATCGAAAAACTTAGACAACTCCATAATAACGAGGACGAAGAAGAAAATGTGCATGAGTCGCCCTAAAGCTCCACCGCCACCCCCGCCCCCTCCCTCTCCACCAAAAGCGGCGGCGGCTGGCCCAGAAGATATACAAACCTTTGAGTTCGAGACTAACTTGGCTACTCAGAACAAGAGAAGAAGGGGCAAAAAGAGATTCAAAATCAAGCCAGAGGAAAGCGTCATGATGGCTGGTAATGCTAATTTTGGCGGTACTGGCTCTTCAACCAATACTGGTGGCCTTTCCATTCCAAAGTCGGCGGCATAAATTATGTGTGACGGCGGCGGAGGCGGAGGTGGCTTCGGCGGAGGCGGAGGCGGGGGCTTCGGCGGAGGCGGAGGCGGTAGCCTTGGAGGTATGGGCGGCAATATCGGCGGTATGGGCGGCGGGGGCGGCTCTCTAAGCGATAGCGGCTCTTTTGATTACAGCAGTACATCAGCAAATTATCGCGCTAGAACCGAACAAAATACCGCAGAAACCATTGCAGATACATTAAATGCTCTAGCAAGACGTAAACGCAGAGGAAAACGTAGGTTGAGAACTCAGCTTGCTGGGGGAATGACAGGACTTAATATTCCCGCGCCAAGTGCATCGGTAAACATACCAAGTTAAAATGGATAATAAAAAGAAAACTGTAGCTCATCGCTACGCTCAACTAGAGTCAGAGCGGCACACGTTCCTTGAAAGGGGGCGAGATGCTTCGGAGCTAACACTCCCAACGCTTCTGCCACCGCAAGGGCATTCCAGTGCTACGGTTTACAAAACACCCTACCAATCCGTAGGGGCGCGGGGGGTCAACAATCTAGCCTCGAAGCTACTTATGACTCTGCTACCCCCCAACTCACCTTTCTTTCGCTTGACGATTGATGACTTTGATATTGAAGAGTTAGCGGGACGTAAAGACGCTCGTGGTGCTGTCGAAGAGGCATTGGCACGGCTTGAGCGCACGGCACAGCAAGACATTGAAGCCTTGGCTGTTCGTGTCCCCATTCATGAAGCACTGAAACAACTAATCGTCACTGGTAACGCCCTAGTCTATATGCCACAGGAAGGCGGCATGAAGGTGTATCGCCTTGACCGCTATGTTGTTAAACGTGACACAATGGGTAACGTGATGGAAATCATCACTAAAGAAAGTGTGTCTCCACAAGTTCTACCCAAGGCCGCACAGGATATAATCTACGGTGAGGGCAACAACTACAATAAGGAAGACATAACCAACGCAAAAGACTGCGACCTCTACACACATGTCTGTCGCCGTGGTGACAAGTTTGACATACACCAAGAGGTAAAAGGTATTGAGATACCTAAGACCCGTGGCTCATACCCAACAGAACGTCTACCATTTATACCGCTACGGTTTACCCGTATTGACGGTGAAGACTATGGTCGTGGTTATGTAGAAGAATATATAGGTGACCTCAGAAGTCTAGAAGCTCTGACCCGTGCAATCGTTGAGGGCGCGGCGGCATCAGCCAAGGTATTGTTCCTAGTGCGTCCTAACGGGACTACGAAACAACGCGTCCTGTCGCAAGCACCCAACGGTGGTATTGTGTCAGGTGACAGCAATGATGTTAGCACCTTACAGGTGCAGAAGCAGGGCGACTTTAGGGTAGCCCAAGAAACATCGTTAGAAATAGGTAAGCGACTTAGCTTTGCTTTCCTTCTTAACAACTCAGTACAACGTAAGGCAGAGCGTGTAACCGCTGAAGAAGTGCGTTTCATGGCGCAGGAGCTAGAGACTGCTCTTGGTGGTGTGTACAGCATTCTTTCTATGGAGTTCCAACGCCCCTTCGTAAATCTACTGCTGGCTCGTCTGGAGCAACAAGGCAAGATGCCTAAGATGCCAAAGGACACAGTCAAACCACAAATTGTAACAGGACTAGAGGCTCTTGGGCGCGGACAGGACTTGAGCAAGTTGGCTCAACTTCTGCAATATCTGCAACCTCTAGGACAAGATGTCATTTCTCAAGAACTAAACGTAGCCGATTACATAGACAGATTAGCGGCTTCCTTGGGAATTGATACTGGTGGACTAATCAAGTCCCCAGAACAACGGCAAGCTGAACAAGAAGCCGCACAACAGGCCAATCAGCAAGCCATGATGCAAGAGGCCATGAAAGGCATGGCTGAACGTGCCGCCCCTAATCTCGCTGAAAGAGGCATGGATTATTTAGAGGGGCAACAGCAAGAAATGGAAAACTAATAAGATGGCTGAGACAGAAACACTTAATACACATCAAGAACCCGCCCCTGAGTCGCAAGAGTATGTCGATAACATGGTTGCGAAAGGCGAGGCGGCACTTAATGCTGGTCAGGACGAACAACAAGAACAACGTCCCGACTGGCTTCCTGAGAAGTTCCAAGACCCTGAACAATTAGCTCAAGCATATTCAGAGCTAGAAAAGCAGTTTAGTTCTCGTGAACCTCAAGAAGAACAAGAATATGAATTTGAACTTGAAGAGGACGATGACGAAGACTTTGAAAATGTAGAAGCCGCAGATGAATATCTGAAAGAAAACGGCGTTGATTTTCAAGAACTGTCTGACTCCTTCTGGGAAAACAACGGATTATCTGAAGAGCAATATGACTTACTCGAAGCAGTAGGTATTCCTTCAGATATCGTAGACCAATATATTGACGGTCAAATGGCTGTCGTTAACCAAACACAGGCGGCTGTCTTTGATGCCGCAGGTGGCGAGGAAGGCTATGCCCAAATGATGAACTGGGCAAGTAATACGCTTTCTGAGCGCGAACAGGACGCTTATAACGCGGCAGTAAATAGCGGAGATACAGAATCCGTTATGCTTGCGGTGCAAGGTCTTAATGCTCGTTTCCGTAGTGAATATGGCGATAACCCGACCCTCGTACAAGGTCAGGCCGCTGATGTCACGGCGGGTGCTTTTCAGTCGGTTGCAGAGATTACTGCGGCGATGTCAGACCCAAGGTACGAGAAAGACCCCGCTTATCGGAGTGCTGTTGAAGCCAAGCTTCAGCGGTCTTCGGTAATTTAAGCTGTCTCCATTTCAAGTGTCAGTCGGTGGGGGGCTTTATGCCCCCTGCCGCAACTTGTCTGAAGCCAAAGCAGAACCTTTGACCCCGTGCGCGGGACAATCCTTGGTGAAGTGAGTAGTGAATGCAGGAACACTTAATCGTTACAATGTAACGAAACCTACATCAACACTAGAATATCATATGAGGTGATAAAAATGGCAATGCAAGGTGCATCCAATCCAGCCTATGACGTATCCCGTCTAGGTCAAACAAACCTCTCAGGTGATGTCCGTTCTCTCTTCCTGAAACTATATGCAGGCGAGGTTCTGACTTCCTTTGAGGCCAAAAACATCATGATGCCTCTGATGCGTACTCGTACCATCAGCAAAGGCAAATCAGCTTCGTTCCCAATGTTGGGCCGTACAACTGCTGAGTACCATACGCCCGGAAATGAAATCACGGGCGGTCAGGTACGCGCTTCTGAGCGTATCGTCACGATTGACGATTTGCTGATTAGCTCTCAGTTTATTGCCAGCATTGATGAAGCCATCAACCACTACGATGTACGTTCAACGTACTCGAAAGAAGCAGGTATCGCGTTGGCTACTGAAGCTGACAAGAACATCCTGCGTCAAGCTCTGAAAGCTTCGCTGGCTACTAATGCCACTCGTGCGGCGGCTCTCGTTCAGGACTACACAGCGTTCTCCGAAGAAGACTTTACTGATAACATTACTATCGGTGCGGCTTCTGGTGATGTGACTGACCCAGCTAAATTGGCTAAGTCAATCTTTGACGCTCGTAAAGAAATGGACAAGAAAAACGTACCGCAAGAAGGTGCTTTCGTTGTCCTTGGCCCAGACCAGTACTACGCTCTGTTAGACGTAACTGATGGTAACAAGCTCGTATACATGAACCGCGACTTCGGTGGCACAGGCTCTGTGGCCTCTGCTGTTGTACCGCAAATCGCTGGTATGCCTGTATACATGAGCAACAACCTCGTTGTGTCTGACCTTGTCGAAACCTCTGGTGGTTCTAAAGGTCAATCTAAAGGTAATCGTCCGCTTGCCAACACTGCTGGTTCAGGCCGCACGACTGCTTACGACATCACCAACACCACGACTGACGGTGTCAACCTCGTTGACGTTGCCGCTAAAGTCAAAGGCTTGGTTCTTACGAAAGATGCTGTAGCAACCGTGAAGCTTCTCGACCTTGGTGTTGAAAGCGAATACCAAATCAATCGTCAGGGAACTCTGATGGTTGCCAAGTATGCAATGGGACATAATATCCTACGTCCTGCTTGCTCTATTGCACTACTAAGTGTATAATTGAACTGAACGCTTAACCTCGTTCGTTACAGTGTGGGGGATGCTCTCTTTTGAGGGTGTCCCCCTTTTTTTCATTTGAGAATATAGATGTCTACAGCTACGAAGCGCGACCCTGAAAAATGGGCGAGGGCAAAGGCTCGTGCAAGGGCAAGAATGGGTGGAAAGCACTCTGCCCGTGCGATGCAACTTGCCGTGAAATACTACAAGGATGCAGGGGGGACTTACTCTGGCCCGAAGAAATCCACTAACAAATTACGGCGATGGTCGAAACAAGGGTGGACGTATGCAGGAAAGCGTGGTGCGTCCCGCTACTTACCAAAGAAAGCGATTGCAAATCTTTCACCATCCGAAAGGGCGGCAACGAATAGAAAGAAGCGAGAAGACACTGCCGCTGGAAAACAATATTCAAGACAACCCAGAGCTATCGCTCAAAAAACAAGAAGGTATAGAACAGCATAATGCCAAATCTAGACGGAAAAAGTTACGCATACAACAAAGCAGGTATGCAGAAATACAAGCAAGACAAGCAGAAAAAAATGGCAGGTAATCGCCGTTATTTAAGAAGGAATAGTAGAAATGCATGAGAAAGGTCATAAAGGCCCGTTCAGCGAAGTAGGTGGTAGTAAACGACTGAGAAATCAAGCTACCCGCGCACGAGGCAACCAGATTGGTAAAACGCTTCAGCAAACTGACCAGTTCAAAAAGTATTACGGACGCGACCCCAAGTCAGGGGCGGTGTTTCTGATTTCACATAGGAAGGGTCAACCCGCGAGATACAAGCGTGTAAACATGCGAAGCGGTATTGGGCCATCCATAAACCCAAAGCAAGGGCAACGAGGAGGCCGTGACTTTACCATCGCAAAAAGACCTAGCCCTACTGATTCACGCCGTGGACGCGAAGTCCTCGCAGGGCCAAAGGTAAACCCAAACAGAAAGCCAGAGAAAAAGGCAGAAGCACCAAAGGCCACTCCAAAGCCTATGCCTCGTCCAGCCACTTCTCCCAAGGCATCTAGTAAATCAGGTCGCTCCGCTTTCCAACAAGCCTATGCAAAAGCACGGGCGGCTTACAAAAAAGGCGGCAAGGCAACCTTCAAGTTCAATGACAAAACCTACACCGTTGCTACAAAAGAAGAGCTTAAAAGGGCTGGTGGCAAGTATGGCAAGAAACTTCAGGCCATGCTCAAGAAGAACCAGAAGAAAAAGCCTGAGTCGGTTGCTACATGAGTACACCTGCATGGCAACGCAAAGCAGGGAAGAACCCAAAGGGCGGTCTGAACGCCAAGGGCAGAGCATCATACAAAGCTCAAACAGGCGGGACACTGAAAGCTCCCGTAAGAGGCGCACCGAAAACTCCAGAACAAATCAAACGGAAGGGAAGCTTCCTAGTACGGATGGGGAGCGCAAAAGGGCCACTGATGAAGGATGGGAAGAAGACCCGTTTGAAGCTCAGTTTAGAGGCATGGGGTCACTTTGGTGACAAAGCCTCTGCCGTAGCAAAAGGCCGCAGACTTCTTGCCCGTTATCAAAACCTAAAAAAGAAAAAGGCTTAGACAATGGCTAACGCAACAACCACGGAGCTAGAAGCTGTAAACATCATGCTCTCGTCTATTGGCGAAGCACCTGTGAACTCTTTGAGTTCTGGGTTGGTAGATGCAGAGCTTGCTCAAACTACCCTTCATAATGTGAGCCGCGAGGTACAGGCGGCAGGGTGGAGTTTCAATACAGAATACAACAGGTCATATGCTTTAGATAATGCAGGAGAGTTGTTGCTAGGTAACGACATACTGAAGGCTGATATGTGTGCAACACGCACAGAAACCTTTGACTTAGTCCAGCGTGGCACAAAGATGTACAACAGAGCCGAAGGTACATATATCCTTACAGACGGCCCAATCAAATTAGATATCGTTGTCTTTCTTGATTACACGCTTCTTCCTGAAGCCGCTCGTAGGTACATTACTATCCGTGCCGCTCGTATATTCCAAGACAGAACTATTGGCTCACAAGAGCTTCATGGTTTCCAACTTAGAGATGAGCAAATGGCTTTGGTTGAGCTACGAGACTCTGATGCTGAAAATGCTGACCACTCAATCTTTGACAACTACAGTGTCGGCTCAGTCATAGACAGGCTGGGCGGGAAGGTTATCTAAATGCCGCTCATATCTTCGGCTCTGCCAAACCTTATCAATGGGGTTTCGCAACAGCCGCCAGCTTTGCGCTTACCATCTCAAGGTGAGGTTCAAGAAAACGGATTATCAAGTGTTGTTGACGGTCTAACCAAAAGACCAGCGTCCCGACACATTGCTACTCTCCCAAATATACCTGCGTCTATTTCTTCAGCTTTTCTGCATACTATTAGGCGTGGAGATAACCTAGAGTTCTATAGTCTGGTTATAACTTCTGGCTCTATCTTCGTTTACGATGAACTAGGGGTACAACAAACAGTTAACCCAACAACTGGTGCATTAAATTACCTGTCGGGTATCTCAGACCCAGCTAGCCAAGTAACAGCAACAACGATTGCTGATTTCACCTTCATCGTTAATAAAAACAAGACTGTTGCTAAAAGCACAGCTAAACATCCCGCTCGAAATCCAGAAGCGTTGGTATACATAAAACAAGCTGACTATAGCTCAGAATATGAACTAACCGTAACTAAAGGTGGAAGCACTAGAACTCAAAAGCTAACCACAAAGTCTAGTTCACAAGCCGATACTGCCGCAACGCAAACTGCGGAACAGAGCATCCAGACTGACAGAATAGCCGCAAACCTACGTCACAATGTTGCTGTAGCTACCTCACATTACGACAGTATTCAAAACGCTACAGCCCACACAGGCTTAACATACACATTGTTTGGCAACGTCATTTATATTCAGGGCAACTCAGCTTCAGACGATTTTGAGGTTTCGGTTAAGGACTCCAACGGTAACCAAGACATCTTTGCTTACAAAGGTCAGACAGGTGATTTTAAGAAACTTCCACCCGATGGCCCAGAGGGATTTGTAGTTCAAGTCATTGGTGACAACGCCAAGAACCAAGATGATTACTACGTCCAACTTGCTGTCGGCACTAACGGTACAAAGTTCTACAAAGAGTGTGCCAAACCAGACTCAGAAAAAGACTTTGATAATACAACCATGCCCCATGTTCTCATACGGGAGGCTAACGGCACGTTTACGTTTAAGCCAAACACTTGGGATGAGCGGAAGGTAGGGGATGAAGATACCAACCCATTCCCAAGTTTCATTGGTTTCAAAATCAATGACATCTTCTTTCACCGCAACAGGCTGGGCTTTTTGTCAGATGAGAATGTCATCTTCAGCCAGTCGGCAGAGTATTACAACTTCTTCAATACAACTACGCTCACCTTTGTGGAAAGCAACCCGATTGATGTTGCGGTATCAAACAACCAGATATCAATACTAAAGCAAGCAATACCATTCTCAGAATCTCTCCTGCTGTTCTCTGACCTTAACCAGTTCCGTTTGTCGGCTGGCGAGATACTTGCCGCCGATACCGTAGCGGTGGATGTGACCACGCAGTTTGAGGCAGACCTTCTATCGAAGCCCGTGGGGGCTGGTAAGTATGTTTACTTTGCCACCAAGCGGGGAGACTTTGGAGGGGTGCGCGAGTACTTCGTTGAGACAGATACAGAAACCAACGATGCCGCAGACATCACCGCACACGTTCCAACATATATCGAAGGACAGATAAGAAAGCTTGCCGCCTCATCAAACGAAGATTTGCTTCTGATGCTGACGGATGGTGAGAAGGATGTTGTGTATGTATACAAGTGGTACTTCAACAAAAATGAAAAGCTCCAATCATCTTGGTCAAAGTTCAAGATAGGTGAAGTGTTCAAAGCAAAAGACACTAGCGCAACTATAGAAATTCTACAGGCAGAGTTTGATGGTTCAGAGATTGTGATGCTTGTTAAATACTCATATGCTGAAGGAACACTAAGCGGAAGCAATGTTGTAACAGGCACAAAAACAGAAGTAACCCTTGAGCGTCTTCAGCTTTCTCGTGATATTACCGAAGACCAAACAGATGACAAAATACCCGTGTTACTCGACAGACGTTTCGAGGTCGGGTCTGGTGGTTCTTATACAACAGGACACAATGTTCCCTACTACTACTTAGATGATGCAGGGTCACGGCAAAGTTTCAACGTGGCTTACGATGGTGTAGCCCCAAGGTTTCCTGTCGGTCAGGCTAATGCTGGTTCGCCTATACCCACAAGTGTTGCGGCTCACATAGATGACTTCCTAACCTTTGTGTCACAGGATGGCTCAGAGATACCCGCAAAAGATGTGCCGCAGGCAATTACAGATGGTAAGAAAGTTTGGGGTGGGCTGAAGTACACCTTCAAGTACCAGTTCTCAGAGCAGGTCATAAAGAATAACAATGTGGCTATAACCACAGGACGAATGCAGATACGCAACTTCCACATCGTTTTCTCTGACACTTCGTTCTTCAAGGTCAAGATTAGGCCTGACAACCGCAACGAAACCATAAAGACATTTACTGGTCGCGTACTGGGGTCAGAGCAGAACAAGGTTGGGATTACGCCTATTTCGACAGGCTCTTTCAAAGTTCCTGTGCTGGCTGAGTCATCAAAGGTAACAATCACCCTTGAGTCTGACAGTCACCTACCATGTGCGTTCCAGTCGGCAGAATATGAAGCTATGTACAAGGACAGAACCCGTAGGCTTTGATGGCATACTATAGACCTTCAGTTTACGAGGATTGCAAAGTCCTAGCCCCACGACTACGCGATGTTGACTTGAGAGAAGTTCAAGCATCCAGCGGCTCTAATGGTTTCCAATCATTAGCGTATTCGTATTGGGCTTCTTACGAGTGCAATACTATCATCAGCGACAAAGAGGACATTATCGGTATGTTTGGTGTCGCAAAGGCTACAGATACCAATGGTTTCCCTTGGCTTCTGATGTCCGATGGTATTTACGAAAAAGGTTTTGCACGGCAGTTCATCCCGCAAGCGCAGGAATGGGTTGACCGTATGCAAGAAGAAACGCCCATTCTAAACAACTGGGTGTCAGAAGATAATCGCGTAGCAATACGCTGGCTCAAGTCTTTGGGCTTTATGTTCATTAACAAGATTGAGGAATTTGGTGTCGGTAAAAAACCGTTCTACGAGTTTGTAAGGATTAATAATAATGTGTGACCCAGTAACTGGCATGGCAATTTTAGGTGGCCTCCAAGCGGCCTCTGGTTATGCCGCTTATCAAGAAGGCAAGTTCAATGCTGAACAGCAGGAAGCGGCATTCAAGAGAAACCGTGAGGAAGCTATCCGCTCTGGTATGCAAGAAGCGCGCGCACTTGCGTTGCAAAGAGAGCAAGTTCGTGGTCAGGCATTTGATAAGAAGCTAGAGGCTAGACTGGAAAGCCTTCGAGCAAAAGGACGGGCGCAGGCTAGTGAAAGTGGCGTAATTCAAAACGCCAATGTGCTTGAGCGTGAGATTACGCGCCAAGGTTTGAGGAATGCAGACTCAATAGCAAGAAACCTAGAAGCTAGAGAAAACCAACTTGACCTTGAACGCGCTGGAATAACGTCCCGAATAAACTCGCGTATCAACTCAGTAGCTCGTGGTGTCAAACCAAGTGCAACAGCGGCTCTTCTTACAACAGGAGCAAATATTGCAGGAACAGCCGCAAACTTTGGTGCTTTTGATGCTGATGGGCCTTTCAGCACACCGAAGACAACAAAAACCAGCGGTAGCAGTAGTAAAAGATATAACAACACTTTCGACTCAACATTTACATAACCGTTACAATGTAACGATTTAGGATAATAAGAATGGCTAAAAAACCTCAAAGGCTCTCTCAGAGCCTTGGACGCTTGCGAGCGTTAGAACAGGATACGGCTGTTGTTGCTAGTCCAGTAGATACCTTTACAAGACAAGCGGCAGTAACGGAAAGCACCCGTGCGCGGGAAATAGAAAGAGGACTTTCTCAGCTTTCACCAGTTATTGCTGGGTATTTTAAGGCAAAAGGCGAACAACAGCGTGAAGAGGGACTCCAAGAGGGCATTACCCGCTACAGGAATGCCACACCAGAAGAGCGTAAAGCTGACATAAAACTAATAGAAAGCGGTGACCCTCGACAATCTGAGTTCTGGATGGAAGGCTATGCTCGTTCCTATCTTGAGGACAAAGCTGACAATATGGCAACTGACTTTGGTATTGCCTTTGCAGAACAAAGTGACAATCCCAATTTTGACTACGACAAGTTTGCTGATGAATACGTTAGAAACTACACGCTACAAAACGGTCTTGATGCGTTTGATGATGACCTTCTTATAGATAATTACTATGGACGAATTGACGGTATCATTGCCCAACGGCGGCAGAACTTTAACGAAAAACAGATAGCTAAAGTCACAGAAGAACGTGAAGCGTTATATGAAAACGACATTAGTAGGGCATTCGAGGGGGCTATAAATGATGACGGTGGTGTCAACTTCGATACGTTGTCTGGAAGCATCAATGCTCTTGTTGAGCATCGTATAGCTACAGGCGGTAAAGCCTCAGACATTATTGACTCTACAGTAAACGGCCTGACAGCCATTGGTTCTAACATGGCTGATAACGGCTTGAGCGATTGGGAAACCGTTCTTGATGTTATGGCTAATATTAAGAACCGTTTTGGAACTTACGGCGAAACCACAACAGGTCGGCTAAATATTGAAAAGCTTCGTCAGCAGTTTGAGGCCGCTGAAGATGCCGCAGATGATGATATTCTAAAAGAACAAAAAGCCGCTGACGAGCTTGAGGCTAGGGCAATAAGACAAGGTGTTGTAGACGCTATTGATGCTAATCCTAATATTGGTAAGGAGATGTACAATAGTCGGTCAAAGGCAGTAATAGAAGTAGATGGTCGCACAATGACACTGGGAAGTGCAATGCGGCGACTGTTCATTATTGACCGTGTTGAGCATGATGCCCTTAAAACATATGGCACTGACTACGACAGCGTAGATATCAAAACAGACAAGTCCACGCTTGCGATGATTGATAATATGATTTTTAGCGGCGCAAGTGAGGCTGATATTAACAGAACGATTGATGAATTTCGTGACCGACTGTCTACCACAGACATAAATCGACTTCGTAAGGATGCAAAAGACAGTGCTGTGTTGAAGAGCTTATTTACAGACACAGGGGCAACTGCTCCTTTCGCTCAAATTAAAGACCTATACAAGAATCCTTTTTCATCAGGCTTCCTTCCAGACGCTGTTGCAAAAGCTGAACAGTTCACAAATGAATACACTGTGAAGTTTCAAGCTTGGCGGGGTCAAAACGATATATCAACACCAGAAGGTAAAGCGGCGTTCTTTGAGTGGCATCAGAAGACGATGGCTGACATTATCAACAGAGCCAAGCCTGTAACAAAAACAGAAATCCCGAAGTTTTGGGAAGACACATCTAAATATGAGAGACAAGACATCTACTCACTGTATAGGTACGCCCAAGACGCAAAAAAAAGAGGACAAAAAATTCATGAGACTGACCTTGGGAAACTTATGATTGCTTTTGTTGAGGCAGAAAAAAACGTGAACCCAGATACCACAATAACCGTGACTTCCGTTCATAATGAAATCCGTAATTGGTTAGGTGAATAATAATGAATACAGATGCCTATGAAGAAGAACTACAAGAGCTTTTTGGTAGTGATGAAACAGACCAGTTCATTGGAAACCTAAGAACAAGTTTAGCCGATGAAGTCTCTGGCACAGGATACGTTGGCGATATGCTTGAAGGAGCATTAGCAGGCGCGGCTGATGCTGTTGATGAAACATTAAACTTCGGACGTAGCTTAGTAGGGGCAGATACAGGACGCATTCTTCCTGAGTTTGACCGCCCTGTTACAGCAGTTGGTGAAATTACTGATGACATGACACAATTTGTAGTTGGGATGGCGGGTGCAGGTAAGCTTACTAACTCTATTAAGATTGTTAGAAGCTTAAAGGAAGCAGGCTTAAAAGGTAAAGTGGCAAAGGGGGCGATTGACTCTGCCTTATCATCAACAGTTGCTCACAATCCTTATGACAAACGGTTAGCTGACATTATGCAACAGTACCCAGCAACCGCAAATTCTATAACTGATTGGTTACAAGGCAAAGACGATGACTCAATGTTTGAGCTTCGTATGAAAATGGCTTTGGAGGATGTAATTGCAAACGGTGCAATAACTGGGGCTTTAGTACTTGGGGGTAAAGCTACTGCAAAGGGTTGGAAAACTTGGCGCGATACAGGGAAAGTTGATGAAGCCGCTGAAGCAGAACTAAAAGAGGCTAGCAAACAGCTAGAAGAGGCTGGCCCAGCCGCAAAAGCCGAAGCAGAGGAGACTGTTAAACGAACTGCTGGAAAGGGCAAGAAAAATGCTACCAAAGAGGCCACCGAAGACGTTTCGGAAGCTGGAACTGCCACCAAAGCCGAAGTTCAAGAAACACCCACAGCTAAGACCAAAAGCGACACTCCGAAGAAAGATAGTCCTGAAACTGTAGATGCCGCGTTACCCAAAACCCCAAAGCTAACTAAGAAGAAAGCTGATGAAGTAGTGAAAGCTCTGCGTACTGCGGAGGGCGATGAGAAATCGTTTGATGAACTACAAGAGAGTGTAGACAGCTTCATGTACAACATTCTTCAAACAAGGCGGTCACAAGGACAGGCTGAACATATCTCCCTATACGAAGATATGGATGTATTCTATTCGAGCGTTGGGCGGCAAGTTATGGACTTGACCCAAGACGCACAGAAAACTGTAAAGCGTAAAGAAACCTTTGATGAGCTTTCTCAACGTGCGGCGGCACAGTTAGCTCAGACGGCAGACCTGTCAACCGATGAGGTTGCTTCGCTACTTGCAAAACACGCAGACAACACTCGTGACTCTTATACGTTCCTAGCGGCTACAGATGCCATGATTAGGAAGCAGTACGATGACCTTCTTAACTTAGCCAATGTTGCTGATGAAGCATTTGACGATACGGCTCGTATGTCACTGCTTGTGGAGTTTGAGAAGCTTGAGCGTCTTATCCAAGGTGCAACAGGTATTCGTACAGAAATGGGCCGTGCGCTCAAGTCACGCCAAATGGGTATCAAGTCGTATGATGAGCTTACGGGCGGTGTATTTGACATATCAGGAAGAGCCGCAAGAGCAACAATGGAAAATCCCGACAAGCTTCGGATAGCCATTCGTAACTCACAGAATGCCTCCGATGTAGCAAAGCTTGCGCGGCTTACCAGCAACAAGCGTATTGCAGGGCCGTTGGGTGAGTTTTTCCGCTCAATGATTTTGTTTAACTACAAGACGCAAGTAACCAACGCTTTAAGTGGTGTTGTAGAAAGCTTCCTTGTTCCCTCAGAGAGAATACTGGGTTCGATGTTTGTCAAGGGGGCAGATGGTGCGGCGGTTCGTGCAGATGCACGGGCGCAACTTGCTGGATTAAAACACGCAACAAACGATGCGCTTTCTTACGCCGTAGCATCATTCAAAGAAGAGAGAAACATTCTTGACCCACTTAGAACAACAACAGAGAACACACAGCACCGAATAAGTTCTCAATACTTGGGTGTAGAGCAAGATAGCGTTATGGGACGGTTTGTGGACTTTATCGGTAAAAGCTCCCGATTGTCTCTCCGTGCGCTGGGTAGTTCTGATGAGTTCTTGAAACAAATGAACTATCGCTCATTTATGAAAGCCAAAGCTACCCGTGAAGGATTGGAAACAGGCGTAGAAGACCTAGACGGTTATGTAGCCAAACGCATGGATGAAGCCTTCGATAGCGCAGGTCGTGGTGTCGATACGGAAGCTCTTGAATACTCACAACGGATTACATTTACTGAAGACTTAGGCAACAACTTCTTTGGTGACCTTCAGCGTCTTGCGGTTAGATACCCAGCGATGCAACTTGTTTTGCCGTTTATTCGTACTCCTACGAACCTTCTGAAACGTGCGGGACAAAGAACGCCCGTGCTGGCGATGATTTCCAAAAGCGTAAGGGAAGATATAAAAGCAGGCGGTATACGCCGTGCAGAAGCATTAGGCCGACAGTCAATGGGTGCTATTGTTATGACTTCTATGTTCTTTGCCTTTGGTGAAGGAAAGATTACGGGAGCAGGGCCAACAGACCCTAAAGCTAGACGCTTCCTTCGTAACGCTGGCTGGCAACCATATAGCATCAAACTTGGCGATAACTATTATAGCTACAATCGCCTTGACCCTAACTTCATTATGGTTGGTGCTATTGCTACAGCTTATGAAGCCATGTCTCCAGTATTAGAAGATGCAGATGCGGAAACACTTGAGCAAGTTGATGAAGTAGCTACAGCGTTACTTTTGGGTATCACTCAAACATTTAAGAATAAGGCATACTTTCAGGGGGTATCAAACCTGCTGACCTTATTGTCTTCTGAAGACGAAAAGGCTCTTAGCAGAGTAGGAAACACCGCAAGCAACTTTGTAGCCTCCTTTATCCCAGCGGCTTTGACACAGACAACAGATGTTGCTCAAGGGCAGGATGCGCTGGTCGAAGCTATTGGCCTTGCAGATAAACTGAAAAAGAGAATACCAATACTGAAAGACAGTCTTCCAAAGAAGTACAACTGGGTTACAGGCAAACCCATCGAATCTCCAGTGATTGCAAACACCTTGGGTTTCCAAAGCCAAGAGGTACACAATACCAGAGTAATGAGAGAACTGCGTGAAATTGGCTATGGATTTAGTGGGCCTGAAAAGAGGCTGTCAAAACAGGAACTGACCTCAGAGCAGTTCTCAGATTATGCCCGTCTTACAGGTTCACTCACAATAAATGGAAAGACCCTAGAGCAGACGCTTAATGAGTATTTTGCAAGTCCTGCTTGGCAAAACCTATCGGAGGAACGGAAGCGGTATCGCGCAAACGGGCAAGTTATGACTGTAGAACTAAGGTCAGTATCACGGATAATGGGCGCATATAAAAGGGCGGCTAGAGAAGAACTAATGAAAAAGTATCCAGAACTTAGAGATGCAATAATGACGCATAAGAAAATGACGAAGGGATTAGACCTTTTAGCTAGTAATAGGTAATAATAAAAATGGCAAACTCATTTATTGAATACACAGGTGATGGCTCAACCACAGCCTACACCATCACGTTTGACTACCTTGCTACGGCAGATGTCAAAGCATTCCTCAACGGAACAGCGACAACAGCCTTCAGCGTTAATGGACAAACCCTCACGTTCAACTCTGCTCCAGCATCTCAAACATCTATTCTGATTGAACGAGATACACCCAAGGCAAGTCGCCTAGTTGACTTCAGTGACGGGGCTATCTTGTCAGAAGCTGACCTTGATAAGAACGCTAACCAGTTGTTCTTCATTTCTCAGGAAGCTGTGGATACCGCAGACAGGGCGATGGCTCTGAATAGTGCCAACCAGTTTGATGCTACAGTAAGCAGTACCGCAAGACGTATTGTGAACATGGCAGACCCTGTAGATGCACAGGATGCAGTAACGAAGAACTGGCTAACTACCACTTACCTAACCCCCACTGACATCACGAACATAGGTACAACGGGAACTAACATTGCAAACATCAACACGGTTGCTGGTGCAATCGCTAACGTCAATTCTGTTGCAGGCAATGCCACGAACATCAACACGGTTGCTGGTAACAACGCCAACATAAACACAGTTGCAGGTAACAATGCTAACATCTCGACTGTCGCAGGTATTGCCGCAAACGTCACCACGGTTGCAAACGCTTCTACAAACATTGCCGCTGTTGCCGCAGATATTGCAAAAGTGCAGACAGTTGCCAATGACCTTAACGAAACAGTGTCAGAAATTGAAACTGTCGCCAATGACCTGAATGAACAGACATCAGAAATTGACACGGTGGCAGGGGCTGTTACTAACATCAACACAGTTGGCACAAACATAAACAACGTAAATGCTACTGGCGGTGCTATTACAAACGTCAACACAGTTGCTGGTCAGATATCACCGACAAACAATATTGGCACTGTCGCTGGTATATCTACAGAAATCGGAAACGTGTCAGGTATATCCAGCGCAGTATCAAGCGTTGGTGGTGCTATAACAAACGTAAATGCTGTAGCTGGACAGATTAGCCCAACTAACAACATAAGCACTGTCGCTTCTAACATCTCTGATATTCAAGATGTGGGCAGTAACATTGGTGCAATCACTACCGTCAACGGTATTAGTTCCAATGTGTCTACCGTGGCTGGTATTAGCGCAAATGTAACAACCGTGGCTGGTAACTCTACCAATGTCACCAACGTAGCAAACAACAACTCCAACATCACGGCTGTTGCAGGTGCAGTAACTAACATCAATACTGTAGCCGCCAACGTGACCAATGTTGGAGCAGTGGCTAATATAAGCTCTGATGTAACCACAGTGGCAGGGGATGCTACTGATATCGGAACAGTTGCTGGAGCTATATCCAACGTCAACTCAGTGGCAAGCAATAGCTCTAACATCAACGCTGTTGCAGGTAACAGCACTAACATCAACTCTGTCGCTGGTAATGCATCAAACATTAACACAGTCGCTGGTATTTCTGCCAACGTATCCACTGTTGCAAGTAATGTCGCAGGGGTTAACAGCTTTGCTGACCGTTATCGTGTTGGTTCGTCTGACCCCTCGTCATCCAATGACGCTGGTGATTTGTTCTTCAATACTTCTGCTAGTGCGCTCAAGTTCTACAACGGCTCACAGTGGAATGTAATTCAAACAGTATCGTCACTGACTGACCTAAACATCACAGACGGTACTAATGGACAAGCACTGAAAACAGACGGCAACGGCAACTTCTCGTTTGGCGATGTCGCCACATCGACAGCCTTTGCCGATATTACAGGCAAGCCCACTACGCTGTCAGGCTACGGCATCACTGACGGACTCGCCAACAATGCGGTTGGTGAAATAGCGGCAAATGGTGTTCCGTTTTCAGTAAATAGCACTAACTCAAATACATTTAAGATTGCTTTAGATGATAACGGCACAGTCCAAGGCTACCTTGGCGCAAATTCATCCGTTTGTTTTTATGCTGGCGATAGCTCTGGTAATGGCAGATTTTATGTCTCTCAAAACGGCAGTGAGGTAAAACAAATTTCCAGTGCTACCACTGCGGCTTATCGTTTTAGTACAAATGGTACAGACAGAAACTATCTTTACCAAAGTGCTTCTAATGAAATTGGCTTTCTGACAACAAGCGGTGGCTGGGCGTTCAAATGCGACAACAGTGGGAACGTAACCGCTACAGGCAATGTGACCGCTTATTCTGATGAACGACTAAAGGATGACATCGAGCCAATCGAAGGCGCACTAGAGCGCGTGGGCAAGCTACAAGGCGTTGAGTACACCCGCAAATCGACTGGTGAGCGCGAGATAGGTTTCATTGCCCAAGACGTAATTCAGCAAGAGCCAACACTTGTTGATGTCGTGGACACATCCACAGACCACACTGACGAAGCGTTCAGTGATTTGCACGTTATGAAATATCAGAACACCACCGCCTTATTAGTAGAGGCGATTAAAGAGCTACAGGCCGAAGTAGCAGAGCTAAAAGAGAAGAGGTGTAATTGTGACACTTCAAAGTAGCGGTGCTATATCGCTTGCAAATCTGGCCTCCGAATATACCGATACCCAGCCAAATTCTCTGAGTGAGTTCTATCGAAACGGCGGCAAAGTCCCAAGCTCAATAACAGAAAATGTGGCGGCAGGGTCTTACGTCACACAGTACAACGTAAACACCTATTACTGGCGTGTAGGGATATTTGCTTCTTTACGTTGGAATAATGTAAATATAACAACCTCTGCCTCCTCAACTGCCACCACATTTAGCTCTGGTGGTTTTGATTACCAGAGAGGTGCATTTGTCGCTAACATAACTCAAGGTTCTGGCAAAACCGCTTTTACATATGCGTATTATAAGATTAAACGTAGAACCTCTGCGACAACAACCACCACCAATGTAAATCAAAACGTACCTACTAGCGGTACAATTTCCTTGTCTCAGTTTTATGGGGGTCGTGCATCATGACGTTTAATATTGACAGAACAACTAACACGCTGTCTCGCACTGAGTTTGATAGGCTTTTTGACGAGGCTCTTTACTATATGTCTGAAGAACGTCAGCGACTTGGTGATTCCTTAAAGGACGATATTTGGGAAACCTTTGAGCGCGAGGACGCATTTATACATCGTTATGAGGTGGATGGCTATCTTGTAGGGGCTGGTTCGCTTACAGAACTTATGATTCCGTGGGAAGGCAAGACTGAAAGATGGGCATGGTATCTTTCGCCGCTTTATGGCGAAACACAATCTGGCTCAAGAAGCTGGTGGTACAGCGAGGAGTTTTCAAAGCAAGCGCGTGAATTTTGTGACGAGGACGGCTTTGATAAATTACTTGCTATTGTAAACCCAACTAGCCCAGCCGCACTTGCTGTAACCTCAACGTGGGACAGAAACTTTGACGGGCGGCAATACTTTGACACACCAGTGGTTAAAACATTGAGTGAAACTTTTGGTGAGGCTCGTGACAGAGTAAGTAACCCAGACACTATGCGTTGCTTTATTCTTGGTAAATACAGTGGTTGAGCCAATCTCATCCACTCTTGCAGGCATTGCGCTTGTGCAAAAAAGTGTGGAGTTCATCAAATCAAATATCAATACGGTGAATGACATAAGCCAAATTGCTGGCGCACTGGACGGTCTGTTTGCAGGAGAGAAACAGGTTCAAAAAGAAAGATATGGCGGTAAATCGCTACTTGGGCAAACTAAAGATGCCGCCCACTCAGTTATAGATGCGAAATTAGCACAGGAAAAACTAGAAGAAATGTCAATATTAATCGACAATCGTTTCGGATATGGCACATGGAGACAGATTGTTAATGAACGAGCCAAACGAATTTCTGAAGAAAAAGAGCGTATACGCCAGCAAAGGGCGTTAGCGCGAAAGAAGAAGGAAGAATTTGTAGAAGCCGCAACAATAGTTGGAAGTGTGATTGGTGGGTGCGTCCTACTTATAACAATTCTTATGGCTGTGTTTCTTCTCTGATTGGAGCAATAAAGTGTACCCAGATGACAAAACAATAATAGATTTAAGCGCACTAGGCGTGACCGCAGGAGCTTTTGTGGAAATACTACCTTCTATTACAGCCCTCGCTTCACTGCTCTGGGTCTGTATACGAATATATGAAACCGAAACAATTAAGAAACTACTAGAAAGAATAAAAAGATGATGAGCCTTTTATCAAACGCCCTTGGTTTAGTTGGCAATGTGGCAGGAAGCTACATGGAACGCAAAGCAGACGAGCAGAAAGCCAAAGGTGAGATAGCTAAGAAAGTAGCGGCTGGCGAAGTCAACTGGGAGAACCAGTGGGCATCCAACGCCAACAACGGGTGGCTTGATGAGTTCTATGGGGTTCTCTTGGCTGTGCCAATGGTCTTGGTCTTTCTTGGTGACGAATGGGCCGAAAGGGTCAAAGCAGGATTTATTGCGCTAGATGAGAGCGTTCCTGAGTGGTACATCGCGGCATGGCTTGCCGCCGTAGGTGCGGCTTTTGGAATCCGTAGTGTCTCTAAGCTTCGCAAGTAAAACCGTTACAAGGTAACGATTATGTCAAACAGAGATTACAAATCAGAGTATCGTCAGTTTCACGCCCGTCCAGAACAGAAGAAACGCAGGGCAGGGCGCAATGCGGCTAGACGATATATGGTAAAACAAGGACGAGTAGCCAAGGGCGATAATAAGGACGTTGACCATCGTGATTTCAACGCAAGAAACAATGACCCTGCAAACCTCTCCGTCAAACCCAGAAGTGCTAACAGAGCAAGGAAACCTAGAAGCTATGGCTGATAAGAAAGTATCTGAAATACTCAACGAGCTACACGAGGCAGTCGCAAGTGACCTGCTGTTCAAAATCAAGTCTGGCGAAGCGAAAGCCGCAGACCTGAGTGTCGCCGCAAAGTTCCTCAAGGACAACGGTATCGAAGCTATCCCGACAAACAACAGTACCCTAGTCCAACTTCTAGAAGAGATGCCTTTTGACGAAGACGACCTCATCCAAACTAACTGACTTTCGGAACTTCCTGTTCCTAGCTTGGAAACATCTAAACCTACCTAACCCGACACCTGTCCAATATGACATGGCAGAGTATCTCCAGCACGGCCCACGCCGTCTGGTTATCGAAGCCTTTCGTGGCGTAGGCAAATCCTACATCACGAGTGCGTTTGTGGTTCACCAGCTTCTGACAAATCCAGAACTAAAGATACTGGTGGTATCCGCTAGTAAGACACGGTCAGATGACTTCAGTATCTTTACGCAACGGCTCATCAACGAGATGCCGATACTACAACACCTGAAGCCCCGCGAAGACCAGCGGATGTCTAAAATCAGCTTTGACGTAGGCCCAGCGCAAGCTTCGCACAGCCCTAGCGTCAAGTCCGTGGGTATTACGGGTCAACTCGCTGGTTCTCGCGCCGACATCATCGTAGCTGATGACGTAGAGATTCCTAACAACTCAGCCACACAATCTATGCGCGACAAGCTGTCGGAAGCCGTAAAGGAATTTGACGCTGTCCTCAAACCTGATGGACGCATCATCTACCTTGGTACACCCCAGACTGAAATGTCCCTATATGAGGAACTTCCCAACCGTGGATACCAAGTTCGTATATGGCCTGCCAGATACCCCTCAGAAGACCTCAGAGGCCGCTACGAGGGGCGTTTAGCTCCTCTGGTAGGTGACCACCTAGACAGGCACGGAGAGGCCTGTACGGGCCTCCCTGTAGACCCTACGAGGTTCTCTGAAGATGACCTAATGGAACGGGAGTTGTCCTATGGTCGTTCTGGCTTCTCTCTCCAGTTTATGCTCGACACCAGCCTGTCTGATGCCGACAAGTATCCTCTCAAACTCAACGACCTGATTATCAGCCCGTTGGATAACGACAAAGCCCCTGAGAAAGTCGTATGGGGTCGTGACCCCGCACGGGAACTCAAAGACCTACCAAACCTTGGTCTGGCTGGTGACCGCTACTACAGCCCCCTAGAGAACATCGGGGAGTGGCTGGAGTACACTGGGTCAGTCATGTCGATTGACCCGTCAGGTCGCGGTGCTGACGAAACAGCCTACGCAGTCGTAAAGATGCTCAACGGCAACCTGTATGTCTCTGACGCTGGTGGCGTGACTGGAGGTTACTCAAAGGAAACCCTTGACCGTCTGGCGCACATCGCAAAGCGAAACAAAGTGAACGAGGTAATCATTGAGAGCAACTTCGGTGACGGGATGTTTACCGAACTCTTTAAGCCTCATCTTACCACAATATACCCTGTAAGTACAAGCGAAGTGCGACACAGCAAACAGAAGGAACTACGCATCATTGATACGCTAGAGCCTGTAATGAACCAGCATCGTCTTATCATTGACCCAAAGGTTATTGAGAACGACTGGAACTCTGTACAGCACTACAGCGGCGAGAAAGCCCCTAAGTACACGCTGGCGTACCAGATGACCCGTTGTACACGCGAGAGGGGTGCATTGGCTCACGATGACCGCCTCGATGCTCTTGCGATGGCTGTAGGCTACTGGGTCGAACAGATGGCATCGACAGCCGACACGGAGATGAAGGCAAGACGGGACGAGTTATTCGACAGAGAACTAGAGAAGTTCAGAACCAACACACTCCTGAAA
>VTLG01013169.1_pt1 | contig 22272 bp, 19 predicted proteins | sample 4694571 | NCBI WGS metagenome assembly VTLG01 (sample SAMN12604809, study PRJNA352737) | marine metagenome | biome: ENVO:00000447; feature: ENVO:00000209|ENVO:00000569|ENVO:01000036; material: ENVO:00002151; isolation source: viral sequences binned using virsorter ... | reverse complement strand
AAATTAAGTTTCCTAATAAACTTATTCCAAAAAATACATTGAGGAGAAAATATCATGGGAGATATTTTAAAAGAAGCTATCGCAGACGCTAAAGCAGTAAGAGAAACTGCATTAGAAAATGCAAAGATGGCATTAGAAGAAGCATTCACACCTCAAATCAAATCTATGTTGTCAGCTAAATTAAAAGAAGAAGAAGATGACGATAAAGAAGAGGGTTCATATTCTGAAGGTGAACACGAAGATGAAGATGAAACCGAAGAAGGTGGTGAACGTATGCCTGCAGAAGGTGAACACGAAGAAGGTGAACATGAAGAAGGTGATGAACGTGAGCCTGAAGAAGGTGAACACGAAGAAGGTATGCATGATGAAGGTGAACACGAAGAAGGTGAACACGAAGAAGGAATGCATGACGAAGACGATGACGACATGGAAGAAGACCTTGACTTAGAAGCTGTTATTAAAGAACTTGAAGCTGAATTATCTGAAGGTGAAGATGATGAAGTTGAAGAGAAAGAAGATGAAGTTGATGAGTCTAAAGTCGAAGAAGGTGACGAAATCGAGGAAGAGTATGAAATCGATGAGGCTGCTCTTGAAGAAGACGAAGAACTTGAAGAAGTTGACAAATCATCAGGTATCGGTAAAGGTGATAATAAAAATGACGATACTGATAAAGCATCTGGTATAGGTGGTGGTGATAATAAACTTTCAGAAGTTCAAGCTGAATTGAAAGAATACAAAGAAGCTGTTTCTTTCTTAAAAGATAAACTTCACGAAGTTAACATCTTGAATGCTAAATTATTGTTTACAAATAAATTGTTCAAACAATATAGTTTAGATAGTAATCAGAAACTTAAAGTGGTTGAAACTTTTGATAGAGCTCAAACTACAAGAGAGATTAAACTTGTTTATTCTACACTTGCAGAGCAGTTCAATGACAATGGTTCAATCGTAACAAAAAAATCAATTAGTGAATCGGCTAGTGCAGCTGTTAGTTCAACTAAACCATCTAAAGAAGCTACGAAAGTAATTTCTGAAGAAGTACAAGTTGCTGACAGATTTAAGAAATTAGCTGGTTTAATTAAATAATATTATTAGGAGATAATAAATGTCAAACTATGTAAATGATGCGTTATTAGACGCGTCTCCTTATAAAAAACAACAAGAAGAAGCTAAAGCTCTCGTTAATAAATGGGATAAAACAGGTCTTCTTGATGGTTTGAATGAGGATTTTCAAAAGAGTGGAATGGCTGTTATGTTGGAAAACCAAGCAAAACAGTTAATCCAAGAGAACTCTGCAACTGGAGGCTCCTCTGGTGGAGCAACTGCGGCTGCAGGTTCTGAAGAATGGTCTGGTGTTGCTCTTCCATTGGTTCGTAGAATCTTTGGTGAGATTGCAGCTCAAGACTTTGTATCTGTACAACCAATGAATCTACCATCTGGTCTAGTATTTTACTTAGACTTTAAATATGGTACAACAACTGGTGCATTTGGTAACTCTAATGCTAAAGGTGTTGGTGCTGGTGTTAATTCATTAGGTGGTAAAACTGGTCCTAACAATCCATCAGGTTCATCTGCTCCATTTGGTGTTGGTGGTCTTTATGGACAAGGTAGATATGATTATTCTATCAATGCGGACACAGACAATGGCTTAACACTTGGTTCAGCTGTAGAAGTTGGTTCTGAAACAGGCGTTGCTGCTTCAACAGCTTCAGCTAACTACAAAGACTTAAACTTCAATCAAGAGTTTAGTGCTTCATTAGGTAATATGGTTAAAGTAGTATTTGATGCTGTTACTAATAACGCTAAATTCGATGGAAAAGCGGTTAGAGCTGTACAAGTAACAAGTGGTTCAGAAGCTGTAGTTGCACATCTACCACAATTTAGTAAATTTGATGAATCTACTGGTAAGGTAACACTTATCATATCTGCTTCTTCAATGGCTAATTTAACAGGTGATTCAATTAAAGTATCTTTACCATTACAACCAACTGAAGCTGATAGAGGTGACTTTGAAGATACAGATGGTGATGCAAGTAACTCAACTACTTTAGGTATTCCTGAAGTTGACTTACAATTAAAGTCTCAAGCTATCGTTGCGAAAACAAGAAAACTAAAAGCTGTATGGTCTCCTGAGTTAGCTCAAGACTTAAATGCTTATCATTCTGTTGACGCTGAAGCTGAATTAACTTCAATGTTAAGTGAGTATATTTCAATGGAAATTGATTTAGAAATACTTGATATGTTAATGACTGATGCTGTAACTGAAGAGTTTTGGTCAGCTACACCTGGTGAGGATTATGATGGTGCTGGTTCTTCTGAATCAGATTGGAACATCACAACATTCTACGGAACAAGATACGAATGGTATCAAACTCTATTGGGTAAAATCCAAAAGGTTTCTAACGAAATCCAAAGATTAACTCTTAGAGGTGGTGCTAACTTCGTAGTTGTTTCTCCGACTGTTGCTACAATCTTAGAATCAATTCCAGGATACTCAGTATCTACAGATGGAAATAAATCTCAGTTTGCTGCTGGTGTTCAAGTTGCAGGAAGTCTACAAAATAGATTTACTGTTTACAAAAACCCATATATGACTGAAAATACATTACTTGTTGGATTTAGAGGAAGTAACTTCCTTGAAACAGGTGCTGTGTATTCTCCATATGTACCATTAATCATGACTCCATTAGTATATGATCCAGAGGATTTCACACCAAGAAAAGGTGTAATGACTCGATATGCTAAGAAAATGATTAGACCTGAGTTCTATGGTAAAATCCATTGTAAAGACTTAAACTTAGTATAAGTTAAATCTTTATAAACTTAGATAGAAAAGCCCCCTTTTATTAGGGGGTTTTTCTTTTATATTGATATTTATATAAGAATCAATGAAAGTAGTACTAACCAACATTGATTGTATTAATTAACAATTTAGTATAACCTAAAAAGTAGTACTAAACATTTAGGAGAAATAAAATGGCAAAAAGAAGCTATCGTGGGAAACACCCATACAATGATACTAAAGCAGAAACAGCGAGTTCTACTAAGTATAGTTCAAAAATAAAAAAACAATATGATAAATTAAAAAATAATAAACAAAAGTATGATTTTATTCGAACTAATTATTTTCATCCACAAGCTACGATGACGATTTCAGGAACATTAGATTTAGTTGCAGCTTCTGCAATTACAATGAGTGCAGCTGATGGGACAACTTTATCAATAAAAGGTGCTGGAAGTACTAACACAGGAGCTACTCCTCCGACATTTAAACATAATGGAACTGCTGCAAATGCCTCTGATGGTATTGCAGATTGTGTTAATGCAAATCTAGCTAATAAAATGTCAGCTTCAGTCTCAAGTGGTGTTGTAACTTTAACACAAGAACAACCTGGTCCTGATGGAAATTCAACAATTAATGTTGGTTCAGGAACAATAGTTCAAACTGTAGCATTTAATGGTACAGCAGCTAATAATTCAGGCAGTGGATTTTTATTCACTGGTGGTTAATCAATCACTATATTAAAACATCTTAAAAGGGTAAGAAATATCTTACCCTTTTTTGTTTTCTTTGATATTTATATATGAAGAATAATACCCATTTTGGAGAATATTAAATGTCAAAATTTTTGTTTTTATACGAAGACCCATCATCAGCTTCACAAGTAACTGGTTCAACACCACATGGAATTTATGATACAGATTCTGAATTTCAAACCGATAGTTTAACCACTTGTAAATACGTTGCACAAAAACTTGGACATCCAGTAATGCAACTTGAATTTAATAGTGGTTCAATTTATGCTTGTTTTGAAGAAGCGGTATCAGAATACTCACAACAAATAAATCACTACAATACTAGAAATTGGATGTGGGAACATTATGGAAATAGTTCTACTGGTTCTAATTTTAGTTCAACAGGTTCACATCAAGCTGAAACTTCAGTTGGTGGATTATCATTTACATTATCAGAGCAGTACGGACAGCTTGTAAATGTTGGTGGAAATGCCACAATGTTTACTGGTTCAATTACTTTAACATCATCAAAACAAGTTTATGATGTATTAAATGATGCTACTCTTGAATCTACTCCAGGTGATGGTGATAGATTAGAAGTTCAACGAGTATTCAATCAAGGACCCGCTGCAATATCTAAATTCTACGACCCATTTGCTGGAACATATGATAACATTGAATTGTTGGATTCATTTGGGTTTGGAAGTGTATCACCAGCAGTGTCTTATATATTAAGACCAATATCATATGATTTAGCTAGAGCAAATGCAATTGAAACAAATGACTTGGTTAGAAAATCAGCTTATTCATTTGAATTAATAAATAATAAATTAAGAATATTCCCATTACCTGACTCACAAGATGCCGGTGAAAAAATATATTTTCATTATTATAAAAGAAGTGATAGAATTGATGTAACACAAGATTATACGTTAAACAAAGTGTCCGATCCATCAAATATACCATATAAATTTATTGTATATAATGAAATAAATTCAATGGGTAGAAATTGGATTAGAAAATACACATTAGCATTAGCGAAAGAATTATTAGGAATTATCAGAAGTAAATACGCTTCATTACCTTTACCAAATGGTGAAGTCTCAATGGATGGTGAGGCATTGAAGTCAGAGGGTAGAGAAGAGAAAGCAAATCTTTTAGAAGAATTAAACACGTTTTTAGAAGCTGTTAGTAAAAAAGAACAAGCAGCTACTGAGCAAGAAGTTGCTAATTCCCAACAAGAAGTATTGAATAAAGCTCCATTAAAAATATACATAGGATAATTAGATGTCACAAACAAAACCATTCTTTATACCACAAAAAGAATTTGATTTAATTAATCAAATGAATGAGGAATTGATTGACGAAATTGTCGGACAATCGGTTGACATTTATAAAGTAAATATTGAAAGAACAGATTCTAATATGTATGGTGAATCAACTGCTAAATATTATGACATAGGATTTAGAGTTAATTGTTTAATTAATTATAATGAACCTGAAGTTATTCAAGATGAGTTTGGTGCAGATTTAAATTCTTCAATTGAAATGTTTTTCCAAAGAGAAAATTTATCAAGTGGTTCATTGAATTTTTATCCTGAGATTGGTGACATTGTGGATTGGAATGATTATTATTGGGAAATCAATGGAACAACAGAGCCAAAATTATATGCTGGACATCCAAACTTTAAACACAACATTGTAGCGACAGCACATCGTTCAAGATTATCATCGTTACAAATAGAAGAGAGACCAAGATAATGCCAAATAAAGCAGCAAAATTAAGAAAACAAGAACGAAGAAAGAAAAACGATTTACTAAATAAATTTGGTAGAACTAAAAAACAAATAGCTAGAATTAAAAAGAGAAAATAAATGGCTGTTCAACAAATTACACATAAGAAAATTACGAAGTTCGATACTTCTAATCCTAATTATAAAGAAACACCCATACCTAAACAAGAGGTTAGTGGTAATGTTAAGGATGATGAAGATGTTTATGGTGAAAGAAAACATACTTACACACCTGAACCAAATGGTAATTTACAAATGGAACAGATGATGGGTAAGTTGATGAATAAATTGGATAACTTTGATACACCAAGTCAAACAGGTGTGAAAGCTATTGAAGTAGATATTAAAAAAGAAATTGCAATTGGTAAAGCTGATATGAGTAGTATTAAATCAGAAGAGGTTAAGGGTAAGGTAAACAATAAACTTGATAAACTTAAAAAATTGAGAAGACGAAATGGCCGTTAATAAAATTACAAATAAACAAACACTCAATAGAGAGTCAGTTAATAGAGCCTCACAAATTTCTACAAAAGATAATAAAATTCGTGGTAATGCTGAACAATCAATAAATCCTGGTAAAGATTTTACAAAAAACTTCGCAGTAACCTTAAAAGATATTGATACATCTGTAATGAGTCATATAAAAGATGTGATGAAACCACGAATAAAAGAAACTAATGAAATTATTAAAGTTCCTGTTTATTATGGAAATGAAGAAAGATGGAGGAATTTTAGAAAAAGAGGAGTATTAAGAGATAAAAATGGTTCATTGATTTTACCACTGATTATGTTTAGAAGAACTGATGTTTCGTTTGATGATAATATGCCAATGTCATTCGACCACGATGTAAAAGGTGAGTTTATAAAAGTCACACGAAGTAATAAATGGAGTAAAGATAATCAATATGATAGATTTTCAGTTCAACAAGGTGTTCAACCAGTTCAAGAATTATTATTCACTGGTATGCCCGATCATGTAATTTGTAATTATTCTTTTGTTATGATGACTAATTTTATAGAACAAATGAATATATTAAATGATTTGTTTCTTGAACATATTGGAACATATTTTGGTGATTCAGAACAATATAAATTTTTATCTTCATTGGATGGTGGTTTAAGTGATGCTTCTGAAATGAATAGAGATGGTGAACGATTAATTAAAACTGAATTTAGTTTGTCAATAAAAGCATATGTAATACCTGAGTTTACAAGTAATATTTTTGGAACAACAGCTGAAATATCAAAAGGAATTACACCATCACGAGTTACTTTCACACAAGAAGGTGATGCTACAAACGAACAAGTAGTAAAATAATTTACTCGTTTTCCAAATTTATATATATTTATATATAGTTATATAACAAATCACAAATGGAGGTTATAATGCCAGAAGAAGTAAAATTTACAGAAGAAGAACTTAAACAAGTTCAGAACTTTCAAAATCAATATTTATCTGTACAAAATCAATTTGGGCAATTGAAATTAGCACAAATTAGATTAGATAATCAAGAGGTTGATTTAGAAAACGCTTTAAAACAAGTTCAAGATAACGAAACAAAATTTCTTGATGAAATTACTAAAAAGTATGGTCAAGGAACTTTAAATCCTGAAACAGGTGTGTTTACACCAAATGCATCAGAAAATAAATCTGAATAATCAAAAAAAAATTATCGTTTGGAGTTTTAATCATATATTTATATATGAATAATACTAATGCGCAAAATAGTATATTTACCTCAAAAATTAAAAAGTTAACTTATTAGGAGAAATTCAATGGCCGAAAAAATTATAAGTCCTGGTGTATTTACGAATGAAATAGACCAGACTTTTTTACCTTCCGCTGTCGCTGATATTGGAGCTGCTCTTGTCGGACCAACCCTTAAAGGGCCTGCAGGAATCCCAACCGTTGTAACATCATTTTCTGATTTTCAAGCAAAATTTGGAGACGTTGTAAAAACTGGTTCAGACTCAGTTCAATATTTAACATCACATGCAGCTGAAGAGTATTTAAAACATTCTAACACTTTGACAGTGGTTAGAATTATGGATGGAGACATTAGTCCAGCTACCGCAGCGATAGGGACAAGTGGTAGTCAAACCGCAGCTGTTAAAGCTACTGGTTCAATGGTAATTCTACCACAAACCTTTGGTTCAGATGAAGGTGATGAAGTTCAAATCACTGTTGGTGGAACAGAGTTTAGATTTATAGCTTCTGACCCTACCGCAATACCAGCTGATGATAGTCCTCTATTTTTTCACGGAACAGGTTCAGGTACAGCTAGTTACTTAGATAGTTTAGTCGCTGAAATAAACGCAGCTGATATTGGTGTAACTGCAGTTGATGGAACTACTTCTTTAATTTTATCAGCTTCTGCTGCTGGTATCTCTGGTAATGACATAACTGTACAAACTGGTTCAGGTGGAACAATAGAAACAAATACCTTACAACTTTCTGGTGGTACAAACACTGGTGGTTCAACTGCTAATGCATTTACGTTAAAAACTCTCGCTGATGGAACTTTACAAAATAATGCAAGTGCAACTTCTACTAAAAATTGTGTACTACAAAGTGGTTCAGTTCACAACATTAGATATGAAGTTACAAACGTAAATGAAACAAAAGGTTCATTTACATTATTGATTAGAGCTGGTAATGATAGTCATAAAAGAAAACAAATTCTTGAAACATTTACAAATGTAAATCTTGACCCTAAATCACCAAATTATATTGGTAAAGCTGTTGGTGACCAAAGACAAAATCTAAAAACAGATGGTTCTGTTAATTATCTTGAATTAAGTGGTTCATTTCCAAATAAATCAAGATTTGTAACTGTAGAGGGTATTGGAAACACAATAGACTATTTAGATGAAAACGGAAACTTAACAGATAACGCTGCATCTCAATCATTACCTGTTGTTGGTAGTGGTTCATCAAATGGTGGATTTAGTGGTGGTACAGATGGTATAACTGGATTTGATGCTTTAGGTAATCATAATGGTTCTCAAAGTGGTAAGATATTGTTTTATGAAGATATCGCAGAACAAACACAAGGACTTACACCTACTAATTTAACAAATGCTAATGGTGGTAGTGCTTACAATGAAGCTTTAAACCTACTTGCAAATCAAGACGAGTATGATATTAATTTAATATTAGCTCCTGGTTTGATTCACAATGTTCATAGTACTGTAACAAACAAAATTATAGACACTTGTGAAGATAGAGGTGATTGTTTCGCAATTATCGACCCAGTTGTATATGGTAAAAATCCAGGTGATGCTGTAACAGAGGCTGATAAAGTTGATTCAAACTTCTCAGCTATGTATTACCCATGGGTTAAAGTACCTGATTCACAAGTAGCTGGATTCCAAAGATGGGTGCCACCTTCAGTTGTATTGGGTGGAATCTATGCATTCAATGATAGAGTAGCTCACCCGTGGTTTGCTCCTGCTGGATTGAATCGTGGTGGAATCACAACCGCTATACAAGCTCAAAGAAAACTAACTCAAAGTGAAAGAGATACTCTTTATGATTCAAGTGTTAATCCAATTGCAACTTTCCCTGGACAAGGTGTGAGTGTGTTTGGACAAAAAACATTACAGAAAAAATCAAGTGCTCTTGATAGAATCAATGTAAGACGATTATTAATCAGAGTTAAGAAGTTCATAGCTTCATCTTCGAGATTCCTTGTATTTGAACAAAATACAGCGGCAACACGAAGAAGATTCTTAGGAATTGTTAATCCATTCTTAGAAAATGTTCAATCACAAAGTGGTTTAAGTGCATTTAGAGTGGTAATGGATGAAAGTAATAATACACCTGACACAATTGATAGAAATCAATTAGTCGGACAATTATTCTTACAACCAACAAGAACTGCTGAGTTTATTGTATTAGACTTTACAATACAACCTACAGGTGCTTCTTTTCCAGAGTAATAGTTAATTAAATAACTAAAGAAAAGGGATTTATAGAAATATAAGTCCCTTTTTTTTATATTTCTTGATATTTATATATGAATTAAAGGTTTAAGTATTTTAATAGGAGAAATTAAATGGCCGAATTATTAGAACCACAAGATATAATGTTTACCCCTTTTGAGCCAAAGCTCAAAAACAGATTTATAATGCAAATCGATGGTATCAATGCTTATTTAATTAAGTCAATGAACAGACCATCATTGGAATCAGATGAAGTAGTGTTGGAACATATGAACGTAACAAGATACGTTAAAGGTAAGTCAAGATGGCAACCTTTAGAAATTATGTTATACGACCCAGTTGTTCCATCAGCTGCTCAACAAGTAATTGAATGGATTAGATTACATCACGAATCAGTTACTGGTAGAGACGGATATTCTGATTTTTACAAGAAAAATATAACATTTAACCTTTTAGACCCAGTTGGAGCTGTAGTTGAAGAATGGGAATTAAAAGGTGCGTATATTCAATCAGCTAACTTTGGTGATATGGACTTTGCTTCATCAGACCCAGTTGAAATATCTTTAACATTAAGATATGATTACGCAATACTTAAATTCTAATAAAATACTTAAAATGAACTAATAGAAAAACCCTTGAAATAAAAATCGAGGGTTTTTTTATTTTATATATATTTATATATGAAATGAGGATGTTTATATGAAAACAACATTTGAAGAAATAATAGAAGTGGTTTTAGAACACGAAGGTGGTTATGTGAATGATCCAGATGATGCTGGAGGTGAAACCAAATATGGAATCGCTAAAAGATGGTATCCAAATGTGGATATTAAAAATCTTACCAAAGAACAAGCTAAAAAAATATATCATACAGACTATTGGAGACGAGGTAAGTGTGATGATGTTCCCCCACAATTAAGACATATTTATTTTGATATGTGTGTTAATTTTGGTAGAAGAGGTGCTGTAAAGGTTTTACAACAAGCTGCTAATTCTAAAAACAGAAACAAGATTGAAGTAGATGGTGGTTTAGGACCAGCTACATTAAATGCTATACAAAACATCTCATTAGATAGAGTAAGAGCATATAGAGTTTTAAGATTCGCAAACATAGTTATCGATAAACCAAACCAAGAGAAGTTTTGGATGGGTTGGTTTAGACGAGCATTGGAGGTATAAAATGGCAGAACAACAACAAAAGTTCCCAACTGAAATAATTGACTTACCAAGTGAAGGTAAGTTGTATCCTGAAGGACATCCATTAAAAGATGGAAAAGTAGAAATTAAATATATGACAGCTAAAGAGGAAGATATATTAACATCACAGAATTTAATTAAAAAAGGTGTTGTAATTGATACTTTGTTAAAATCATTGATTGTAACAAATGGTGTTAATTTAGATGATATGGTGTTAGGTGATAAAAATGCTGTTATGGTTGCAGCTAGAATACTAGCTTATGGTCCTGATTATACTTGTGAGGTTGTAAATCCATCAACAAATGAAAAATCAACTCATACTTTTAATTTAGCTGATTGTCCATTTAAAAAATTACCAAAAGGTGTTACAGAAAACAAATTTAATCTTAAATTACCAGCTTCTAAAGCTGAAATACAATTCAAATTACTTACAGGTAAAGAAGAACTAATAATTGAAAAGGAATTAAAAGGTTCTAAAAAAATTGGAACACAAATTTTACCTGAATTAACAACGAGGTTAAGACATCTTATTATATCTGTAAATGGTGATGACTCTGCAGCTGTTATAAATAACTTTACTCAAAATTTATTAGCTAGAGATTCTTTAGAATTAAGAAAAGAGTTACAAAGAGTTCAACCTGATATAGAATTAAAACAAGAAATTGACATGGGAGGTGATGTGGTTGAGGTAGATATACCTTTAACCACTGAGTTTTTTTGGCCTCAGTCCTAAACACCGAAAAGACATACATCAACAAATATTTCAAATAATTTATTACAGTGGTGGTGGATTCATTCATTCTGATGTTTACGAAATGCCAGTATATTTGAGAAATTTTTATTATCAAGAATTAGTTCAAGTAAGAAAAGATGAAAACGAACAAATAAAAAAATCTCAAAGAAGACAAAAAGTTTCAAAACCTGCAATCAATCCAAGATTTAAAAGGTAATTTTCTACATATTTGATATTTATATATGAATAGATACATCTAAATAGGAGAGTATTGTGTCAAAGAAAAAATCATACATGGATAGTTCAAATATTTTAAAAGAAGGTGTTGTATCATATACTCTTGATAAAATTTTCAAAATATTTTATGCAACTCCTGCTCTTAAAAAATCTAAAGAAGTCCAAAACAATTTAAAAGATTTAAATAATTCAGTAAAAGATTTAGAAAAATCTTTGAACGATAGATTGAAAAAAATTGGTTCTAAAGATAAAGTAAAATTAAAACCATACAAAATAAAAGATTTTATGAGATAATCATATGGCAAGTAAAGCAAATATAGAAGCTCAACAGCAACTACTACAACTTTTAAATACTAAAAATAAAGAATTAGAAAAATCTGTTTTGGTTTTAGCTACAGAACTTGAAGCGCAAAATAACATAAAAAGTTCACAAAAAGACCAAGTCAAAACCTTACAATTAATTGCTCAGACTAATAAATCAAATGCATCAATAGATGAAAAAATTGTAAAATTAAAAAGTAGAGCAAAACAAGTCGATGATAAAGCACTTGAGGTTGAAATTAAAAAATTATATACTGCTAAATCCATGACAAAAGAAATTCAAGACCAAATGGGAAAATACCTAAAAGGAATTAATAAAGTTAGAGATGGGATTCGTGGTTTGCCAGGTGGTGGAATACTTCTAAAGAAAATGGGATTAGATGACGACAGTATGAGGAAGATGTCAGAAAACATTTCAATGCAGCTGGCTAAAGGTAAAAGTTTGGGAATGTTGTTCGGTTCACAAGCTAAATCTGCAGGTTTAACAGCAAAAACTTTAAAAGGTATGACGGTATCATTAGGTGCAATGTTAGTTGCAGCTGGTACACTACTTGTATCTTTTGGTTTAATGTTTGCTTTATTCAAAGGAATGCATTCAATACTAAAATCTTTTTCAGCAGTAACAGATACTCTTGGTGCTTCATTTGGTGCTATGGGCACGGATTTGGAAAATAATGTGGTTGGAAATCTTAGAGAATCAAGATTTGAAGCTGCACAATTAGGAAAAGGTATAAAAGAATTAGTATCTACGACAAATGTATTATCTAACAGTTTTGGTATGGGATTAGAAGAGGCTTCAGCATTAGCTGGAAAAGTTATAGACACTGGTATGGCTCTTGGAATTAGTGATGAAGAAGCAGCTAAATTATTTGGTACACTTATGAAAGTTGGTAACCTTACTGCAAAAGAAGCTGAAGAACGTGCAGAAAGTGCTTATCATTTAGCTCGAATGAATGATGTTAATCCTTCAGCGGTAATGAGAGACATAGCTAATAGTGGTGAAATGATTGCAAAATTTGGAGCTCAAAACTTAGATAGTATAACCAAGTCAGCTGTTCAAGCTAAAAAAATGGGTTTGAATTTAGCTAGTGTAGAAAAAATAGCAGATAGTTTACTTCATTTTCAATCATCATTAAACGCTGAAGTAGAGGCTTCATTGATGATTGGTAAACAACTTAACTTTCAAAAAGCTAGAGAATTAGCACTCAGTGGTGATATGAGTGGTATGATGGATAATATAACAGAACAATTAGGTGGACAAGTTGCATTTGGTAGATTGGATGTTTTACAGAAACAATCTTTAGCAAGGTCTCTTGGTGTGAGTGTTGCGGAGATGGAAAAATTAGCAACAAATCAAGCTGATGTGAAAGATGAAGCTAAAAGCTTTAATGATATGCTTGGTGAAGAGGGTTTGTCAACTCTTACCAGTCTTGTAAATAAAGTTAAATCATTGGGTGTTGTATTTGTAGAAAAAGTTGGGCCAGAAATTGAAAAGATAGTCGTGAGTATTCAAGATTGGTTAAATACTGGTGGAATGGATTCATTGGTATCAGGTGCTAAGAGTTTAGCTAATACAATGATAAGTATTGTTCAAAATATGGATATAGTTTTAGGAGTATTAGGAGGTTTAGCAGGAGCTGCGATTGGATTTATGATTGGTGGTCCTGTGGGAGCTTTAATAGGAGCTGCAGTTGGTGGTATTGGAGGAGCTTTTGCAGGTAGTGCAATGACACCAAGTACTGGTGGTAGTACAGGCACTACAGCAGAAATATCTACAGGAGTGCAGGATTTCCGTACCTCTGGTGGTTCACATTTAGTAATTAGACCTAATGGACAGATTTTAAGAACACATCCAAACGATACTATATTTGGAACAACAGCCGTGAATGATTTTGCAAGTGGACCTGCTGCCTCTATGGGAAACAATGAAGCGATAGTTAATGAGTTAAGGTTATTAAGAGAACAAACTGATACCTTAATACGAGAAACAAGAGATGCCAACATAAGTGGCATGATAGCTTAACGGAAGAATAAATGAGTTTATTAAAATTAAAAAGTATATTTAGTCCTACAAACACAAAGTTTGAAAAGTCTGATTTAACCACTTTTCCAAGACAATTTGATAATGATTTTCAACAAACAAATTTACAAAATATTGATAGTATATTCAGTCCTACAAACACAAAGTTTGAAAAGTCTGATTTAACCACTTTTTCGAGACAGTTTGATAATGATTTTCAACAAACAAATTTACAAAATATTAATAGTATATTTGGTCCAGACGGAAACGACATGTCCTCACAAGGTATTGATGATGAGACAAGTACATTTCGTAATGAAACCATTAATAAAAGTAATACTTTTGTATCAAATCGTGTTAATGATATGTTTGACTCAAATTTATTTTTTGATAACACTATATTTTTTACCCACAACAATGAATTTGGCACTACACCACCAATTGATGTCAATGCACCAATCTTAGATTCTGTTTTAAGAGGTAGAGTTTACGAACAAAATAGATTTAGTACTAATTTCACAATAGAAAATGGATTTGTTTTACCTGAACGAGGTATAGCTGAGAATCAATTATTCAAAGACCAAACATTCGATCCAAGATTTACCACGCCAAAAGAAAGAACATTATATTTTAATACAAATAATTCTTTTAATCCAGCGACAAACCCAACTGATTTTTCAACCGCTGGTTTTAATGGGGAACAAGGTGGGTTACCTTTTACTCCATTAACTGAATTAGGTGGACAATTTAAAGAAAATTTAAGTTGGGAAAATTTATATAATTCAAATCATACACCAAAGGATAATCCTACATATAAAGATAAACCAGTTATAAGCTATGGTCCAAATGTAAATAGAGATAAACTAAAAATAGGAACACAAGGTTTAGAATCAACTCTTTTTGCTGGTATTGAACAATTAATAGATGGTAGTATAAAAGATTTTATTGGTGATGGTAGAGGAACAGAACCTTATATTGTCAGTCCAATAGGTAATGAGGGTAGAGACATTAATGGTGGTAGTAGATTTTTACCATTTTCAAGAGCTAAAACTGATTTTGATAGAATAACAAATTTTTTAAAAACACCATCAGGTATTTCATTTCTTGTAAAACAAAATGCATCAGCGTTTATAAAAACACCAGTAGTTAGAAAAAAAACAGGTGGATTAGAAAGAGTTACTCAAAGATTTAATCAATATTTAAATCCAATTAGTTTACTTGGGGCGGTTGGTTCAAGAGCACTTGGAGAACAAGCTACAAACATAAAGTTTAGAAAAGGTGAATTACCTATTTTAGGTGAAATATTTGGTTTGGATGGTACTTATAGTGCAAATGTTGTCAATAAAACAAGTATAAACGATACATTTACAAGACATGAATCTACTAATCCTGATGAACCTGGTTTCCTCTCACAACTTGGTTCAACACTTAATAACTTAAATCCATTTAGTGATGGTGTGGATGTACCGAGATATTCAAGTGGTGATAAAATGACATTAGCTGAAATGATTACAGGTGATTCATTAGATATACTTAAACAAGATGATAGTGGAAATTATGGAACTGGAATTAACGCAGACGGAATAGCTAAAGGTATAGGAAATAAAACAAATAAAATTTTAAAATCAGCTAAGGCAAAATTAGGTGTTTCAACTGGAACAATTGGAGCTACAGACCAAAATCAACTCAGTATTGATGTTGAAGCTGAAGAACATGGAATGCCATTTTATTTTAAAGATTTAAGAGACAATAAATACATTATATTTAGGGCTTACATAGAATCATTGAATGAAACCATAGCTCCAACTTTTACACCACACAATTATATTGGAAGAAGTGAACCTGTTCATGTATATGATAACGCTACACGAGAAATCAACATGGGTTTAAAATTAGCAGCTCAAACAAAAGCTGAATTGTTATTGATTTATCAAAAAATGAATAAATTAACATCATTGTGTTATCCAGAATATGAACCCGATAAATATGGTAATAGAATGAAGCCACCATTGATGAAATTAAGATATGGAGAATTGTATGGCAAAAGAAATTCAGAACTAATGGGTATATTGAAATCATTAAGTTATACGGTTGATAATACATCACCATATGAAACTCAAGAACAATTTAGAGTTCCAAGACATGTATTGGTTAATTTTACCTATCAGGTAATTCACGACAAAACACCAAATAAAAATACTAAATTTTATGGTATTTATGGTGTTTAATATGGAGAAAAAAAAATGTCTAGATATGTAAATACAAAACGTAAATTTAAAGATAAAAAACAAAGTTATCAGACAACCATATATTCGGAAAATGTGAAAAAAAATGATGATTTGTATTTTATCGCACAAGAAGGTGATAGATGTGATAATTTAGCATTTAGGTTTTATGGTGATTCTACATTATGGTGGTTCATAGCTAAATGTAATGATTTAACTACAAACAATATACCTGCAGGAACATCATTGAGAATACCAATCAAAACAAATGAAGCAAAAGGTTTTTAAAAATGGCTATTAATACAAGAGTATTCGGTACACCGATTAAGGGTACTGTTAAGGCTAAGTTAGAACAAAGACAACAAGATGCTGAACAGGTTAAATTTGGTGAATCACTTTCATTTCATGGACAACAACAAGTTCGAAATCCAGTAAACATACCTAAAAGTGGTGAATTAAGTTCAAGAACACCATTTGTTCGTATGTGGACAGGTGTTAAATTAATCGACCCAGCCATAGTTGGTGCTAAATCAATAAAGCTTAGTATTACGGATGTTGAAGATGGTGGTGGTGAGATTGAATTTATAAAAAAAATTAATCAAGGACAAATTGTAAAAAGAGATAATCTTGGAACTGTATTTATAACACCAAAATTAAAACGTATTCTTGATAAAGACAATAATTTAGAATCATATGAATTACACGATGATTTTGCAAGAGACCAAATAGATGTAGCTAGAAAAATTTATCAAATTGGAAATCATTCATATCAAGAAGCTTATGGTGAATTTAATCCAAACAATCCATTAGGTAGTGGACTACAACAAACTGAAGTCCCTCAAGACCCAAATGCATCTCAGGAACAAAAAGACCAAAATACACAAAACGCCTCAACAGCTGTTAATAAAATATTTCCTAATGAACTACAAAAAAATCCATTGTTAAAACCTCAATCAGGTATAATTTCTATGACATCAGATACCAAAGGGGCTTTAGGTTTAGTTAAAGAAACGACAGTAGAATTTATGGTTCATAACTTTTATGATTTTGACACCATTTATAATAAATATTTTTTAAAACCAGGTGCTACTATTTTTGTTGATTATGGTTGGAATACTATAAATGATTTATATGAACCAAGTGAATTACTTAATTCTATACAAGAAACTGGTGGAATTGTAAATTATTTATTTGGTGATGATGGAATTATTTCAGAAAATGAAGGAGATTTTGATGTATTGCAAGGTATAGTTACCGATTACAATGCAAAAGTAGAATCAAACGGTAGTGTTAGATGTTCAGTGACTTTAACATCAGCTAACTCTACTTTACTTGGTTTTCAAACAGGTGAGACAGAAAATCTTAGAATTAGACAAATATTAACAAAAGGTATAATGTTTATAGGCTTGGGTGCATTATTAAGTACTCCTGATTTACTTGAGGAATTGTCTGAGTATCGGAAATCTTCACAACAAGACGATTTAAGTGATAATGATGCACTTAGAGAATTAATACAATTATTAAATACACCAAATGCCGATAGTTCAGTTGAAGAGGCACAAAAATATGATGAAAATATTCAAAAATTAGCAATAAAACAATTTTCAAATACCATTGGACCAAAAGGTAATCAAATTCGTGCAGGAATTTATATAGATAGTGGTACAAAAAACAATGTATATGTTTCGTGGGGTAGAATTGAAGATTTAATTATTAATTCACAATTTGGTTTTGGAAAAAGTGATGAAGATATTGCTAATGGGGATAATCTTCAAGTAAGATTAGATTCTTCAAATCAATTCACTACATGGAGTGAAACATATTATAATGGACAAACCATTGTAATGAACTCAAATGAATCAAAACCAATTGTTTTGTATCCAGAATGGTGGGGTATATCTGATTTAGAAAATCAACCCAATGCTTTGTTAGATTTTGAAAATGCAGATGGAACTTGGCAATCTTTTGAAGATGTTATTGATGAAAGAATTGGAAGAATTAGTACTAATAAATCAGATTCAACTTATCGTCCAAGAAAAGTTAGACGAACAATGCAGGGTGCTACAGACCCAGTTGTAGATGAAGACGATCAATTATTTATCAACTCAAATGAACCAGATTATTTTCAAGATGTCACATACACTGTTGATGGTGCTCGAGAAGGTGGAGCATCATATACGATGTTAAAACAAAAATATCCTAAACAACATTACAATGAAAGATACGCACCAGACAGTAAAGGTAGTGAAGTTTTTACAAATAGAGCTCGTGGTGGTGCTAATTCAAAAACACCATACGTTAATACTTTAAGGACATCAGATATTTTAAAACATGATAAAGATGAAAAGTTAATTCCAATCAGAGAGTGTTTTGTAAACGCGGAGGTTGTGACTACGGCCTTTGCAAGTGGAAAAAATACAAATGTAAGAAAAGCTTTAAAAGCAATTTTAGATTCAATAAATACAGACAGTGGTGGTTTATTTAATTGGCAATTAAAAACTGGAGCTACAGACTCAGAATTAGAAGTGATTGATTTAAACGTAGCTGAAACTGAACTGAAAAAAAGTGTTGTGAATTTAACCGCAGATAGTGGATTTTTTAAATTCAACATAATGTCACCAAACTCAATTGTAAAAGATTATAATTTTGAACTAAAAACACCAAGTGATTCAATATCTAATTATTATGCATTACAAGCTATGAGTCATGATTCAAGTTTATTTCCAATAGACGACAATGTTGGTACAGCTCTTTCTGCTCTTTATGGTATGGATAAAGACAATATGTCTATTCTTTACGAACCAGATATTGGAAAATATCGATTAGAACAATCATTACAAAGAAAAAATGATACACAATTGTATAATGTTTACAATACATTAAAACCAATAATAACTGAAGAGGTATCACATGGAACAAGAGCACATAATTTAATAAAAAGTAATGAAGAAAATGCACTAACATCTGTGGAGTTAAATGAAGATGGTAACAAATCAAATGAAACTAAAGACGATTCAGTTAGATACAAAGCACAAATTACACAAAATGATGAACAACAAACAATTAATGGAATGAGACTTGTACAAACCATTAGAGAGTATTTAGGTATGCAATCATACATTGAAGACGTTTCTCAATTGGGAGTTTTAATGCCTTATTTTTTAAGTTTATCAACTTATGGTATTGCATCCATCGCACCAGGTGATACATTTCAAGTTGATTATTTACCTGAAATGTATCAAAGTAGTTCATATGTTCAAACTATGAAAGTTTCACAAAAAATAGATAAATCAGGTTGGTTCACAACATTAGATACACAATTTAGAATTAAAGGTATTGATAGAGCAGGCTCTGTGGGAGTAGCGAACGATGATAGAACAAGATTATCAGCTGCATGGTTGCAAAGTTTAAACTTAACTCCACCAAAGGTTAAGGGGGATGAAGAAAGATTTTATACTTATTCATCTAGACCACCTAAAGACCGAAGTGGTAAAATGGATTCATTAATAGCAGTTATGACTGATATTAAAATTAAACCAAACGTAATTAGTAAAGTGGTATCTAGTAGAAATAATACAAAAATAGGTAAAGAATCAAAAGGATACATTGTAACATTTAAAACAGCTAGAAATTTAGATGGTGTTGATAGAAGAATAGATGAACAATCAGCTTATGCAGAGTTTGATAGCTACTTTGTATCTAATAATAAACAAAAATTAGAAAGTTCAAAAGTAGAACCAGCTCGATATATTAAGAATGTTAATCAAAGATATAATGGTTCTGGTCCAAGATTTAAAGGAGTAGCACCAGGCAAAAAAAAACTTAGACAAAAATTATCTAATTTCACGAAAGAAACAGTAACAAAACTACAAAATCAACCATCTCCACCTGAATTATATGGTAGAAATACTCCATATGGTGAAACTTTTTGGAAAAATTATCCAAATTGTAAAGGTTGGTGTATTAGTAAAGATGCATCTTTTGCCTGGTCACAAATAGGAAATAATTATAAACAAACTTGGGAATTAGCACAGAAAGATTATAAGTTTTGGACAGGTGGAGAAGTTGGTAAGGGATGGTTTAAAATACCAATCGTTACAGATTTATATAACAAATCAAAAGGACTTAATGAAGTAAATCCATTTATGTTTTATTCACCCTGGTCACATGCACAACTTTATTATAACAAAAAAAAATATAATAATTTAGACAATTATCTTCATGTAAATCCAGGAAAAAAAGTATTTCCACCAAGAGTTTATTTACAACCAAATACTAACTACACAATGTTAATTTATGGTAAGTCGAATGCTATTTTTCAAGATTCTTTGTATACTGCTGAACAATTAGGTGATTTAATAAACTTCTTTTCACAACATGACAATAAAATGCCAAAGAAATAAAAAGCTTGTTTTTTATAAAAATATGTTATATATTGTAATACGATGTATTGTATTATTCCAATATTTAAAGAACCATTCTTACATCCATTGCATGAAAACAATGGATTATCGGCACTATGGGTTAAACCTAAAGGTGATAAATCATTCTTCATAATACAGAAACATCCTGATTCGGATAAGGTTTTGGAAGATTTTAAATGGTTAAATGAACACTCAATTCTAACACCTGATAAAAAAATATTAAATCACTTTTATGAATTTGATAAAGTTACGGATATTAATTACTTGTATTGGGATGATACAGGTAAACCATTTGAAAAACATATAACCAATAATGCAATAGATTTCTTGAGTAATAAGTTCTACAATGTAAAAAAACTTAACGAAATCATACCATTATCGAAACATAATGAGTATTGTAGTGACATTATGAAATCAATGGGGAACTTAATCTTTGATTCAAATGATGAATATATGAATGATGTTGTGAAAGCATTTACATCTATTGAAAAGAATGGAATCAAAGTATCAGAGGATATATGTGATATATTTGATATGAGAGTAAAAAAACACATATCGAATGGTAAGTTATATAGTAATTACAATCTATGGACAACAACAGGTCGTCCAAGTAATTCATTTGGTTCTGTGAACTTTGCAGCTCTACCACCTGAAAAAAGAAAAGGATTCATAGCTGAAAATGATTATTTGGTTGAATTTGACTTTGATGCATATCACTTGAGATTAATCGCTGACTTGGTTGGTTATCATACATTCAATGAAGAATCAGTTCACGAACATTTAGCAAAATGGTATGAGTGTTCTTATGAAGAATCAAAACAAAAAACATTTAGATTATTGTATGGTGGAATTGATAAACAAACCAGAGAAAAAGTTCCATTTTTTGATTTAACACATAATTATATAAATAAAAAGTGGAATGAAATAAATACTCATAATTTAGTTTCAACTGATATTTATAGACGGAAACTATTATTTAAAAATTATGAAGATTTGAACAGAAATAAAGTTTTTAACTATTTGATACAAGCATTAGAAACAGAATCAAATATTAAGAAGATTTTAAAAGTTCAAGACTATTTATATAATAAGAACACTAAATTGGTTTTATATGGATATGATAGTTTCCTATTTGATTTCTCACAACAAGATGGAGTGGAAACTTTGAAAGATATAAAATCAATTTTAGAAGAAGGAAAACATTTCACTAAATCCAAAATGGGTTTAAATTATGGTGAAATGCAAGACATAACAAAGAGGTTATAATATGAAACATATTTCAGAAATCATTGAAGATATATTAGTAGAATGGGCATATCGTGTTCACGATGGAATGCCTAATCCCAAAAACGCACAACACATCCAAGAACTTCGTGAATCAATGGAAGAATTGAATTTACCCAATAATGTGATTTACCAAGTTATTCAGAATTTAATCAATGAAGAAGAAAATCCTATTTTAAAGAAAACCATTAAATATAAAACAGATGATGGTGAGGATAAAGAGGGAACTGTTGGTGGTATATTGAAAAAAGGTGAAAACCATCCTGCTTATAAACAAGCTAGAGCTATGGTTGATAAAGACAAACCTGAAAAGAAAAAGAAAAAAGATAAAAAAGTTGACTTCAAATCTACTGATGATTATCTTGGTAGTAAAGATGATGAAAAAAGTGATAAGGAAGATAAACCAACAGATACAAAACCAACTGATGATAAACCAACTACAACAAGTGGAGTTTCATCAGAATCCATTGACGCTATAGATGGTGATGCAAAAAATAAAACTTTAAGTGGTGAAGAACCACCACCAGGAACAGAAAGTTCAGCAGTTGCAGAAATAGGTGTTGGTTATGCTATGGGT
>VTLG01008883.1_pt1 | contig 22274 bp, 22 predicted proteins | sample 4694571 | NCBI WGS metagenome assembly VTLG01 (sample SAMN12604809, study PRJNA352737) | marine metagenome | biome: ENVO:00000447; feature: ENVO:00000209|ENVO:00000569|ENVO:01000036; material: ENVO:00002151; isolation source: viral sequences binned using virsorter ... | reverse complement strand
GTTGTATCGTTTTTGTTGCTTTAGCCTTTTAGCTTTAGCATCTGGGTTGGATTTATAGTATTCAGAGGTTTTTGCCATAGAGCTTAGCCTGTACTAATTCTGGGTCAACGGTTGGCATAACCTTTGCAAGTTTTTCTAAAGGATTACCATTGTAAGCAACTCCGCTAATATCATTAGCTTTTAACCAATCACAAGCTGCTTTTAAATCTTGTGTAGTGGCTTCTCCTGCTTTTATTCTGGATAGAAACTCTTTAGTAACTAGATTATGCAACTCGTTAAACTGGTCTTCAGTTGCTTTCTTTTTCATCGTTTTGCTGTTTTAGCTGCACGTTTAAAGTTTGCAGCAGTAGGAGCTCCTTTGGCTCCGGGTTTTCTCATTTTTTCGCCAGAACCTTTTTTAATTCTTAGACGTTTGGCGTGGATGTTTGCGTATAATCCGGGTTTCATCTGTACCCCTTCTTACCGCCTTTTCCTCCCTTACAGGAGCCTTTTCCTTTGTGTGCCATTTAACATTTCCATTTGCGAAGGGCAAGTGCCTTACGAGTAGGCTTGCCGTTTGGTTTTTTCATTGGTCCTTTGACACCCGACATGCGAGCGCAAAATGATCTCTTGCGAGGACCACCACCCGGTTGGGGTGCTTTTAGATTAGAGCCTGTAGCTCTATTGTATTTTTCTCTACCAGCTTTGGTGAGTCCGCCAGTACGGGATTTGTGTTTCCCTATTTTTAAACTGACGTTAGCCATTAGACGTTTAGACCTTTTTTAACGATCTGTAACGCTCTATCGTCTAGCTCGTTATCAGTTTGCTCTACTAGCTTTTCTAGTAGCTCTACAACGAAAGTCTTAAATTTTGGTGACTTAAGTGCAGATAGCACAAATGGTTTAAGGATTGCTAACATTGTTCTTTAATAATGATGTGATAGGTACTACGTCGGAGCATATGTGATATACACGTGACCCGGGTAGCAGGGTAAAGCCCTTTTGTTGGAGCTCGGCACATTTGAGTGCACGAACCAGCTCAAAATCGAGCTTGTTTTTTTGTATCTGACTTTCTGCCATACGTTCGCATTGCTTAGTCAGATTCTTATTTAATGGAACTGAAAAGTTTATCTGAAACCCCCAGTTCTCTGTAATTACGTAACCATCTTCAGTTTGTGGTTCCGTATCGTTGCCCATATAAAAGGGAGATAAAGTCATCGTGCTTCCATTACACGAAATGTTATTTCCGAAAGATTGACGACTTGGTGCTCCATTATTTTGAAATTGGACAGCTTGATTTGTAACGTTTCCAGTCGCTGCTGCTACTGGATTACTACTATTATTGGTATCTCCTTCGGCAAGTACAGGACTTACTGAGAGAATACAGAGAGCGATGTAGTAGTAGAGTTTATTGTAAAGTTGCGAGTATAATCGCGCTGCTCTACTAAGCCTGCTGCTCTTGTTGTTGTTTCTAAACTCCATGGATTTGCTGTGTTAGTCACAGAAAACGTTGTACCACTTGTAGCAATATCTGCTGACGGAGTTACGTTTGTACCAGACCAAGTGTTTACGGCTGCACCGAAAACTTGGACCTGTTCTGTCTCCACGATAGTTTGAGTGGTAGTAGTTGTGCTGTTCATCGACCCTGTTGTGAACTGGGGAGTGACAGTATTGGCTCTAGCTATGCTGGGTGCTAACAGAGCTAAAAGCAAGATTAGTTTTTTCATGCTTTTGGTTTTTCTTTGTCTTTGTTTTTACCGTTACCATTTCCCGTAGACAGCCCGAAAGTTGCGAGTGCGCCCGTAAAAATCGAGGCTACGAACGTGATATCGCCTGCGGTGCTTGACTTTTTAATCATTGGCAGTTCGACATAACTTAAGGTAATAATAAATCCTGACCAGATAACTACACCTAAACGCACTGCTGCGCCAAGTATTGCCATCTGTTCTTCGTGGTCGTCCACATTTTCTTTTAATCTTTTTAGGAAACTTTTTGGTTGTCCTTTGATCGGCTTATCTTCTTCCATGCTGTTTTTAGTATAGGTTTCATTGCAGTAACCGCCCATTTAAAAGCTGCTGTAGCTGTAAGAGTGGCTGCTACAGAGACAACCGCAGTTGTCCCAGCCGTTACTAAAATTTCATTTTCCGGGACAGGCATTTTAAAATCTGTAAACGGTATGTCTACTTTTCTTAACCCTTGTTCCGGTTCTTCTTTTGCCTCTGACTCTACTCCTTCAGGAGACTCTAGATCACTAGGAGGTACAACTAAAGGAATATAAAAAGGTATATCTGCTGTAGGTAGAGGTATTGAAATAGTTTCGTATTTTTCTATAGGTGGAATTATTAATGTGGGTATTACCACTTTTTCGCTGGACATTTCATAAAGGGTATAGCAGTTTTAACAGGCATATAGCATCCACATAATTTGCAGAATTTGTGCTTTGTAAAAAAATTACACCCTTTACAAATTTCCATTCGTTCTAATCGTCTGTCCATTTAGAGTCTTTTTTCAACTCGGTAATAATTCCATCAAGTTCTTCGTATGTGTAGATCTTGTCATCTTTAGGAATCTTTGCTTTAACTATTTCAATGTGACCATCTATAGCTTTTTGCTTAGTATCGTCGCCTTGTCTAGCGTCATACATAGCTTCTAATTGATTTTCTAATTGTGGATAAGCTGAACGTCTAGCAAAACCGTAATCAATTTTTGTTTCTTCTGCTGTTGGTGGTTCTTCTTTTTCTAAGCCTTCTCCAACAGTACCTTCATCACCTACCTTTAAGGGATGATCTGTTAAAGCAACAGGTTCAACTGCTCTAGGTTGAAAATCTTGAATTTGCAACAAATAATATTCTTTATCTGCACCAACTCGTGAAGGAATCAGTGCCCATGAACCATCGTCATACTCTACTTTCATAGAGACTGTGTCCATTTCTGTAATTTTGTATTTCATAATTATTGTCCGGCTACTGAGCCTGAATTGTGTAATGTCAAATAATGACGGTTTTGTATGTAATATCCTGCTGAACCACCGGCTGAACCGCCAGCACCACCAGAACCTGATGAACCACCGGCACCACCGTGACCGCTACCGCCGTTTCCGTTAGCACCTGAGTTACCTGTTGCTCCACTAGCACCAGTATTTCCTGTTGCACCGCTTCCACCGGCTGCACCGAAGCCACCGCCGTTTCCGCCAGTACCGCCTGTACCACCTTGTCCGCCAGTACCTCCAGTACCTCCAGTACCAGAACCGTTACCGTTATTACCACCGCCAGAACCTGAGTTACCTCCGGCACCAGCAGAACCGCCAGCACCGTTTGATTGGTTTTGGTTGTAACCTCTTCCGTTACCACCAGCTCCACCGGCTCCACCAGCTCCTCCAGAACCACCAGCTCCTCCGCCAGCTCCACTTTGAGTGTTTTGGGAATAGCAGGCATGTACTTGGAATGAGAACTGTAATTTACCTTTTCTATTTCTGTAGTGGTGTACGTAACCTCCAGTAGCGAGGAAATGGCTTCCTCCACATATTCTGCAAGGCTCGTACCATCGTGATTGGTAAGTCCATTGATAGAAACGGATACCACCATTTTGGTTATGAAGGGTGTGCATACCTTGGCACTGACTACTTCCGGCGTAACCACTACCGTTACCTTGGGGGTAAACATTCATCTGACCAGTATGAACTGTGTATGAACCATTACCACCAGTACCACCGGTTCCTCCAGTACCACCTTGACCACCGTTTCCGCCGCGACCACCGCCACCGCCTCCACCGTAGAGTGAACCACCAGCGTTATTATAGAATGTTATGCCACCGTTTTGATCTGTTTTTACCGCAGTAGAACCAGAACCACCGGCACCGCTTGAACTACCAGCTCCACCTTTACCTTGAATACTTCCAGAGTTGTGCACGATTAATGAACCACCCATAGAACCTTCAATAGTCATGGCAGGAGTTGTAGTTGAACTACCCACGGTTACACCACTATTAATAGTTAGTCTCTTTGGTACTGCTGTAGACCAGTTAGAACCAAATGCGTTGGATAATTGATAGTTAGTTGTAGAACTAGAAAGAGTTATTTGTATCTCATTAACTGCATTATAAAAATTAGCCATAGAGATTTGTCCCGAAGTTGGCACGTTAGTGTTGTTTCCGGGAACTTCTCCACCATTTCTATAATATTCGGATAAAGAGTGGGGGACTGAACCACCAAACTCAGCAACAATATCAGTAATTTTGATTTGTCCTGAACCTTGAATAGCCATTACTTACCTCCTTTTAATTCTTCTACTTCTGCTTTGAGTTCGTTTATTGCGTTTATAAGTACGCCTACAAGTTTTCCGTAGTCAACTGTTTTCATCTCTTCTTCACCGTCAAGACCTAGAGTAGTTTTTGTTTTTACTACTTCAGGTACTACTTCTTCTACTTCTTGTGCAATAACACCAATATCTTGTTGACCATTTCTTAACCATTTATAAGAAACACCACGTAGTTTTCCTACAGTTCCAAGAGCATCATTAATAGTAGAAATATCTGTTTTAAGTCTTGAGTCAGAAGCTGTAGTAGAAGAAAAAGCAACTATGTCTCCATCTGCATGGAAGTCACCGTCAGCTTCAAATCTAAACTCATTACTGCCATTAATATACATATTACAATGACTATTGTTTTGCCAAGCAATGTAGTCATTGGAGTCATAACCTATTTTTCCTGTAGCATATAAATTTGTAGGTGAGATTGTCTGAGAAGCAACTAATGAAACAATTTCACTAGCTGTCTGATCGGCAGTTGCCGAGGTTTCAATCCCATTCAATTTTGTATGATCTGCATCAGTAAACACATTACTGTTAGATGCTGATTCTACAAGTGTGCGAATTTCCGCAGCCGTCTGATCGGCAGTGGCTCCGCTCTCAATGCCATTAAGTTTGCTGTGATCTGCATCGTTAAAGGTATTACTGTTAGATGCGTTTTCAACTAAGTCTCTTACAGTATTTGCTGAGACATTACTTAAATCTTCTCTTGCAAGAGGTCTTCCTCCTGTTTGACTACCGTCATGTACGACAGCAGTATCTTTTGTGGTATCAATAGTTACTTCACCTTCAGCACCAGTAAATGACGAATGCTGCGAAGTAGTACCACGCCTTAATTTTAATAATTTAGCCATTTAAAGAGTACCAAAATCTATTTGTAAATTGTTTCCACTGACTGTCCCTACCTCAGTAAGGTTTTTGTTATTACAGTCAAGATGATTTGCTAACGCAGGGTTGGCATCATTTATTAATCCAGCAATACCGGGAGATATTCCTACCCATGAACTACCTGAATAATAGTTAAGTACGTTAGCTGTTGTGCTATACCAAAGATCGCCTGCGCTAGGTGAACTAGGATTACTACTTTGTATTACGTATTCGTTCGCATATCTATTAACGTCAGATATAGAACCACCAACATTATTTACGTTGGTAATGTTTCCAGCTACTGTATTTACATTAGATATACTTCCAGAAACTGTATTAACATTTGAAATACTTCCGGCGACTGCATTGACGTTAGTTATGTCATCAGCCACAGTGTTGATTGAGTTATTACCTGAACCTGTATTTATAGCGTCAGTAATTAATCCGTTATCTTCTGTAAAGGTTACAAAACCTGTAACTTTATTGATAGCGTCTAGTGTTGACTGACTTGGTTGAATCGGTGTAAAACCATCTCCAGTACTGCCATCATACGCTTCCATACCATCAGTGGTTGTATTAAACCAAAGGTCACCATCTTGTAATGATGAACTATCAGCTCTTGCTGTAGGTGCTGTGGAAGATATTTGGTATCTATCTGTAAAGTTATTAATGTCAGTTACATTTGTTGCAACTGTATTTATATTTGTTGCGTTATTCTTAACAGCGTTTATGTTGGTTGCGTTGTTTACAACTGCTGTTACGTTAGATGCTATACCAGCAACAGTATTAACGTTGGATATATTATTTCCTACGTTGTTTACATTTGTAATGTTGGTTGCAACTGTATCTATTTCAGAGACAGTTTCGTTAAGGTCATTAGCAGCAGTTACAACTTTTGCAATATCAGTAGCTACTGTTTGTAAGTTATTATTACTTACCTGTGCAGCTACAGTATTGATATTACTAATTGACCCAGCTACTGTATTCATGTTGCTGACATTACTTGTAGTAGCCAACGTGTTCATGTCATTTACGACATCTGTGGTTCCTAAAGTATTTAAGTCTGCAACTGCATCAGCAGTACCTAGCCTTCCTATTTCCGTGGCTTTACCAGCTACAACACCTATATCAGTTGCATCTCCTGCAACAGCATTGATGTTTGATATATTGTTTGCAACTGTTTGAATATTAGAAGCACCAGATGCTGTGCTTAAAGTATCTGCTATAGAACCTAAGTCAGTTCCATGAGCAACTTGTCCAGCAACGATGTTTATATCATTAAGCTGAGACGCATTTAACGCAGCATTAGCTCCAATCTCTTTAATTGTACCAGCGTCATTAACGTATAACTTTTTGGCAGATAAATCTAGGGCAACTTCTCCATTAACAAGATTGCTGGTAGTCGGTGTTGACGTACCACGCTTTAGTTTTATAGTTGCCATGATTTAAAAAGTTCCCCCGTCCACAGTTCCAAGACGAGCTGCTGGTACTGTTCCAGAAGTTAAGTTACTAGCATTAAGTGAGTTAATGATTGAGCTAGTTACGTAGCCTGAACCGTTTGTAAGTTGGTTAGTGTTAGTAACGTTGGTTGCACCAGCAGCGATTCCATTTAACTTATTTTTTAAAGCTGTTGTGAAATCATTAGAAGACTGAGTTGCAACAACTAAATCTAAAGTTCCGTCACCGTCTTGATATGTAGCTGTAATACCTGTTTCAGTATTTCCAGAAAACATAGCTCCGACTATATCTTGAACTTGTTCGTTAGTTAACTGTGTGTTTTGAGTTACATATCCAGCACCGTTAGTGATGTTGGCATTATTCAAAGAAATATTTGAAGTACCATCAAACGACACGCCAGCAATGGTTCTTGCTGTAGCAAGTTTTGTTGATGTAGCAGCGTTTCCAGTACAAGACCCTGATGAACCAGTTACGTTTCCGGTTACAGTACCAGTTACGTCTCCTGTTAAGTTAGCGTTTAATGTACCTTTAGTTACTGTTAAGTTACCTGTACTTGAACCAGTAAAACTACCAGTACCCATAAGGAATGTATCAGCAGATTCATCCCAACCCATAAAGGCGTTTGATGAACTACCTCTTTCAATAACTATTCCAGAGTCTCCACTTGGAGAACCAGATGTACCGTTACCGAGTTCGATTATTTTATCACTAACAGTTGAGTTAGCTGAGTTTAAGGTTGTAGTAGTTCCATTAACTGTTAAGTTACCACCAACAGTTAAGTTTCCTGTAAAAGTTTTATTTCCTGCTGCGGTTTGGTTTACGTTACCAAGGTGCATAACAGCACCCTCACCGGCTATGGATATAACTGATGTAGACTCTCCGCTACCATTGTCTCCAAATCCATAGTATAGTTTTTTATCTGCTTCGTTGAATGCTACTTCTGACGGTGCTAGTGCACTAGGAGCACCAGCAGCACCCGTGGCAGCTCTTTTTTTTAATCTTATTGTTGCCATTTAAAAGTTACCTCCAGTAACTAAAGTGTTTTTAGTGGTGGTGGTGTCCGCTTTGAAACCTGTCCCGTCGTAGTAAACGACTGAACCTGTGGTTTTATTAGAAGAATCAACAATAAATAGTGTCTGATCTTCTATTGATTGTGCGACATCTTTTACGTCTTGGATATTATCCGCGACTGTATTGATGTCATTTCCACTAGCAGTAGTATTTAGTGAATTAGTGATGAAACCAAGATCTGTTGCCAGTGGAGCAAGTTCTCCAGAGACAAGATTAATATTGACTTCGTTACCAACTACTTTATCAATGTTTGATTTGTTAGCGTTAACAGCATTGATATTTGATTGGTTGGCATTAACAGCTTGTATCGTTGTGATGTTCTGAGCAATAGTATTAACTTCAGTTGCCTTTGCTGTTAATCTATGAAACGCATATGTGTGATCTGTAGTAGTGGTTTCGATAAGCATTCCAAACGTTGCTGGAATAGTCTCTGTTACGCCTGTAATAATGACAGGTTGACCAGTTCCTCTACCATTTGCAATAGTGACTGTTCCGGAGCTGGGTACAAGATCTGTTGATACAGCTTGTATAGACACAATAGTGCCGTTCCCATTATTGATATCCGGGTTAGCGTTGGGAAAAGATGTTTCATTTGCTAGGGGTACAAATCCTCCAACCTCTTCTATAAGGTCGATTATTCTTGCGTTAATAGCAGCCGTAGTAGCTACATGATTATCTGAGTTAGACCATGCAGCTCCACTAAATATTGTTTCACTAGAGTCTTGTTGAAAGTATCTTGCGTCAGATTCTGTTTCTGTGTAGTATCTACCGTCAAGAGTTCCAGTCTCTAAGTCTTCTGCTGTTATAGAACCATTAACAATGTTAGATGAGTTTACCGTTATAGCACTAGGTAATAAACCTGTGTCTAATTTAGCAAACGGTATTGCTGCACTGTTACTTATATCAGCACCAGTAATAGTTCCGTCTTTTATTTTATCAGAGGTAATAACTCCATCTCTAATATCGTGAGCTGCTACTTGGTTCCTACTTTCTTGGATACCATGTCTAATCAGTTCATCTAATTTATTTAAGTCTCTAGCTTTAATGGAGTTTCCGGGTACAAATGACACAGCCGGATTAGTTACGGCTGTTCTACTGTATATATGTAAACTTTTACCGTTCTGATTATCGCCAAATGTTATTGAGTTTGCATTGTTTGCAATATTATATTGTCCTGTAGATGGTGAACTTGAATTAGTAAATGTTAATTCATCACCCCCATCCACTCTGACTTTAACGTCAGTTTCGTTGATGTATTGTACGCTGAAACCAATAGTAGTACCAGTTCCAGTCTTGTATTCTTCAGTTGTAGTTGCCATTTATCTTTGGGATAAACGGGTGGATTTACTTAGGCATATCAATAATCTTTTCGATTGTGCCTTTGTTTGCTTTAATGTTTTTTATTTTTTGTTCTCTTTCTTCAATGAGTAGTTTTTGGACGTCGTTATCTTTTTTAAGGCTTGCCCAAGCTCGTTTCTTAGCCTTGTCAAATGCCTTTGCGATCTTTTTGTAATGTGGGAATGATCTAGGTTCAACATCTTTCATACCATTCTTTTTATAATAATTCATTTCAGCAAGAGAAATCTGTACTGATTCAGATTTAGCCATCTCATTAAATACTTTTTCTAGGTTTTGTTCACCTATGGCTTTCTGAAACATAGATCTAACTCGTGGACTATCAGATAAATCTGTTCCATCTGGAGCTGAATATGTAGAAGTTCTCATGTCGTAGCCACTATTAAATAGTAACTGTCTACCGGGAGAATAATCTACATTAAAATTAACAGGTGAAACTGCATTAAACATACGAGTTATAAAGTCGTGATCTTTAATTGGTCTACCATTTAATATATCATATTTAATAGGTAATGGGTCTTTTGCTATGTTCTCAGTTATTAAGTTTCTGTTTCTTATAGAGTCACCAATATCTGAACCTAATTCTCTTGTGTAAGGAGTAAGAACTTTACCTATTTCATTTCTAAGACTAGATAATGGAAGAGTATTATTCATTAATGAAGCAATGATTCTTTCTTGTTGTCCGGGAGCACCAGAGAATAAATCTACAAATGACTGTAATCCTGCTAAATAAGATTTACTTGTAGCAGTACTAGCTAATGCCATTCCTAATTTAGATAAACTATCTTCTGCCCACTCTTCACCCATAAGGTCCATGTGGTCTCCAATATCTCCTACTAATGCAAGTATCTGGTTGTATGGTTCAAAGGCATCATACCCTACCCAAGTATTACCTATCTTAATAGTTCTTGGTTTCCATCCAGCATCTAACCATGCTTGTCTTTGCTGCCTATCTGTAGGTCCATTACCATGTAATCCACCACTAAGGTATGCCATTGATGCCATACTTAATGCTGCACTACCCATAGCTAGTCTTCCGTTTTGGATAGCTTTAGCATTCATTAGATCAGTTGCATTATGAATACCATACTGAGCTAGGTCTTGTAAATTATCTCCGGGTTTTGCCTTGGCTATCATGTTAAATTCTTTAACCAAGAAGTTAAATCCGGGAGTATGCTTTGCAGTTAAAGCTAATCCGTTAACTCCAGTTCTAGCAAATAGGAAAAATGGTCTAGCCCATGGTGCCTCGTTAAAAGCATCTGCAAGTTTAGCAGAAAAACCTGTTAAGTCTTGAGTAAGAGTAGCTTCTTTTCTACTAAATTCAGCAGCTTTGTCAGTGATATTACCATTAGCATCAAAGATTTCTTTATTAAAGTTATCTTCGTACTCTCTAAAGAATTTTGCATCTAGGTTTTGGAAGTTACCATCAGGTAGTTTTTCTGCTGCTTTTAAGAATGCTTTTTCTCTTGACTTAGCTCTACCAATAATTAATGCGAAAGCATCGTCAGTAGATGCCATAATTTTAGTTGAGTAGGTTAAGAAACTATTATCATTTAAACTTCTAACTAAATTAGCAGTTCTATATAGAGCTTTATCTACCTTAGTTCCTCTTGTCTCTGCCCAATGTCCATACATTTGCCATTGGTCATCCATTTTAGTTCTTTCTACAAATCTAGTTTTCATTGTAGATATATCACCAGCCCAATAAGAATTTAATCTTCTTTTAAATAATTCAAACGATTCAGGTATTGCTTCACGCATAGCATTTAAGGATGCTAAGCCAGCTCTCATTGTAGCTCCGTCGCCTCTCATTGCACCACCTAAAGCCATAGCCATAGGTCTAGTAAAGGTTGCAGTAGACGTACCTAAGATTGCTCGGACTGCTGTTTTAGGTCCAGATAGAACACTATGAGTAAACATAGAACCCATCTCTCTTAAAAATGCACCAGTCTTTTTAGCATCTCCACCCCATGCACCACCTCTCATCTTGATTCGCATAAAAGCATCAAGGTCGTCTAGTGTGTGTATATCTTTAGCCATAGAGATACCCTCAAACATAGCCTTAAATATTTCATCGCCTTCATCGCCAGTCATATCCAACGCCATACCGAAAGCATTAATACTTTCTTTTACTTGTTTGTCTATCATCTCAGCTTGTAGTTTTGGAGTAACTGTTTTACCCCTCATTTTACCAAACTGTCGAAGTTGTTGAGATATGTCGGCACTAGCCATTTTTCTCATCTGTAATCCAGCAATTAGTTTCTGAACCATCTGCTGTGCAGGACCATCAATATCTTTTATGTCATAAAAATTTGCTAATTCTCTAGCTGTAACTCCTGCATCTCTTATCTCATTAAATAGAGAAGCATTAATCATATCTATAACATCAGCATATTCACTAGAAACATAAGAATATAATGTTTTCTTACCACTCTTACGTACTAATTTTTCCTTGCTTATCTCTTTCCAAAACTCTTCAGGAGTCATGTCAGAGGTATTTCTACCTTCAAACACAGCTTTGTAAGTATCGAGATCTTGAGCATACATTTCATCAAGAGTTTTACCTTGACGTGCAGCAGTCTCTTTCATTTGTTCTACATAACCTTGACTTCTAAATCTGCGTAATACTTTTTCTACAACTCCTCTAGCTTCTTTAGTTCCTTTGGTAAGTGCAGTAACCTCAGTGTTAGATAGTGAGGAACCAATACTCCCTTCTTCAGAACCTAGTTCTGTTTTCTTCTGTCTTCTAGCTTTGTTAAGAGCTGGACCAGTTTCTAGTGAAGTAGTACCACCTTGTGATTTGTTAGCTAGTTTTGGATTCTTACTTGCCCTAAATCCGGGCTCTTTCATCTGTGTTGCAGCTTCTTCTAGTTGCTGTGACTTGACACTTTTTCTTCTAGATTGGATTACTTCTTCTATTGCCTCTTTAGGTTTACCTTTAGTAACACCATATAAGACACTATCAAATACACCTCCAATCATCATCCCTTCTACTACATTTTTAACAGTCTTCATTATTGGACTGTCAGCATCTTGTGTAGCTAGTGGAGTATCAAATAAAGGAAATTTTTCTTTTAGCATTCCAGAGATATTATCATCTTGTGAGTCTTTATCTAGTAAGTCAAATCTAGCTCCGGTCAATGCACCAGTCTTAAGACTTTGCATAAAACTTAAACCTTTACCAACTTTACTTACACCTCCAAACCCACCTGATAAACCTAAAGTAGTAAATACTTCTGTACCTGTTCTGATTAAACCACCCCACCAAGTTTTTGTTTCTAATGGGTCGTTCTCTCCATAAAGAAAATCATCCCACTCAGTTTGGTAGCCTTCTTCAGTTGCAGCTTCTTCATCCATCTCGCCAGAGATAAAGTCAATAACTCTTTCAGGAGCAGTGATAATATTAGCAACACCATCTCTTGCACCAGCAATAGGAGCTTTAACTAATTCAGCTACTGGATTAACACCTTCTTCAGGTTTGTTAGCTTCAAGTTTTGCTTCTTCTATTTGAGCATTTTGCTCTCTTAATACGGCACGTTCTTGTTCTGCCTCTTGCATATTTTGGACTGCTTGTTCGGTTTCTTCCATTGACAGTCCTTCTCCAGATATGCCTATCTGAAAATTTAATTCATCTTCCATAGTTACCACGGTAATTATTGGCTAACAAACGCCAAGTAAACCGCAGTTACTCATTCGTTATTGTTAAACCTTTTTTGTTATAAATAGATGTTTTTGTATTTTGATCTCCAGCTCCTTCTGCCTCAAGTCTTGCTCTTGTGATCTTTTCACGAGTTGGAAATTTATATAAAAGTCTTAATATATTATCGTTAAATTTTTCTTCTTTTTTATCTGTTTTAATTTCTTCATCTACAAGAAATCTAAGTTGAGAATTAGCTAAATCAATAGGGTTGATTCCTATTCTCATTGCTAAGTCTTTGTAGTAAGAAGGTAAATCTTTTGCTTGTCTTAGTGGAGTTTGAGACCACCTAACTAATTCTTTATCTACTACTTGGTTAGATGTAATTTTTTGTTTTAACCAATTACCTCCACCAGCTTGAGTCATAGAGACTTGCATCATACGGTTATATGTTTCATCACCGTCGTCTGAAAAGTCTGTACTCATCATCGTTGCCAAAGTTTTCTCATTGTCAACAGCTTGTTGTACTGCAAGTTTTGCAGCCTCATTAGCTTGGTCTTCAGTAGCTACCTTCTGCCCATCTCTAAACAGAGTGTTTTTATAAGTTCTAAAATACAACTCTTTTAAGTTGTCATTTAAAGCTAACCACTGTGGAGATTTAGCATCTGTTTCACCTAACTCAGTTTCCATACCCTCGTTGGTATAGCTATTAATCCATTTATTAGCTTCCTTATGTTCATCAGTTCCGGGAACCGCAGAGCCTGTACTAATTAGTTTATCTTTGTATTCGTTAAAAACTGTTGTACTAACGTTGGCTAAGTCAAACTCATACACACCACCTTGGAATCGTATAGATTCATTAAGCTGCTCTCTTGCAACATCATCATCTAAATGACCTTGTAAAGCACTATGTAATTTAGCAGGAACATAACCATCATACTTCTGTTTATAGATTGCGTACAGTTGAGCTTTTTGCTCGTTAGTAGGATTCTCTAAAGTTTTAATAGTTTCTAAGTCAGCATTTATATCATTGTCTTTCTGTGTCTCTCTAGCAGCAGAACCTTTAACGGATGCCTCTGCTAAGTCTTCCCCTAAACTATCCCATTCTTTCCAAGAAGTCATTGTTTTCATAGAACCATCACGAGCTTGTATTTCGTGATTAACTATAGACATAGCTTCTGGGTATGAGATCTTATTCTGTTCTACTTGTTCTATAAGGCTTTCTTTAAATGCTATCCTTCCAGCCTGAATAGAAGTTCTATTTCTAGCTGCGTATCTTGCAGCCCAGTCGTGAGCCAGTTGATGTCCATCAGTAGGATTAGCTGTAACAAAACCTAGTTCTATCATTTTGTCATCAGATTCTTTCATTTGTATCTGATAAGCAGCTTCTCTTATAGCAAATTGTTTCTTACGTCTAGCTTCATCGAACTTATCTATTTCTGGTTTAACAACAGTAGCTACCAATGCTGGGTTTAATCCTGCAAATTGTTTAGCATATTCAAATTTTATTTTTGTATCTAAAGCTGCCTGTTCTTGTGGAGAAAGGTCGTCTTTATGACCAAGGGTAACTCTCTCGCCATTTCTAAATACTTCTATAGTTGTAGTTTCGTAAGCATCATACACGTACTGATCGTAGTCTTTGGCTTTTTGTAAAGCATATTGTTTTGCAACCATATACTTTTCCCAGCCAGCCATCTTACGAAATTCCATAGCGGTCATACTATCACCAGTTTCAGCTTCTAGTTTAGATGCAAACTCTTGTGTAGCTAAGTCGTCGTTAAATAACGCACTTTCTTCACCTCTGAATCTTGCTTCTAATTCTGGGCTTACACCTCTAGTTAGTATGTCTAAAGATATTTCTGCTTCTCTATCTTGTCTGTACTTTTCTTGTTTCTTTTGTAAATAATCACCAAATGTAGAAGAGAGGTCAGCTAATCCTTCATACATTTTTTGGTCATTTCTTAGCTTATCTTCACCTACTTGTTTTAATTGTTGGAAATACTTTTCTTCATTGTTTTGTATTTCTCTGTCAGATTTTTCCTGTTCGGGAATGATGTCCACGATTTCTTCAGGGGTAACTGACTGACCCGAAATGTTATATTGTGGAATCATTTAATAACCTCCTGTTCCGTAGGCTTGATAGAACTGTGAACCGACTCCCATACTTGGCATACCAGTGTAGTAAGTATCAGCTCCATAACCATAACTTGTACCGGCTGATATAGTAGACGCCTGTGAAGCTGACGCACTTGCATCTATTTGAGGTGTCTTTAATCCATCACCTGTATTACTCATACCGTCTAAACCGGCACCTAATGCTTGTCCCATACCCACCATTAATGTTAAACCTACGTTCTCCATCTGCGGTGCTGGGGGTACAAAGTCTTGTACAGGTGCTATAGCTACTTTACCAAATGATCTATTAAGCTGTGTCTTGAGCTGTCTATTAACATCTGCCATAGTTTCTTTAGCATCATATGTAGCTGTAGCTAATGCTCTAGATCTCATAGCTTGCCCTATACCAAAGTTAGCTTTGTTTTGTAGTAACTGTCTAGCTACAGACTTACCTCTAACTCCACGCTCGGCAGCAGATACTTCAATGTCACCTTCGTTCTGTAACATCTTCCTAAAGTCTTCTTGGTTCTGGAGGATAGCCATGGACCTAGCATTATTTAATTGTATTTGTGTTCTAGTATATGCGCGTTGAGCTGCTATATTTGCTAGATCAACTTCTTGCTCGAACTGTACTTTCTTAGATTGATAAGTACTTCTTGTCTGCATCCACTTACGTTCACGAACCTTAAGTTGATGCTGATACATTTTGCGCTTATGCGCGTTATTTGCGGACGCTTGGGCTGCTCCGCCTATTGCGGATACTGCTGGTCCTATCGCTGCTGGACTGCACACGGGCAAACTCTATAAAGGATAAATTGTTTGGTCCGTAGGGAAATCTCCTTAGAAATTTAAACCCTAAAAACCTAAGTAACTTTAAATGGACACTGTTTCTTTCGTCGACAATGTTCCACAGTAACTTTTCTGTTCTTGCGTTCACATACCGTTTAGCTTCACGAGCAAAGGTATGAGGATAATCGTAGATAGCATCTGTACATAACATCCAGATCTGTCCATTGTTATGGACGCCTGCCATGCCTGCTATCTTTCCGTTGGGTACCTTAAAGTACACTGAATCGCAGTTGTTGATACCAACTACCAGTGCATTTTCAGGGTCATGTCCATGACCTTCAGTAACCTCTCTACGGTCATCGGGTAGTAAATTAGAAGCCACCTGTATGGCAGCTTCCAATGTTGCTGGGTGAATGTATTTAGACACGCTGATAAAAATTGTTGTTGAGTATCCCTTCCCACGTTAGCGTATGTAATGTGGCAGGAGATGGGTGAGATGATTTAATTATTAAAGTAGCGTTTATATTTCTGTCATATATAGGTATGGTTCTCAATATATCATCGTTAAACACTCCCGGACTGTTAGCTAAAACAGTGTTAGCCGGTGTTACTTCGTAGTCTTCGTTCCAATCTGGCTTACCAATTCTTTCTAGTTTAATTTGATAAAATCCTACTGGACCAAATCCAAGTTTAACTCTATGTATAATAGTATTAGCTCTTGTATCAGACCTGAAGCTTTGTCCTTCCTGACGTACATAGTATATGGTTGGCATAGTTATTGACATTTCATATAGATAACCTATATAAAAAGCCTGACCTGTCCAATCTCCAGCTATTTCTAAGTTATTACCATTGACAGTAATAGCTCCATAGTTACCTACAGCTACCTTTGGGTCGGCTGTATCGTCTATATCATATGCAGCTATGTTAGTATTACCACCATTTAAACCAGTCGGTCTAGCAAATGTAGTCTTACCTCCACTGTATGCACTAGAAGGTAGAGCTGCTACTGGCATTAAATAATCCATATGTACCCTATTATCATATAGAGATACAGTTTCTGAATCCATCTTAATGCTATATCTTAGTAAGTCACGCTGTGAACCATTCTCTAGTACGACATATAAGGAGTCATCTTGTATACAATGATACTTAATAGTTCCCGGTAACGTCCATCTAAACCATGACGCTAGTTTTCTATCTTCAATCTGATCGAAATATCTATAACCATATAAGGTAGAAGAACTATTCTCACTAAATAATATAATTGTATTTTCTCTCGAGTTACTTATTGTCTTTAAATCATTCTCAAATAATCTAGAAACTACAGCACTCTGTTCTATGACTTGTGGTTCACCTTCTCTTAATATTCTTGCCATCTCGTAGAAACGAGAGAACTTACCAGCATTATCTAAGAAGCCGATTGTAGTACCAAGAGAGATAGGGTTAGTTGTAAAGTTAAAGTTGTAAGTAGAAAGAGCATTTATCTTAGCTGTAAGTGGACTGAAAGTATCACTGTCTGTAGTCAACATAAACTGTTGAGATTTAGCAAACAATACTAAGCCAGTGTTTACTTCTATTGCGTCAAACAAAGTAGCAGGATAAGTAGAACTAGCTGATATATTTATTGGGTCACTAGCTATAAGTTGTATAGCTGACTTAGCAAAGAAGTTAGTAAAGTCTCCCGGACGCGACATAATTATAAATTCGTCTGCCAGTATAGTAAACCTATTTCTAAAGAAACACATCTTATTTATAGGTCGACCAATAAACTCTGGTTCAGGGTTTGTGTCTTCATCACCTACTAAGGCATCATCCCATTTTGGAACTGCTGGTTGTACTGTACCACCAATACTATATGTAGAACCATCTAGTTCTGTTAATCTAAAGTTAGCATCGGCTGTTCTTATTAAAACAACAGGCATAGTAGCTCTGTTAAACCTAATAGCTCTACCGGGTTTAGCGCACTCTACCCATGAGCCCTCACCATCTTTATCATTAGCACCTTCAAATTTTACAAAGTAGTTATCCTCTTCAGCAGAACTATTAACTACCTCTACTATCATGCCATGTTTACATTGTGTAGGTAGGTCGCCAGCATCATTAACTTTACCAGCTACTACATTTAACAGTTCTCCCACAGGGGTAGAACCATTGAAGTTTGTACTTCTCTTTACATGTAGTCCTGTACCAATCTGTGTCACAGTAAATCCGTTACCAGTAGTAGCTGTAGTACTACCAGTTATACCTTCTCTGATGTCACCCAAAATACTCTCAGCAGTAATTGTTGTTTCTGTATCGAAGGGTGTAGGGTTTGGTCTGACTAATGCTAGGTTAGCTTGTACTTTAGCAATACTAACTTGTTCTACAGTAACTGTATAAATAGCATTTTTCATAAAGACATCAAATGTGTCACCTTCGTGCCAGCCTTCACCACCATGTAGTAGGTCGTATGTTGTTGTATATCTAGCCTGATATGTAGTTGTTTGTGTTTCTCCAGAACCAGTTGTAAAGGGTACTGACTGTCCAGTTGTAGCTATACGGAAATAAAGGTTTGACCTACCAGAGGAGTTGTTACCATTAATGTTGACAGTGTGTGTACCGTCGGCATATGTTGAACCATCATCTGTGTACGATGTACCAGAACCTATGTTAAATATTTTAGTACCTACGTTAGGAGCATAAGCATCTCTGTTATCTCCTGAAGAAGCTGCACATCTAGTTGATTGACTTTTTCTACTTCCTTTAGCAACCATGTTTCCACTGCTATTACAGTAGTTATTACTGGACTTAACCATATCTACTCTAATACGTGTAGCAGTTCTTACTGTTGAAAGATCAGCAGGGTCTGTACTATCAAATAAATTTACAGAATATTGTTTTGCATAAGATATACTTTTTAGTTCTATAAATACTTCTTTTAAATAATCCCCTGCTGGTTCTACATCGCTCGTACCTGTGAGCATAGCAGGAGTCTTAGTCCTATTATTTAAGTAAGTAAAGTCATTAAGAGTTAGTGTCTGTATATCTTCATCACCTGTGTGATATAAATATTTACCAGCACCACTTCCTGTAGTAACATCTACTACGTTTACTTCATCTCCGGCATTGTGTAGTGTGTTACCAAGTGGGTCTAGTACTCTTACACACGCCCACATTTTTATTAAACCGTCTCTTCTTATCTGTCCTATATATTGTTCGTTCTCGTCTCTGTAGTAGTGAAACCATTTACCATTATTTGTAGAATTAGTTAACGTTGACACAAACTCACCAGCCGGTCTCTTTAATAATCCTTGTGTAATGTCAGGTACTGCATTTAGCATGTCTCTTACCTGACCGGGAATCTTTTGTTCGTCAGGCTGTTGTGATATGCCAGCATTCAGACTATGTATAGTTTGTGTAATGTTTGCCATTATCTAAATAGTGCTTTGTAAGGTTGGTAAGCTCTGTACTTTGTGTCACTAGGAAAGCCCATAAAGTTATGGTCACCTTGTTCTGTTTCATATTCCAAAGCGTTAGCTCTAGCTTGTTGTTCTTCTACCTGAAGTAACTTAACTAGATCACCATTGGAAACAAGTTGTGTAGCAGCACGCATAGATGCTCTTGCTATTATGTATCTCTGTATAGCTGGAGGTACATCTGTAAATGCGTATAGTGTAATTGTGTCGAAGTAAAAGTCTTGAGTAAATACGTCGGTCTGGTGTATGGTGTCATACAATTTACCATTTCTTCTAACAACGTTTGTCTGTCTGTCAATCTGACCATCACTAATATCATATAGGATGGCGTTAGCTGGTACTACATAGTTACCATTTCCATCAGGAGATTTCTTTACTCTGTACTCTGAGTTGAATACCCAGCCTGTAGATTGTACATCTTTGTTAACTTCATTAAGTAGATTTACAACGAATTGTATCTCTGGATTTAGTAGTGCATCACCTGTAGTATTAGTCACAGGGGATTGACCAATGCTACCCAAGATAGAGTTCACTGCGGATAGTTCGGTATCGGTGCTTATTTGAATAGCCATAATAAATAAAAAAAAGGGGGTCCGAAGACCACCCTTGTATAAAGTCTTAACCGTTCTCTGGATAAGTTCCGCCAAATTTAGCTGGAGCTGTGTTACCAGTGTATAGTTCAACGGCTGCTGCTGGGTTTAGGAAGTCTGCACCCATAGCTAGTCTTCCAAGGATTACGTCACCTTGGTAAACTACTGAAACGTCACCTGAAGTTACCTGAACCTGTGGTCCGATAGCTTCTACAACTGCTGCTGCTTCTTTCTGGAAGATTAATCCACAAGATTTAGCAAAGTCTGTGCTGTTACCGTAGTTGTTATTTAGTCCTGTTACAGACTTACGTCCGTCAGCTATAGCTGTACCAACGTGGTCTCCTAAGTTTGAAGGAGATGTCTTACCTGTAGTTCCGCCGTAAGCTACACCGTGCTTAGCAAGGAAAGGAATGTTCATTGACTTGTAGATCTTGATGCCTGCAATTTCAACTACTCCTTTACCTGACTGTAACGCTGAACCTTGTACGTCTCTGTTGATAAGACCACTGTCACCTGTTTGCTGTATAAGTGCGTAGTACTGACGAGGGTTTAAAACAGCTACTCTACCTTGAGAGCTAACTCCTTTCTCGTCTAGTGCTGCTGCTGCATCGTAGAAAGCAGTAACTAGCTTTCCTGCGTCGTAAGCATCAGCATCAGAACCTGTACCGGAACCAACTTGAATTTGTGTTCCACCGGGCTCCTTGAAGTTAGTCTTACTTACTGGAGAAGCTTGTCTAGCACCTTTAGCAATAGCTCTGAAGATGAGTCTGTCATACTTCTCTGCTAATGCGTAGCCGATCTTCTTAGAGATCTCACCACGTAATTCATAGTGTGCAAGTGTTTCATCTAGCTCATAAACGAAAGCTGATGAAATTAATAGGTCGTCGCAAGTTATTGTTTTTTCTGCAACTGGAGGTGCGCCGTCGCTGTTACCTAATATGCTGTTTCCGGGAGTATGGAACTCGGCAGTAGTGCGTCCAGTGTAAATGAACTGTAAACTCTTTCCGTTCTTAAGTGTTCTTCTCATTACCATGTCACGAGCGATTGTCTCGTGCTGGAATCCTTTGAACATCTCTCCACTAAACAGTTTAAGGTAAAGTGCTCTAGCGTCACCGGCTGAGTTTAACTGACCTTGGCGTGTTAGCGAGGTAGTTAAATCTGAACTCTGATGAGCCATGATTTTTTCTTAAAATGTAAGGGTATTATGTATCGTCTTCTAGCCTAGAATTGTAGGAGTCTTAATTGGACTCACTGAGATTGTGGTCTTTTCCCACCGTCGACGGCATAAAGGTATCCTCCTCGGAGGGCTTTAGCCAGATTGAGTAGGGAGGTAATGCTCCTCCCCTATGATCTACTTGATTACTCTTGTGTAAGCAACGCCACGATATACGAAAGTAACTTTCATTGCTATCTCCATATACCTAGACCCCGTTCCATGCCTAGGATTCATGCGTCCCCGGAGGGATGAACGGACGTTAAAACTATATTGAAAGAAACAGAAATCCTATCTTCGTTTGATTCGTTAGGTAGGACTGCATGTCTTGCGTGTGCTGGAAATAATAATATTAATCCTTTTACAGGTTTAATAAACTTTTGAATATTTTGATTCCGATAAGGCAGGTTCTCAAACATAATCTGTCCTGAATTTTCTGGGACATCTATATAAAAAACTCCTGCCAAATCACATTGTGGATGCTCATGTAGAGCATTCCAACTACCGGGACCATTAATGTTTATCCAATGATTTATAATTTTTAGCTCTGAAGTAAAATGATTTCTATGTTTAAATACTTTATACAAACTATCTGTGATTAAAGTATCTTCGTAAATACTTTGTGATTGCCATCCTCCCATATTGGTTAAGACATTACCTACAGGGTCTTTTTGTCTTACGTTTAAACAATAAGGTTTGATTTGTTCATCAACATCTGTTTCTATTATGTGTAATAAACTTGGAAACAAATACTCAGTGCTATATCTCATGGTGTTTTACGGGTGGGTTTGGGTTCCAGTGTCGTGAAACACCAGAGATAATAAAAAGATTAGTTATCAGTGTTATCAGTGTCAGAAAGTTCTTTATCAGTTTCTTTCTTTTCTTCTTTATTTTTTTCGAGTGCATAGTAGGTGATGCTTGCTCTCATTTTATCTGATTGATGACTCATCCTATTGATGGTGCTGATAGTGCAACTTGAGTAGCCTCGGCTGAAGCTAGATCAAGTGGGAAGTTGTGAGCATTACGCTCGTGCATTACTTCCATACCTAAACTTTGTCTGTTAAGAACGTCAGCCCAAGTAGGAATTACTTTACCATTAGCATCAACTACTGATTGGTTAAAGTTGAAACCATTAAGATTGAAAGCCATAGTACTGATTCCCATGGAGGTAAGCCATATGCCAACCACGGGGAAAGCACCAAGAAAGAAATGTAAAGCACGAGAATTATTGAAAGAAGCATATTGGAATATAAGTCTACCAAAGTATCCGTGTGCAGCAACTATGTTATAAGTCTCGCCTTCCTGACCAAACTTATACCCGTAGTTCTGTGATTCAGTTTCCGTGGTCTCCCGAATGATTGAGGAAGTAACAAGGCTTCCGTGCATAGCAGCAAACAAAGCACCACCAAATACCCCTGCAACGCCGAGCATATGGAA
>VTLG01007927.1_pt1 | contig 22274 bp, 27 predicted proteins | sample 4694571 | NCBI WGS metagenome assembly VTLG01 (sample SAMN12604809, study PRJNA352737) | marine metagenome | biome: ENVO:00000447; feature: ENVO:00000209|ENVO:00000569|ENVO:01000036; material: ENVO:00002151; isolation source: viral sequences binned using virsorter ... | reverse complement strand
CCTGTTCCTTGTTGTTATCTACTTCGACAATTCTTTTAATCTCAACATCGTACCTATCAACTATGATGGGTTCGGAATTAAGACTTGCCATAGCTTCTTCGATAGCTTCGTTTTCATCTTCAACATCACTTACATAATTAACGTAACTATCTCGTACTATGAACTCAACTTTATAATTTTTACCCATCAGATATTCTCCTTTGCATTTTTTCTTTTATTTTTTCAGTAGCACGTTGTATATTTTGTCGTACCTCACCACCTCTACCCATTAAATCAGATGACTCAGCCCCTACAGACCTAACAATTTGTCTCGCCATAGTTATGACATCAGTTCCTCTATATTCGTCTTGGTAGCAAGGACATTGACCATATGTACGTTGCCTTTTAGTTTTGCCATATGTAACCCATTTCTCCCATTCGCCAGATTTTGCTAATTGGTTACACATTTCTGTATGTATTGCGTTAGGCCCCTTGTAATGCCTTGCATCAGATAGATAGGTACGCCAATGTGGAGTAATCTTGAACGGTTTAAGTATGCGAAGAACAAGTTTTTCATTCTTCAGCATTTGTTCGCTAGATTTCCATTCGCCATTCTTTTTCCAATCCAATCTTTTTATCTGAACAGGAAGAATGTTATGTGTATGTTCTTTCTGTAGCAATTCAAGTGCTTTTAATTTTGCTTTACTCATTACTTATCCTTTCCTTATTTGTTTCTTATTGGAATATTATCCATTTTTTTCTTCCTCTATTTTTACAAGTGCATCAATAAATTCCAATACGAACCCTTGTCCGTTATCAACTGGAATAAATTGCTTGATTTTGTCTATGGCGAGAGGACTTAACCCCTTCCATGTTGGTGTTATATCAATTATTTCTTTTTCCATTTAGCTTTCTCCAAATTTATGTTCTTCTGAACACGGACTTCCGTCTACAGTAAGACAAGTTCCGTCTTCTAATCGCTGAAAACAATGCTGTATGTCGCAATGCTCCCATTTCACATCTTTAAACGTGTTAATTGTTATAACTTCGTTTTCTAAAATGTGTTGCTCTACGGAAACTTCTACTATTTCGTTTCCGTTTGACTTTATGAATACTTCTATACTCATAATTATTAAGACCTCCTTTCTATTTCTTGTTTATATTCTTGTTCTGTTGGTATACGTCCCAATTCTTCAGACAAACTCTCAAAGAGTTGTTCCAACCATACTTCGTTTTCTAAATTACTCATCAGCTAAACTCCTCAAGAGGTGGAAGTTTATCTAGTGGTTCACCGATTTCCAAATCTTTTCGGTGTGTATTCACTTCTTCTAAATCATACTGACCAGTAGTAGTGGTGGTATAAAATCCACATTCAAAACATTCTATATTTGTATAGTCAAAAGGTTTCCAATCCGTATACCCAAAGGCATCTTCATTTCCACAATTTGGACAATGTACATCATAACTTATGCCACTCATTATTTATTCTCCAATTCTATAACTGTTAAAAGTTCAGTTATTTTATTTCGGATTTCATGGAACTTATCTAGGTGAACTTGATTGTTCCATAATGTTTCCATGAAGTTATCGTCAATATTATTGTTCACGTGTCGCCATAAATATTTATGTAAAGTATCATCTACTTCCGTAAAATATTTGTCATAGATTTTTTCTTCTTCCTTATCCATTACTTATTCTCCTTTTTTTCTTTTAATTTTCGATTTTCTTTCAAAATGTATTCATTGTATTGCCATAGATGTTTCATATCTTCACTAAGGTTTTTGTAACAACGGCAGTGCTGTAAACACATAGTTTCTTCACCACCTACCCATTTCAAAACTTGTTCTCGTGTTGCTTTAGCGGGCATTAGTTATTCTCCTGTTCTTCTAGTTTGTGAAAACATTTATCACATACTGCTGTATAGCCATGTTTATCAAGAATATCTGATGTTGTAGTATCTTCTTCACCTTGCCAGTACATTTGATTTTCAGAGTTCTGCCAAGTTTCACACGCATTACAAATATTCAATCCAAATTTGTCATTTAATAGATTTGATATTTCATCGTCAATTTCTTTTTCATTTGTTTCAGTATTCAATCTAAACATAAGTAACTTATATTCTAAATTTGGCATCAGTTATTCTCCTTGTATATTTCGTTGCCAATATGTCCGTGCATCATGTCTATAAATGCAACTCTTGAGTCTTCATCATCTAGGTGTTCTAGGAAGTATTGGATTTCTTTTGAAAATTCTGGTAGGTATCGTTTATAATAGTACGGGCCACCATATGCGTTTTGTTTATCCATTTGGTGTTATATCTCCATTACTTATTAGTGCCATTGCAGTTCTTCCTACATGACCTTCTAGTGTCCAAGCTAATCCTGTATCGACAAGATGTTGCCATGCTTGAAGGTATTCTTCTTCAGTAGGTGAACTTTCAAAAAGCCCTAATGCTATTTCTATTGCTGTGAAGTTATCCATTTGCTTCCTTCTTTTTACTTAAAGGTGTTGTTACTTTTTTATTGTCAGGTAACATTACCTTTTTTTGAGCCTTATCAAGTAAACTTGCAAAGACTTCTAAATATTTATCATCAGGCATAATTTTTCCTTTACTAATAAATGTAAGTTGGTACTTACATTGCTTAAATTCGTATCGTTGCTATATTTACTGCATTTTTTCTACCTCCTGAACACAAGCCACATTGTGAGCATTGTATTGCTTTGTTATAGTTATTTGGGCATTGAATCTCATCTGGCAATAGTTCGTCTATACTATCTATTACCCTATAAGTTCTCGCACCCATTTTGTTTGCTCGTTCCTTGCCTTCTACGGATTCAACACTTGCCATAGCACGTTCAAAGTTTGATTTATCGTACCAATCTTTGTTCCACATATGGGTATATGAAGTACCAATGTCTTTAGTCGTGGAATTTAGTAATTCCCAGACTTTCTTTGGTACAATTGATGGTTCTCCGTATGAGCCTTCACGAATAGGTCGTTCAAATACATTGAATTGTCTTTCGGCAAATTCTTCAGCATGAACGCATGGTATATTGCCTTTTTGCCAACTTTCATAAACCCCCCTAACTTCTTTTGCTAAATTTACGTAGCAGCCGTTTTGTTCACCCTTTTTCTTCCACCTGTTTACTCTCATTGGGCAATCCCCACATACTGATTGGTCTTCTTCTTCCCAAACAGCTACATGGGGAGCAATATCCTGCCTAATTATGTAAGTTTGTATCATAACACCTGTTTTGCGGTTTGCTGATGGTTTAGTTAACCCTGATGCAATAGCCATTATTGGTTTATTGTCAAATTTAGATTTACCATGCCAAACACAGACGCTATTTGGTATATTTTTCATATGATTGTCTTTATCCTTTTTACAGATTATCCATAAATGCTTTTATCGTGGCATTTTCTTTACGTTGTTTCTCTGAATATTCGATAGTCCAAAAACCATCTTTACCCAAATGTTTTGTAACGTGTGAGATGTTATGTACGTATTCATCTTCAAGAAGATATGTGTCGGGTCTATATATCTGTTGAATATTCATCATACGAACAGTACCTCTTTTGTTATTGGCAATTATTGCCTTTTGACCACCTTTTAAAACAACTTCATCACCTTTTTTTAAGTCGTTACGCTTAATCTTCAATGATGAAGGTTCTAAAGGTATTGTTGTCTTTTTTACAGAACCATTACTTGATATTTCTATTATGTCCATTATTTTTCACCTCCTTTCGTTATCTGCTAGTGATGGAAGATGTAAGTACCTACTTACACTCGATAAACATACACCAAACAAGTGAACTTCAAACTCTTGTCTACTTGGAAGTTGTATATGGCAATTTTCACATAGGTAATTAGTCATCTAGTAATTTTCTTATTGATACTAATTTTTCGGTTAGAATTTTGTTTTCGGTTTTTGCTTTCAATAATTCTTGGTTTAAATTTCTAATTTCTCTGTTGCGAATGTCAATAATGCTACCTAGAAACTTTTTATTCTGTGTCATATTCTTCTTCTTCACATTCACCACAGATGAAGTCGCGACCATGTGGATTACCCACGTATTCCCCATGTTTGCAATAACTGTTAGTGTCGTTTGGAGTTTCCCAGCCGTCATCAAGAGATTCAGGCGGTTCGCCAAAATAAATGTTACTCATAAAAATATCCTTTCTTATAGTAATTTTCTATTGTTATTTCTTTTTGTATGTTTTAAATAAGCTAGCCACATTTTAGGGTTTTCGAAAGCTATTCCCCACGTTACCGAGATATTACCCTTATCAATTTCTGTTTGTACTTCATGTTTATTATTAAATTTCATGTCGTACCCATTTTTAATATCCGGTGAATCTATATAACTACCATCTTTTTGTTTCCAGAATGGGTATCCGTCTTCGGTAGTAAATTTATTGTCGTCTATATTCATATATAACCTTTCAATTATTCAGCGTGTAAGCCGTAACTTACACACTTGATATTGTGTAGACAGGGAACGCAAATCAACCATCTCTGTCAAAGGAACTCTGTTCAAACTGCAATCAGCTTACGCTGTAAACACCGCTATTTGACTATAGTGTTTCTACATTCCTTATTAGCTTACTTCCAATTACTTTTCAGTCAGTAAGACACTGCCCTGTCTACGTAGTGGCAAGAGTTGTTAACAGGTCTGATTTAAGCTACCCCGTGAATCTTGTAGCTACCACTTTTTTATTTAATTTTAATGTTTTGTTGCCGGTGAATTAATATGTTGATTCCAATACTGCGAAGGTATGGAAACTTTACACACTTTACACACTCTAGCAATTAAGCGTATTTGTTTATTTAACATTGAACATTACACCTTTACCTTTAGAACGCTTTACACTTTCGAAGTGATGCCAACAGTAATTATATTTTACTGTTCTATGACTGCTTTTGTTCTCGCAATATAAAACTTGGCATAATTCGATAGTTGACACGTTAGAAGTATGTTTAACGTCTTCTGTATGTCTCATATTTTTTATCCTTTTTGTATCATGTAAGTTACAACTTACAAGTTAATAAATAAGTGGAAATAATAATGAGTGACCTTTTGCAAGTTCTCTTTACCGTCCTAAAAATTATTGTTATATGACGTTGCAACTTACTCAAGCGTGTGACAATTATTCCCACTTATAACAAGTATACTACAGTTACCAACAAGGTTCAACTAAACCGGCTTTTATTCCTAGACGCGTACACACATACATATATTTTTAAAAAGTTTCCAGACGCGTACACACATAAGAAATATTTAAATAAATCGTATAATTCAAGGTTCGTTTATATTCTGGAAACTTCACGAATTGAACACGGCAAATTTATTAAAATGACTCACAAAAGATAATGAATAAAAATAACAGAAAAATATATAAAATAATATTCACTATCAAGGATTGAAAGATAATAAATATAATATGTAAGTGTGTACTTACATACACCTATTACGGCTTACAGAATGCCATATAAGACGCTATAAACTAAAATAGGTGTCATAGTATCAATATAATAATTAGAACGGCTAAAAATAAGCACGATATATTTAACCAAAAAAAAATGCCCATAAGATAAGTTTTTAATCCTATCCTATGGGCATTTAATTATTAGTTATTGTCGTTATCTTCAATAATTTTTGACAGTGGAGTGCTTTTAAATTCATTCTCACTAACTAAAGATATTGAAAATTTCATGTCTTTTAATGTCACTTCATTTGATGACATTTTAAACGCTTTATTATCTAAAGAAAATTTAAGTAAATCTTGAAGTATTGATTTGCTTGCATCTGTAGATAATTTTACTGTACTAAAAAGACCGGCATCATTATCACCGGCTTGTATTTGTAAAGTAATTTTGTTTTGTGTCTGTGGCCCTTTAGATTTATCCTCTTTTTGCTCCGGAATAATATTCCATTTTAGAAAATCATTTAATTGATTTTCGTATTTTTTGTATATTACATTTCCCATTCTGAAAGCATCAAATTCAACAGATAGCAAATATTTTTTTGTATCGTTTCCAAATGTAGAAAAATTATTATTATCTACTTTGTATTTAAACAAATTATCTATATCTTTAGAATTTAATTTATCAGAATAATCACAGTGAGAAGTTTTATTTAATCTAGTCGGCTTAAACTGTACACCGTTAGCGGTATAAAGAGCATCTGTATCATTACCTATTGCTTGATTATGGCATTTTAGACCGTAAACCTTTAGGAAGTGTTGATACATTGGCTTATGAAAACCGCCATTCTCTGAAGGGTGTCGTGTAGGTAGTGGATTATCTTTTGTAACTGCATTTACTATACCGTTACTTTTTGGATTATCTTTTTTAGCGGTCTTGTCATAATGTTCGTAACCGTCTTGAAGATTGATATGTATATCTAATTCAACAAGGGCATTTATAAGAGCATTAATCAAAGAATCTTTAGAATGTAAAGCGGTATTATTTATTCTTATGATGTGAACCGGTTCAGCGGTCTCATCTTGAATATTAATTCCGGCATTAAATCTAATGTCATATACTCCACGTTTAATTTGTTTCTCATCTAACGGTGATTGAAAACCTACCGTGTAAGAGTAACCTTTTTTAGTATGAGTAAATGAAGTAACAATATCATTACAGATGTTTTTAATATCTGAATTAAATTGATACATTTCTACCTGTTTCGCACTATCCACATATTGAACATTTTTAAGTTCAACTTGCTTTTTAATTTGTTTATTAAGTTTTGGCTTAACTGACATTTTATTATCCTTATAATTACAATGTTTAATTAATAGAATATTTTTTTAGTTATTCTCTTGATAAATATCAATGACGTACTAACCTAATGAAAGTTAATATAATCTATTAGTAAGCTACTCTTATAATGTCTACTCAGATTTTATCTTATTTCAGATTGCAACAATACTAAAATACTAGATTAGTATTGCACAGTAGATGAAACTATTCCCTTGAATCACGCTGTCATTTATTTCACTTAAAACAAATTTACTCTTTTTATCCTACAGTGTCAAACAATTAGAACATTATTATTTATATATGTATGAGAAATATTATTATTATTTATATTGAAATATTACTTCTATAGTTTGTAAGTTGGCACTTACAACATTAGCAATTATCAAATGGGATATTTGAACAGGGAAACAGCAATAATAACCAAAAAGACCGCTTAATATTTGATGATAGTGAACAGTAAAAAAAACAAGAAGACCGCAGACACAGCGGAGAGCCTACGCTTTACTGATGTAGCCCCTCAGAGCGCTGAGACTTTAGAATATTTAGAGTGTGTGTGTTAGTAAGGTTAACCCCCAAACCCCGCCCCTTTAGTTTAGGAAAACAAAGAAAAGACAAAGAAAACCAGCAAAAGAAAAGAAAAGAAAAAAGTGTGTGTGTGTGTCATCAACGGGTATGTAGCGGTGGGGCTTTCCTTCAACCGTAATACTATATTGTATTAGGTCAGGTCTGCGATGAATCCCACAGGTTAGTGCCATAAAGGCGTTGATGTTGTATAATTTTACATATAAAGTGAATGAGAGTCAAATTATGGGTAAATTAGGAAAATATACATCAAGGAGTCCGGGAGAGGTAGTTCGAGATATATTATTATTGGCTTATCCGGAGTGGAATGAATGGTCAAGGGATTTGAAAAGGGTATTTTCATTATTGCCTTCATATGGTGTTGGCAAGGAAAGTCTGGAGAGTATGTGTGAGGATTTTTCTTGGGGTTTTGATAAGTTGACTAAAAAGATAGATAATACTGGTTCTTTTAAGGTTGCTGTTAAAGAATTTGTTGATAATGGATATCAGTATCGAACAGGTTTTAGGGAAACAAAAAGTGGGTTGAAGCAACAGGTTCCTGTGAAATGGAGTACGGTACAACACGTTTATATGTTGGAAAGTGGTATGGCTGCATTTATAAAGGCCGAGATGAACAAAGTAAGTAAACCAGAAGAAAAACTTATTGAGAAAACAGGATTGCTTGATGTGGAAAGAATAATGCACGAAACACCAGACGTTGTGAAAGAATCTATGAACGGTAGTGCAGTACCCAATTATACAGAAGGAGAAGCAAGTTTATTTGCTTTGAAGGATAATATAAATGGCAAGAGCAAAACTTAGTAACGTGAAAAAGACAGCAAAGTTTTATCGAGGTAATGCGAAATCTCGAAAAAAGAAAGCTGCTTATGACACGGCTTATCACTCAACTCCTGCTAGAAAAGCATATAGAAGAAAATTAGCTAAAGTGAGAAACGCTAAAGGAGTTATGGGTAAAGGCGGTAGAGATGTGTCTCATACCAAAAGGGGTGGTTTCAAGATGGAATCTCCAAGTAAAAACAGAGCAAGGAACAGGAGTAAAGCATGAGTAAAACCCATATTGTCAGCTTTTCTGGTGGTATAGCAAGTTTTTTTGCTGCTAAAAGGGTAGTTGAAAAATATGGTAAAGAAAATACTCTTTTATTATTTGCCGATACTAAAATGGAAGATGAGGATTTATACCGATTTATAAAAGATTGTGTTAAGTATTTAAATGTTAAGTTGGAAACGATTGCAGATGGGCGAGATGTTTGGGAAGTTTTTAAAGATGTTAAATTTTTAGGTAATTCAAGAATAGACCCATGTAGTCAAATACTAAAAAGGAAATTAATAAAAAAATGGATAGAAAAAAATTTTGATGTCAATAATATTGTGATGCACGTTGGGCTTGATTGGACAGAAGAACATAGATTTACAAATTATAAAAAAAGAGCAACATTTGAAGTTGATGCACCTTTAATCTGGAAACCCTATTTAACAAAACCCGATTTATTTTTCGAATTAAAGAAAATTAATATAAAGCCTCCGAGATTATACGACATGGGATTTCCTCATAATAATTGTGGTGGGTTTTGTGTAAAAGCAGGAAAAGCACAATTCAAAATTTTATTAGAACGTATGCCAGAAAGATATAACTATCACGAAAAAAAGGAACAAGAGTTTAGAAAGTTTATAGATAAAGATGTATCTATATTGACTAAGAATAAAGATAAGGTCAAATCAAATATAACCTTAAAAGAATTTAGAGAAGAAATTGAATCAAATCCTCAAATGTCTTATTTAGATTCTATAGATTGGGGGGGATGTGGTTGTGGTGTGTAAATACAAAGGTGGAGTCTAGTTATGGCATATCAGTATAAACCATCACCATGGCAACAGAAAATGCACGAATCCAATGCTCGATTGAAAGTTATATGGGCTGGACGTAGAGCAGGAAAAGGTCGGGCAGTTTTATCTGAACTTATGACAGCCATAGCAACAGCAGCACAAACTCCTTTTCTAGCAACTAAAGAAATTTCAGAAGGCGCTGGAGTGCCGGAAGGTTTTGACTTAACCCCTACCCTAGAACCTCAAATACACGTTTGGATTGTTGCACCATCATATGCACAGTCCCGACAGGCATGGAACGAACTTCGACAGTTTATGCCGTCAGAACTTGTTGTCCGGAGAAAACCCGGTCAAGGTGGAGGTAGGGGTTCCGGCTGGAATGAAGATGAACGAACAGTTTGGTTGAGATTAAACACACCAAATTTAAAGCGTAGAGATGCCTATATAGAAATTAAATCTGCCGATGACCCGGAAACCTTACAGACAGCAGGGCCAGATTTTATATGGATTACAGAGTCTCAAGATATAAAAGAAGCAGCTTGGAACAAGTTACGACCAATGTTAAATTCAGCAGGTAGACTTGGATTAGCCTGCATAGAGGGTATTCCACCTTATGGAAGAAGTCACTGGTTTTCAAGGTTATTTAATTATGCCTCTCAAAATCCAAGTAAACTTTACGAGGCTTTTCATGCTTCGAGTTTTGAAAATGTATTTTTAACAAAAGAACAAAAAGATGCGATTTACGAAGAAAAAGAAACTATGCCCGAAGCTATATGGGAACGTATGTATCTGGCAAAACAACCTGACGGTGGTGGAACTTTCTTCAGACATTCCAAGATTATGGAAGCTGCAACGGCTTTACCGTATTCATCTCCACAGAAAGGCAGAAGATATGTAGCCGGACTGGACTTGGGAAAAAAGCAGGATTATACCGTTTTTATCATAAAAGACTCTAGGTCAAGAGCCAGCGTGTACTCTATGGAAATGCAGGGTACGGACTGGATGAGTCAGTTGGAATCTATATTTTTCGAGGTAAAAAAATGGGGAATTGATGATATGAGGGTTGACTCAACAGGGTTAGGCGATGTAATATTTGACCACTTACTTGCAAGTGGATTGCCCGTTACCCCGTTTAAGTTCACTAGCCAGTCAAAGTACCAATTGTTCAATAACTACTATATAGCGTTAGAGAACGAAACGGTTACTTTTCCCACTGGTTGGACAACACTTGTCAAGCAGTTAGAAGACATAGCCATTCGGCAATCCGGAAATGGCGGCTATATCTTTTTTACAGAGGCTCAAGAACATGATGACTGGGTTGATGCTGAACTGCTTGCCCTTATGGCTTGCGACCCTCCCGGAATTGAAGGGGAGGAATATAAAATTGCTCGTCCTATCAGAAGGATGCAACCTCTCCGTCCCAAAAATACTCTCTCAAGTAACGGATATCTTCAGAAACTTAAGACCCAAAGAAGTAAACAGAGGCAAAAAATGTTAGAAGAAAATGAGGTAAATGTCTAATGGTAATGTCAGCACAAGAGCGACAGCGAGTCGCAGATGAAGAAATCAAAAGAGAAAGGGCTAATCCGATAGATGAGCCAGCTATTACACAAACGTGGATAGAGACGAAAGTTGAAACGGGACAACACGCTTTTAGGGATTTTCGTAATAGTTGTGAAATGGCAGATAAATTTTATTTAAATGATTATGATGTACCCGCTCCTGATGGAGGAACTATAATAAGGCTTGGAACAGCACGTAGCGTAATTAACACCTTGGTTTCTCACATTACTCCTCAGTTTTTGGACATTTCAGTCCCTCCACCGGGGCCAAGAGGTCAGGCAAGAGCAGAAATGATGGAAAAATTCCTGACAGGTGCGCATCATATGTTGGAACAAAGAACTCCAACTCACAGAGAATTAGTAAAGCATAGTGGTTTATATGGTGTAGCTTGGGAAAAAGTTGAGTTTGCCGCTAACGAATGGGCAGATTTTCCTGATATACCAGAAGGCGACCCTGATGAAACATATAGACAAAGCATAAGAGATGTTCTTGAAAAAAGAAGTATCTTATGGCCCATAAAAACGTCAGCAGTAAATCCACAGAATTTAGTTTGGGATATGAACAATGGAACTAATCCTAGATGGATAATATATCAATATGAAGTAGACGCTCAATGGGTACAAGCACATTTTCCCGATTGGGGACATTATAAAGAAGGGTATGTACAATTTTGTGAAGTCTGGACTCACTCACAGGTAGCCTATATGGCAGATGGTCATTGGGCGATGCAACCACGAAAACACGGATATAAAAAATTGCCTTGGGTTATGTATTGGCCCATGACAGGATTACAAACAGTCAATGACGCTCCGGAAAATCTTTATCAAGGATTATTACACCCATGTTTTGATATGTTAACAGCACAAAGTCAGTTAGCGTCACATTATATAGATATTGTTGCGAAATCCGCATGGCCTACATTACAGTTTGCTGGCCCAATGGGAATTACCGAAGAAGTACAGGCACAATGGGATGATACTCCGGGTGCTAAAAACGTAAGACCACCAAACGTAGATGTAGAAATTACACCAACTCCTAATCCACCAAGTGAAATTGGTGTAGCAAAACAATTTTTGGATGAAGCGATTGAAAGTGCAACAGTCCCTAGCGTAGCTAGGGGGCAAAGACCATCAGGTGCAGCATCAGGTTATCATACCGCTGTACTTGCAGGAATTGCATCACTAAACTTTGGTGCTGTAAAAGAATCTATGGAACGTGGATTACAGGACAAAGGTGAACTTGTTTTATCTATAGTAGAAAATGTAATAAGCGATAAGGTAACCGTTTTCGGAAAGACTGAAGCAGGAACTTTAGACGCATCTATTAAACCAAGAGACATTAACGGACATTATGTAAATATTGTTAGAATTAATTCAGTCTCTCCAGAGGAACAAGAACGTAGGTTGAATCTCTGGTCAAACCTTTGGAGAGCAGGATATGTCGATTTGGATACTGCACTCAGAAAAGGTGGAGTAGCTAACCCTCTTGAAGTAAGAGCAAAATTACTTGAAGAAGGGTTTATGAACTCCGAACAGGTACAGGCTTCGTTGCAGCAATTGGCCGCATCAAGAGTGCCGACTATATCTCAAATATTACAAGCAGCGACTATGTCCGGTGGTGGAAGACTAAGTGATATGCAGGCGCAAGATATGGCACAAAATATTTTAAATACACAAGGAGCGCAACAATTACCTAATCCGGGTAATTACTCTAGTGTAAATCAACCACCAAGAACTAATATGAACGCTAGAGCAGCACAAAGCACAAGACCCGTAATTCCGGGTTCTATACAGGAGATGAATCAGGCAGGAGCAGCAATAGCTGGGCCTCGAACAGGTAACGTAAGAGTTCCTGCTGCTGACATATCTCCGGGAGCAAGAGGATAATGCCAAAACCACAACATCCAATAGAAATGGCGATACAAAGATTTGATGAATCGGTGAAATTGTATTTTAATCAGATAGAAAAATCTTTAGGTAAGGTTGGAACCATATCTCCGCCAAAACAGAAAAAACAACAAGGACTAGGTATGTTCGAGTCGGCTTACAAGCAAACAGATAAGAGGGTATTATAATGCCTAATGTAGGAAAAACAAGAATTAGAGCAGGTAGAATTGAAAGGTATGATGGTGATATGTGGATAGATGTAGGCCCAAAGCCGGGTCTTATTACAACAGGAGCGCCAGATACCACTACTGCGAATGAAGATACAACAACTGCTGATGTAGAAGACCTTGGTTTAGGTGAAGTAGAATCAGATGCAACAATATTTGGGTTTGATTATTTATCGGAATTTAACAATTTATCAGAGGTTCCGCTAGAGGCTACATTAAGTAGAGATAAATCTCGTCTTATATACAATCTAAATTTAGAAACATTAGAATCGGAAAACAACAGAGAAGTCCAAAGTCTATACGAAAAATATTCTACTGAAATTTTAGGAAAAGACCCACTTGCACCTGAAATTATTAACGTACCCTCTATGATGGGACAACCCTCCCATATTACCATCCCTCAAAGTTTTGGAGACTGGAAAAACGATAAGGTATTTATAGAGTCGTTAGGGGAGGCTATTTACAACGAACAGGTGGAAACGGCAGGGAAAGGCGACCCCGAAGAATTTGCCAACATTGCTGACCTTTCCGCTTGGCTAAATAGCGTAGACAATCAATCAACTGTAATAAATTATGCGTTAAAAGAAGCTAATAGCACAAGCACCACAACCGCTGAAGAAGTTGCAATAGAAGCAGTTAAAAAAACTGCAACGGTAACAGATTCAGAATGGGCGTATGCGAAACAATTAAATTCATTGATGCACATCACTGGATTACCGGCAGCAAGTATTGAAGACCTTCTGAAAAAAGACAAAATCCCGATGTTTCCACGTGATGTGATAGACATATTGAGTAACCCTGAGAAATTGTTTATTACAAGAAGGGAGACTATGTATGATACTGAGGATAAGCCAATAGGTTCAAGGGATGTAACTTACCCAAACCCTGCATTAGAGCAATTAATAGGTCAGTACAGAGACAGTGTAGAAACACAGTTGACGTTGCAGAAGGACGCAAGAGACGAGATTTTCAGAGACGAAGAAGCAGTACGTGCTTTTGAAGATGCACAAGCTAATAGAGATGTAGCTACGGCAAATGCCATTACAGCAGCAACAGGGGGGAAATCCGGGTGGGAATATAAATTTATTGGGCAAGAAGCTGATGGCTCACCAATGTATGAGTGGCAAAGAACAGGCTTAGATGCACAGCAAACAGTTGCCCATGAACTCAAAATGCAAAAAATTCAAAGCCAAGGATATGAGAGTTTAACTGACGCACAAGTTCGTGAATATGAGATAGAAAACGCCTTAATTGCAGCAACAGGGGGTATTGCAGGCGGTAGGTATATTGATGGAGAGTGGCAAGGCGGAATGACGCAGGAACAATACGCAGCATTTGAAGCAGCGTCTAATATGATACGTACATCAGGCGGGCTAATAGGTAGCGACCAAATAAAAAGGATACTAGACCCAGAATATGAAGGAAGCCCACTTGATGAAGAAGCATTACAACTTCAAAAACAATTATTTGGAAGTATAGTCGGAGAAGGATTTGCAGATGCTGTTGACACAAGAGATTTAACTACAGCAGAGTTGGCTATGGTGCAGATGGCACCAACTTTACTTGAAGCGCAGAAACTAGCCGAAACACTAAAACTTGCAAAAACAGAAGCTGACTTAGATGAAGTAATGTTAGGCGAAGTGGGGCGAGGGTTAACTTTTGCACAAAGAGAACTATTAGCGCAGGTAAAACAACAGGAATTTGCCTTACAACAAGCAGAAGCTGAACTTATTTCGACTGTTGTAGGTCAAGATGAAGCTGGTAACGATATAATACGTGACCTTACTTTTTCACAGCGGCAGGAATTACAAGATTTAGGTATACAGTTACGGGAAGCGGACACGGCAGATAGAGGTATGACGTTAGAGGAAGAAAGACTAACGCAGCAAAATGCGCAAATGATGGCGCAATTAAACCTAGAGGAAGCTGCGGCACTACAAGCTGGTGAACAGTTTGACAGAGTACAAAGACAAGCAGAAATGGAATATGGTCTGGAGTTTCAAAGAACTGCACAAGAATTTGACACCCAAGAGGCACGATTACAAAATGAATTTGCTCAACTACAACAATTACGACAAGCAGAAAGCAATAGACAGCAACAAGAGTTTGAAGCGATTTATGGCCCACAAGGTCTACGAAACGCGGAATTAGCGTTAGCAAAACAACAGCAAACGGAAATAGAGAGGGCAGCACAAGTTGAAGAAGCGCGACTAGCAGGAGACCAAACTTTTGCACAAACACGGGTACCAATAGATTTTACAGAAGATAAGCGTAGATTTGATGCGCAGCAGGCAGCACTTTATGGCGGTCATGGTGAGACTGGATTAGAAGTACAAAGACAACAACGGGAAGCCCAACAATTAGCAGCGTTATATGGTGGATACGGAGCAGCAGGGGATATAGGGTTAGAAGTAAGAAGGCAACAAGAAGCAGAGGCGGCTAGGGCTTTTGCTGAACAGCAGCAAACGGCTGATGTGTTAGAACAACAAAGAAGATTTAATGAACAGTTAGCAATAAGCCAAAGAGCGCAAACTTTAGATGAAGCCAGAGCAATACAAGATGCACAGCAATTTACTCAACAATTAGCACAGGCTCAACAAATACAAAACCAACAGTTAGAACAGCAAAGAAGATTAGAAGCGGCAAGGTTAGCGGCAGACCCTAGGTCTATAGCAGCATTGACTACAGTATATGGGCAGAATGTTTTTGGTGCAGGTCAGGCGTTAGGGCAAACCCCATTGACAGGGACTAATGGAACTACAGGCACCGCAGGTACAACACCACCCGCAATTCCTACAACATTTTCACCGGCAAACTACCCTAGTCCATTCAGGACAACACCATTTCCATCACAACTTACAGCAGGTTCGGCACTTACAGAAGGTCAATTTGCAGGATTAACACCATTTGCTAGGTCACAATATGAAACACAGAAAGCGTTACAGGGATTAGACCCTGAAACTGCTGCAATGGAAAGAAGGTCTATAACAGCAGGAGATATAGCACAAGCTGGTAGAATAGGGATGCTTTCATAATGCCTATAAGAAGATTTACCAAAAGTAATAATACCAGTTCACCGTATACACAATATGGCGGTTACAAAGGTTATGGAAGTGGATATAAACCTTTAACATCTTCTTATTCATGGGACGAAATACAAAGTTTACAGGCTTTGGAAAAAGCAAAGCAATTATCAGGTGAGATACCAGAAGCGACAAGTCCTCTACGACCTACGAATGTAGGCCTTACAGAGGAACAAATTTTACAAAGCGCAAGTCCGCAGCGACAAGAAGAATATCAAGAGATGAAAGGTCGTACCGAAGAAACAGCGTGGTACCAAAAAGCATTACAAGGGCTAAATGCCGCAACATATACAGCAAGTGGAGCCGCGAGGTATGGTTTAGCTAAAATAGTACCGGGAGAAGGCAAATTAGAAAGAGTCTATAGAGAAGCTAGAGAAGGAACGCTTGATTCACAGAATAGAGGTGTAGGTATTCTGGAAGCCTTACGTATAGCAGATGAAACTGTTGAAGGCAGAGCCGTAAAAACCCCCTTTGATAATGTTAATATATTTGGATTAAAGGTATTACCTAGCGAAATAAGCTGGAGAGGTGTTACAAGGGTTGCACTCGACCCATTAAATATTGTGGCTTTTGTACCGGGAGTTGGTTTACCGCTACGAGGTGCAGGTGCGTTAGTTACAGGTACAGCAAGAGGAGCGTTTGGTGCCGCTAAAGGTTTGGCAGGAAGTGGAGTACGAGGCGCAGCAGCAGGAGCAGCGAGAGGTTATCGCAAGGAATTTTCATCTATATTGGCACCTGAAAGAGCAACTATAAAAAGTGCAAAGTCGCTTTTTTTGTCACGTGCTGAAAGAGATATTCTTAACAATGCTAAAATAAAAGGAAAAAGAGGTGAGGTATTAAAGAATATAGGAACGATGCTATTTTCCGATACGGAGAATAAGGCAGCAGGTTTTCTTATGCACATGACACGGTTTAAAGCCGGAGCAAACAAACCTTTTCAAGAAACTCGTATAGTAGATGGAGAAAAAGTTACAAATAAATTTTATTCGGTACGAGGCATAGCAAAGCATCATAATATAAAAGCTAAAAAGGGACAAACTATAGGCCAAACAGCAGAAGAAATTTTTGAAAAAGAACTTATAGACAGTGAAGAATTAGGTAAAGCGTGGTTGCCTTCTATGGTAGAAGTTATAGAAAGCGGTGGGGCTAAAGTTATACTCAACAAAAAAGGTGTGAAAATAAAACAAGGTACTCCACAGTCTTGGATGGAAAAATTTGCCAATTATGTAGACCCTACCAAAGCACCTACAGGTGTTTCAGGTGTTATGAGAGGAGCAGCATATGTGCTAAACAGAATAGCAGGGCCACAATCGTTTGGGAGAATTGCAGACCCGTATGCTATTGCAGCAATTGGTGGGCATAAAATGCGTATGGCAGCGCAAGATATAACGGAAACCACAGGAAATCTATTGCTAAAACTTTATAATGATGTTGCAACCAACGGTGGGACACGTCAAGTACGTAATAAATCAGCAGGCTCTCAAACAGATTTCAGTATTAAAAATATATTTGACGTTGATGAAACAGGTCAGTACATAACAGGTATACGTGGTGGATATCAATTTGGCAAAAATCACAGCTTACGCAAGGAAGGTGAAACGGCTGTAGTAACCTTTCTCGCAATGGCACCAGATGAAATGTTACGAAAGTTACGCGGGTCGAGAACAATAGCTGCTAATGCTACTAAGGAAAGTGCTGATGCTCTTAATGAAAAAGTAGTACATTTTGCAGAAAGATTTCAGGACTTATCAGCGCATACACTAAAACAAATGAGAGCAGCAGGATTAGATGTCACAGATATTACCGAATCCGGTGGTACCGCAGCCGCTTTTTTCCCACGATTTGTAGAAACAATACATAAAGGAATGTTAAGGGGTGAACAGAAAGGAAGGGCGCTAAATCTAAAAGGTGGTACAGCATTTAAAAAAAGAACAAACGATACTAAAGAATTAGTAAATGATTTTATAGACGCTGGGGGAAGATACGATGTAGATAATTTAGTTGAATTGATGACTTCATATGTAGGTAATTCATACAGTAGCGCAGCCGATGCAAAAATAGTTAAGTTTATAAGTCAAATCCCAGAGTTCAAACGACAAAACTATCGAAACAAATCTTTAAAAAAATTAAAAGATGAAGGCTTATTAGATGAAAAGAACATACGTGATGAAGCAGGTAATATTATATTAGTAAAAATGCCTTTAAAAAAGGGCAGAGCGCCATCTGGTGTGCAGGGATTATTCCATACAATATGGGACGCAGAAAGAGTTAAAAACTTTTCAAAGATTTTAGATTTAGGAGAATTGAGCAAATTCGACAAAATAACAGAATCGTTTGCTAAGTATGCAGGAGTAACACGAACAACACAGGCAGGATTGGACTTGGGTTGGTGGATGATACAGGGACTACCGCAGCTTTTGCTTACCCCAGAAAAATGGGGAAGAAATGTAAAGACGGTTTTAGGAACTATTTTGCCTGAAGGTGTAGGAATAGGAGGATTAAAGGCAACAAATGTAGTAAAGAGGCATAACGACCTTATTGTTGATGCGTGGAAAAGAGGAACAATTGACGAAATGCGTAAAGGAACGGTTCAGTTGTCCAGATTCGGTACTGATATATTCGAATCTACAAGAGAAGGTGGCCCGCTATTCTTTCTAAAAGATAAAGGAAAGATACGAAACTGGGCTGCATCTGTTGCAGAAAAACCTACTACATTCTTTCAAAGACGATTTGAATTATCGAATGACATAGTAAGAATAGACACTTGGGAAACATTCAGACCTGTTTACTATAGAGCGTCACAAGAACGTAGACAACGTATAGAAACCGATATTAAGAACGACCCCGGTCTAAACCCAACTGAAGTCAATGCAGAGATAGAAAAAGCATTGGGGGTAACAAAGTCATGGGAACAGGAACTTGGTGAATTTGTTCGTGCAGCAGCAGGAGGTTTTGACAGTAAGTTAGCAGGTATAACCGCATCACAACAGAGGCTAGAAAGAGCATTTTTATTTTACTCGCCTAGATACACAAGAGCGTCTATGGCGTTGATATCTCACGTGTTTAAAGACGATGTGACAGGTGAAATGTCAGAGATGTTATTTAAACGTATGTTAACGGCTGGACTAGTAACACATTACAATATGGCAAAAATGATGGGGCAGGAACCTAACTTAGACCCGTCAAACTATAAATTCCTTACGCTTGATATAAACGGAAATCGAGTAGGCCCCGGTGGCTTCTGGTTATCCGCTGCAAGGTTATTTGGAGAAACCCTAGAAGACCCGAAATCTGTATACAGAGGACAAGATGGTACAATAGGATTCAAAGAAGGTGTTAGAACCAACCCTATAGTCAAGTTTTTTAGAGGTAGGTCAGCACCGTTAGGTTCTACTATGGTAGACCAATTGGTATTCGGTAGTGATTATTTAGGTAGAGAGTTTGAAGATTTACCGGATAGACTTCAACATATAGCGTTAGATATGGCACCGTTCTCGTTAGACGCAGCAGTAATGGAACCAAGATATAGAGGCGGTATGTCAGGTCTTGGACAAAGATTAACAGCAGGCGCAACATCATTTTCAGGTTTCAGACAGTTTCCTATTAGTACATATGACATATTAAATGATATGCGAGATAGCTTGGCGCATAAATACCATGGCAAAGATTGGAACAAACTTACAAGAGTTGAACAAAAATTAATAGAAAAAAACCAAGCAGATAATGAAGTCAGAGAACTGGAATCGTTAGAACTATATATGGAAGAAGAAGATATATCAAGAGGCACCCCTAGAAGCGACAGAGAGGAAAGAAGTAAATACTTTAGAGAGAGAAAAGAAATACAGGAAGCCTATATAAGCAGAATAGATATAGACATGAAGAATTGGGAAATGGGAGCAACAGCAGACGGAAAAGATGGGTTCGACAGTGTAGCGTTTTTAACGAAAGTCTTACGTCCTGCCTTGATAGACAAAAGAAATGAAAACGAAAGACTAAGAGAAAAATACCCAAATGTTATTGCTTATTTTGCCGGAGTTGGGCCAAGAGAAGACGAGGCACCCGAAGATGTGATTTATAGAATATATATGGATACTATTGGTGATTTAGACAAGTATGTGAATCCTGTTACAAGAGAAGTTGATTTTATACAGAGAGATATAGATATAAAAGAATTTTACGATAGTTGGGGAGAAGCAGGCGAGTTTTTGAGAGGTTATATAGATTCACGCAGGCAAATAGAAAGCAACCATTCTAAAGTAAACGAGTACGACTTAAAGGTAGATTCGTATTTTCAGGGACTTGAGACATACAGATATTACTGGGACGACATACCGAAGCTAGTAATAGATAACAGGCAAGACAGAGATATGGCAGGACAAATATACAATGAGTGGCAACAAGCAAACGAAACCAACAGAGAACTTATGGAAGCAGACGAAGTAATCGGGCCTGTTATAAGAAGCCTCAGGCGTGATATCAGTAAAGTTAGATTAGAGCGTAGAAAAATAGACCCTTTACTTGACGCATGGTTATACAGATGGGACTTTACTGACTCCTTACAACACGAAGATAATAAAGAATACGGTGTGTTTATTAGGGATTATCATTATGATAGGGCTTTGCTTCCTTGATAATATTAGTGTATAGTAAAAAAGAATCCTACGGGATTTAATGTTTGTAAGTAAGCACTTACAACTTATAAATATACATTCTCCTACGGGTGAAACATGGCTGAAGAAAACGTAAAAGAACAACCTCAAAGTGCCGCTCCTGCCGAAGCAGAAGCAGTAGTCGTTCCGGAAGAAACGCAAAGGGTTGAAGAACCGACACCGAGCTTAGAAGATACGGTCAAAGATGTCCTACGGGGCGAACTAGGCAGTTGGCAAGGGGGTTTTGCAGATACGTTTGGACGCAAAACTAAAGAGTTAGAGCAATCGGTACAACATATTGTTGATTCGAGGCTAACGCAATACGAAGATAGGTTGAACAAGGACGAGGAAGCCCGTGTGGCAAACCTTGAACCTGAAGACCAAACAGAGTATTGGAAGCAGCGTGCCATGGAAAAGGAACAGGTAGCACAAGCACCTCAACAGCCACAGGCTCCAGAAGTAAGTCCTCATATACAGGTCTTACTAAATGAGTCGAAGGCATTGATGGCGAGATATGGGGTCACGGGGTTAAACGTGAGCGACCCAAGTCTCTGGGGTGGGTTCCGAGAGGGAATGTCTCTTAAAGAATCACTTGATGTGTTTGAAGGAAATCTTCAACGCAGAAAATCACCACCTGCAGCTACTACTCCATCACCAGCACCAGCACCGCCTCAACAAACGACTCCTCAAACTACACAAGGTGCGCCACAGAAAACAGCCAGAACAGTAAATACATTATCCGATGCTGCGACTATGTTTGCTGATGGAAATATAAACTCTACTCAATACAGAGATATAAAGAATCAGCTTAAGCAAGGCGGCTCGGCAACTTTATAGGAAATTAAGATAATGGCAACAGGATTATCCCTTTCAGACTCATCGAGTTTGGAAGATATGTCTAAAATCATTGTCGCTGAAGCAATAGCAAATGTAGAACCATCTGCACCAATGGCAGACCTTGTTTCCCGTTATGACATACCGTCTGGGAGTAAACAAGTAAATGTTCCAATTTGGGGTAGACAATCCGCAGTAGCTTTAACAGAAGGTGTAGATATCTCAGTTCCGCAACAGGTAACAGCAACAGTTGTTAACTTGACTGCGTCAGAACACGGTATTTTATCTTTTATAAGCGATAGATTACGACATGAGAACAATGAAAATGTACTGTCAGCAGTCGGAACCATGCACGGAAGGGCAGTTGGACGTTTGCTTGATAGTGACTTAATAACACTTCTTGATGGTTTTAGCACCACTGTTCCCGGTGCAGGTAATGCTGCATCAGTGCAGACAATAGCCGGTGCTGTAGCTTATCTTCGTACAAACAACAGTGATACTTATGGCCCTGCTCCAAGCAAACCTCATGCAGTTTTGCACCCAGAGCAGATACGTAGGTTGACAGAAGATATGGCAGGCTTTGATACAGGTGTTAGAAATAACAATGCAATCCCAGAAGGCCCATCAGCGGATATCATCAGCACATACTGGAGAGGAAACGACCCGGTATTTGGTGTCCCTATCTATGAAGATGGAAACATCTCTAGAGACGGTTCCGGTGATTCCAAAGGTGGAGTTTTCGCAAGAGAAGCACTTGCTCTCGCAATGGAAATAGATATCCATGCGGAAGAAGAACGTGACGCATCCCTCCGTGGTACTGAAATAGTTACCGTGGGAACTTGGGGTGAAAGTGAAATTGTTGATGTTTGGGGGGTAGAA
>VTLG01006129.1_pt1 | contig 22276 bp, 24 predicted proteins | sample 4694571 | NCBI WGS metagenome assembly VTLG01 (sample SAMN12604809, study PRJNA352737) | marine metagenome | biome: ENVO:00000447; feature: ENVO:00000209|ENVO:00000569|ENVO:01000036; material: ENVO:00002151; isolation source: viral sequences binned using virsorter ... | reverse complement strand
CAATTTGTTTTAAAAACAAATCACATTGTTGAGCAGCGCCTGCCAAGGCATTCAGATTATTTCTCATCTGTTTAATTTTGTTTTCTGTCGCTTCAACTTCTTTAGTCAAAGTTTCAAAGTCTTTCATAATTTGTTCTTTTCTTTGCACTATATCATCTTTATTAATACTCATAATATCTCCATGTTAAAAATGAAAGGGGTACAAGACCCCTTTCAATGTGTTAGTTGTTCTCAACCAACTATTCTTGACTACGATTAAGCGTCTGTGAAAGTTGGAGCAGTATTGTCTGCAACGAAACCTGAAACGAAATATACAGTTGATGAATTTCCAACAATGTCTATAACGTAAGCAGATGGAGTTGCTAAAGTAATAATGCTGTTTGAGTCACCATCAGAAAGTACAGTAGCAGAAGTCTGTGAAGTCTGGTTAGTATCGTGATGTACTAAAGCACCTTTGAAGAACAAAGTGTTACCAGTAGTTTTGATGATGTGATCTGTAGCGTCTGCCGCTGCACCACCGTAGATGAATCTAAAAGATAGACCAGCACTTGGTGTAGGTAGAGTTACAGTTGTGTTTTGTGAAGTGTCAGGGAAAACGTTAGTTCTTCCTGCGTTAGTAGCAGCAGTTGCTGTGATAGAAGCAGTATCTGCTAGAGATACAGGTGCTCTTAAAGCATTTTCCATTTCAGCAATAGTTACTTTTTTGTTTATCGGTGTTCCAGAAGGATCATCAACAACATGAAGTAAATCTTCCCTTGCAGTTGCAGTTCCTAATGAAGTTAATGCCGTGATTTTTTTATCAGCCATTTTTTTCTCCCATTTTGTTTACCCCTTATGTATTCGGGGAATGTTCGCCCATACATTGAAATTATCTCGTAAGGGATCAAATGTAAGGGGAGTATCCCCTTACAGAATATTTATAATAGTTCTTATGTAGTAGTTACGCCTTTTAGTACAGCAGCAGATCCTGATGAAGAACCAGAGATTGTTTCTACTACTAATCCAGCAGCGTCAACTGTAAATGATTCAGCAGCGAAACCGTCAGTTCCTTGACTTTCGTTTAGTATTTTACCTGAATCATCTTCAAGCATTTCTACTCTACCTACTTTGTTATCTACGCCAAAACCAGTTCTATAAGCCTGAGTACCCATGATATCAGTTGCTAAATCAGCACCTTCAAGGTCCATTCTCATAGTTTCTAGTAGAATTTTACCACCTTCGTCAGTGCCAGACGCAGAAGCGTCCATTACGATACTATCTGTGATTGCCTGTTCGTCAGCAATACCATGCACTGCTTCTGAATTACTATCTACAGCAGTAGCAGTACCATTGAAGTGTAATAGTTTATCAGTAAATGCTAGATAACCTGCGTCAGCAGATTGTAACACACCTCTAAAAGTTAGTTGGTTTGTACCAGAACCTGATAGATATTGACAAGCGACAGTATTATCTTCTGCCATATCTGTGCCACCTAGTCTTGATAGTAAGATAAACATTTTGTTTGTTACTACTTGGTTAGCAGTTCTTGTTGCACTTGTAACTGTAATTGGTTCGTCAAAAGTTAATACTAAATCGAATGTTGCTGAGTCAGCATACGCACCTTCAGTATAATCTATTGACAATAAGTTTGATGAAGCTAATGTCGAAGCAAGAGAACGTATAGCGACCAAAATTTCAGGATCAGCACTAGCATTGTCATTACCAGTTGCTGCTGAAGCAGTGCCCGGTTGAAATGTCCAACCTTTGTCAGTTGCCTGACAAAATTCTCTTCCATGTGGAGCATTAGAATCATTTGGTAAATGCTTAGGTCTTGACTCGACCGCATTTTGTTTTCCCCATAAAGACATCTTTATCTCTCCTTATTAATAAGTTTATTTTTGTTATATAACAATACTATTTATCAAAATTGTTTAGTGTAGATTACCCGAAGGCGTCTTATTGCCTCCTGAAAATACACCAATCTCCATCTCAGGATTGACTTTTATCTCACTCTTACCTAGACTTTTGATAAACTTCTTGGTGTTTGTTTTCTGCACTTTTGGTTGCGGTGTAGTTTTATCTAACATCGCTTGAGCAATACCAGTTCTTAACGGAACCTCACCTGTATCAGGATTAGGTTCAGGTTTAACTGTCTTGTTTTTCTCATTTTCTAATTCAAGTTTTAACATTTGAATTTGATTCTTTAAATCTTGTATGGTCTCTTTAGACTTTTCAGGATCATCTCTTTTCATGCCAACGTGTTGTTGACCACCTTGACTTCTTCTTAAACGATTTATGTCGTCAAAGTCCTCTCTAGTGATTGATGGCACAAGTAAATAATCTCTTAATTTATTCATACTGTTAGCAGCGATAGCAAGTTTACTATTCCACCAACTAGGTAAACCACCTTCAGGATCCATACCTTGTAGTTTAGATAACAGTTGAGAAGCGTCCTCTATTGCAGTTTTACATTTTCTAATAGCAGACGCCACATCTGTGTGTCCATCTTCTTTTAGTTTTGAAACTTCTTTTAATGCTTCTCTAAATGTTTTGTTGTATTTCATTATGGTCTCATATCCTTGTCAATATCTGTGTAATTAAGGGGTCTAGTTGTTGGATCAACATCTGCTAAATCACCAGTTGGATCATCTACTCTCATTTTATTTGCCAAAGATGAATTTCTTAATTTTTCAATTTTAGGTTCTGCCTTTTTTGCTGCTTGATCTTCATTAACAGCATCCACAACAACGGTTAGTCCTACTTGACCACCTAAGTCTGAAAAGAAATATTCAGTTACCTCAAATCTTCTCTCGAGCATTAATTCTTCTGCTGCCCAATTAGTTAAGAAGTGTTTGTTATAAGTTTCAACGAAATCTCTAACTTCTTTCATTTTCATAGATTTGATTACGCCTTTATCACCAACTTTATATTTTTGCATATCAGATGGTTTCATGCCTTTTGCTAATGCAGGTGGAAGTTTAGTTATAGTGCCACCTTTTTTAAGATAATCAGCAATCATTTTTTCTATATCGTTTTCTTTAACCTCAACTATTTGATGTTCTTTCTCAAACATTTGACGAGCAATATCCTGTATAGAACCTGCTTTTGTGTCAAGATACTTGTTTGATTCTTTTTTCATCGCCATAGCATTCATAGGTTTTTTCATAGCGTTCATGCTGCCATACTCTTTCATCATCTCTTTCATTTTTTTCATCATTTCCATCTTCATCTCTTTCATCATCTCTTTCATCATTTCTGACTTCATCATTTCCATTTTTGCTGGATCTCTTTCTGCCTTCATCATCTCCATCTTTTTCATTTCAGATTTCATTTTCATTTCTGCCATGTTTTTCATTTCTTTCATCATCTCTTTTTTCATCATCTCTGGCATGTCATCCATTTCTTTCATCATCTCTTTTTTCATCATCTCCATCATCTCTTTCATCATTTCCATTTTCATAGCATTCATGTTTTTCATGGCATTCATTTTCATGGATCTGATTGGCATTTTCATAGCATTGATTTTCATTTTATCTTTTAATGACATAGTAGGTCTAGTTAAAGGTTCTGCCTCTTCATTTTTCATTTTCTCACCTGTCTTTAATTTACCCATAGGTTCAGCAGGTACTTCTGCTTCTTTTTTCATCATCGCTTTTAACATAACTTGTTTGTCTTTTACTTTTGACATATCAGCATCCTTTTTAGGATTTTCTGTTTCTTTGTCATCCATTTTCTTCATTGGTTCAGACATTTTCATAGCGTTCATTTTCATCGCTTTCAAGTTCATATCAGGCATACTAGTACCGCCATCCATTGCAGTGTTCATCGCTTCTTCCATTTCGTTTTTAGCGTCATGTTTAGCGTCAACTGCTTTGAAAAACTTTTTCTTTTCTTCGTCTGACTTGAGGTCACCTAGGGATTTAATCCCAAAGTCCTTCATAGTCGCATTGAATTTATCCTTGTAAGATTGTTCTTGCATTGGTTTATCTCCCTTTGGTTCTTTTTCGTTTGTTAGATGACTGGTCAAACCTTTTCTTTGAAGTGCTGATTTCACCTTCTCTTTTGTTTGATCATTCATTCTGTTAAGTCTAGCATTGAACATACCCATGTCCTTTGCTGCTAATCTCATTAGTTCTTCATAATCTTTTTTGTTATCAATAAAAGGTCGTTGAGCAATAAACTGTCTTAATGTTGCTGCAACTTCAGGACTTGATAATGCTCTTTTTTCATCTATGCCTAGTTTCTTTTTAACCATGTTTGTTGCTGTTGCATATCGAACACTATCACCATCTTTGCCATACCTTTTCATAAAATCTTTTTTATCAAGTTTATCTGCTGCTTTGTGCACCATCTTCACTTGTCTTTTTGATAGGTCTGCTTCTTGCATATCTAATAATTCTTTTGACTCAGGCACACAATTAGGTACCATTCTATCGCCCTTCTTTTTCAAACCTACTTGTTTGTAACCAGACCAACATGCTTCACATTGTAGTTCGTCTGCTTCACCCATATCTAAACCTTGTTTGAAATCTTTATACTTCATACCTCTTTTCATAACTGCAACACCTTTAGCAGCAGTTGCTATAACTGGTATATCTGTATTTGCTAACTTGACTAACTGTTGTGTTGATAATCTATCCAACATTCCATCAATCTTTCTGTTCATACCTACTGGTAAAGTTTTACCTTTAAATGGCATATATTCTTTTCTAAGCCTTGCAATTTGAGCGTCAGTAAGTTCAAATAGTTCTGAATAATTTTTCTTTATCATTTTAACCTTGAATAATATCTGTTAGTTAATTGTATTCTTCTTGAATAATCTTTGCCAGATATGTAACCTGTTTTTTCATGTCTTGCTTTGATGTCATTCATTTCTTTTTTTTCATCTGACGTACCAAACATATCTATAAGTTTTTTTGCTGCCTCAGTGTGATCATTAGATTGTTCTAATTTTTGAAAATCTTTTTTACTAAATGCTTCTTCTAAATCTTCTCTTAACTTATTAAAATTTTTTCTTAAATAAGCTGTTGCTAGTCTTTCATCTGACGATCTGTAAACTTCTTTTTCATCTTTATCTAATACAACATAATTCATTTTATTTGTTTTACTATCTCTTTGCATAGAAACATATGGTTTAATACCTTCTTCTAAATCTTCTTCTTCTCCATAAAGATCACCGACTTCTTTTACACTTACGATTTTTGCTTTTGGTAATGCTTTTTTAAATTCTGCCTCTGCTGCAGATTTATTTTTTGCTGTAATTAATTTACCTTGTTGTCGAGCACCGCCAAAAGGTGAAGATGAATCTTTATACATAAATAAAAATTTTGACAAGTTAGGATTACCTACGATTGCTTCTAGTATATAATCACCATCTCTATGTTGTTTGATACCTGGTGCACCTTTTAACATATCAGGTGTTAGATTGACACCCATAGTTTTTGCTGTCTTTTTGAGATCATCAAATCCAGCAGCACCACCTTCTTTTGAAAGTTTATCTTGTAGTGCTTGAAGCAATCTTTTCATGTTCGCTTCTTCTAATTCTTCTTTTAGTTTCCAACCTTTTGCTTTGAAAACAGGTAAGTCCTTTTTACTAATATTCATACCACGACCACCTTTGAAAACCATGACTTCATTAACAAGACTAAATGCTCTTGCTTCTTGTAGGGCGTCAGACATTCTTTTTCTATACATTATAGTTGCTCCTTCATCTTCTCAACTGCCTTGTCAAGTTCTGATTTCCAGTTCTCTTTAAACCGTTTCTTATATTTATCTATTGTTTCACCTTCATTTTTAAATTTTTCTATGTCTTTTGCAACGATCTTCTCACTTGAAACTCTAAAATTTTGTATCGGTTGCCCAGGTGTCATCTTCATTGTGTGTTGAACATACTCTGGAGTGCCTTCTTCATACGCCTCATCAACTTTCATTTCTTTAGCAAGTTTATCTAATAGACTTTCTTTCTTCATTTGTTTAGTTTTTTCTTTCATTTGATTGATATATTTACGATAAACTGCTGCTTCTGCTTTCTTGCCCATTACTCTTGCTCTTTGTTCCATGGCAATCGCTGCCTGTATTTTATGTGCATGACTACGACCAGACGCTTTGATTTTTGCTACACTTGCCTTCGCAGTTGCAACATCTTTGAATCCTAGACCTTTGATTGTGCCTTTTGGATTTTCATCTGTATATAAATCACTATGTTTATCAGAACCTGCGGGTTGACCTTTCTTTCTAGGTATTCTAGGTCCTTCTTGTAAATCATATAACCATGCTTTCTTAATTAGACCATCTTCAGTTTCGTATGAAACATAATTAGAACCTCGTCTTACAATCATACCACTTGAACCATCCATATGTTCAACCATATCACCTACATTGAATATTCTTTCTTGATGATATTCTTCTCTTATATCGTTGTTCAAATAATTTGTAAAGTTTTCATATCTCTCAGCAATACCCATACCTTTTTTCACAGCAGAAAATAACGATCTAGTATCTGAATCAGTTAGATTAGTTACACCTTTTTTGAAACTGTTATAGTCATTATTTTTTGCCATCTCTCTCATTTTGGATGCTGACATACCTGTTACACCTTCAGCGTCAGGATCTCTTTCTCCTGAAGATACTAACTTGATTGACTTGTAATTATAATCACGACCATTGTATGTATTTGCAAGTCTTTGAAACTCACTTGTTCTATCACTACCTGCAATCATGATTATGTTGCCATATAATTTATCATATGACTTAAGCACTTCTATAAATGTTCTTTGTGTGCCACCTGCTGCCTTGATATTATTTTGTGGAAACATCTTTTTCATAAATTTAACTTTTGTATTCACATCAAGTGGGTTACTTCTTTTGTCGGTAGAGGCACTAGCAAAAACAATATGATTAGCACGTTTACTACGTGCTTCAGTTATCACCTTACTCATAAGTTTAGCGTGGCCTATGGTAGGAGGGTTGAACCTTCCAAAGGCGAATACCAATGTATTATTCTTATCTAATGCCTCATCGACCGCCCTCGCTTCGCTTTGGGCGTCATCTACATATTTTAGTGAATCTATTTCATCATCTGTAACTTGACCATCATCTAAAATCTTTTTACATTTTTTTAGTAATATAAGATAGTGATATTTTTCTAACATTTTATAGATTACATTTGCAGGTAATCTATTCTTAATACTATAAGTTTTAATTTCATCTGGTGTCATATCTGTATCAAATGCTGCTCTTCTTTTAGTGTCAAGATCAGTGCCTATATTTTTTAGTTTTTCGATATGATGTTCTATCTCACTTAATTTATTTTTTGTTCTTTTTTCTAAATCTTTTATCTCACCAGGTTTTAACTCCATCAATTCATCATAATCAATAATATCTCTTTTTAATTCACCTTTATGTATATCAATTTTATCAACTTGTTTTTGAAATTGTTTCATGTAAAGATTAGGATTAAATTCAAAATCTTCTGGTCGTTTTATAAATCTTTGACCTTTGATATCAAACACAGCATCTGCTTTTAAATTTTGATCGTCATAAGTTTCTTCATCTGTGATAAAATAATAGTTGACAGGATGTTTTGTGCCTGGTATTAGTTTACCTTGAATACTATCTGGACTTGCCGCAGATAGATATTTCTTTGATAATCTTAATCTTTCCTCTTCTCTTTTATCTTCTGGCACATTAAATAAAACGTTGATATCTAGGTCAGCGTCATTACGATATCTCTTTGTAAGTATAGAACCTATCAAAGAATATTTAATTATAGGATATTCAGTTTCAAATTCTTCAAACTGTTTTGATATCATTCTTAAAACACTATCTTTTATTTTAGGATTATCTGTATCTTCATCATCAAAAACACCAGGCGCATATGTGCGTCTAGGTATGTCAATTATACTCTCTTTAAAATCTATAAAACTTTTCATTGTCCGTTGCCCCCACCAGTATTGTTTCCATTACCACCACTTGACCCATTACCATTACCATTAGTGCCATTACCATTAGTACCGTTGCCGTTTTGTCCATTATTGTTTGATGTATCAGTTTGTTGAGATCCGTTACGACCTGCACCGTAATATGGATAATATCTTGTCATACCTATAGGCACACAAACTCTTAATGTCTTATCAAATCTGTAACCATCAGGACATCTTTTTTGTTTTTGTGCGTTCATCATGAACTGTTTAAATTTATACATACTATCCTTTGACCCAATCTTTTGCAGCAGTAAAGTTTGCTCTACTAAACTCTAGTCTATCAACTAACTTTACAGCATTACCTTTTTTAATTGCTACATATCCTTCTGGATTAGTAACTCTATAACCATTTTTTGTTCTTAAAAAAGAACCTATACTTTGTATCTTATTTAACTTACTTAACAACACTGCTTTAGCAGATTGAAAAGTTATGTAAGTTGCGATTGCAAAATATAAACCATCTCTATTTGGTCTTAAAATTTTCATACCTGCTTCTAATATTTCTTCATACTTTTGTTTTGCTGCAGGTGTTTTTTTACTTGCAATCTCTTTTTTAATCCTATCTCTAAAGTAAACTTCAAAATTATTTACTAATCTTTTTGTGCCCTCTATTTTTGTACCTTGTCTTATATATGTATTAAAAAATGTTTTAAGTTGTATGCCAAGAGATAGAGGTCCCTTATCTTTTTTTAACTTATCTATAAACGCACCTGCTTTGTAAGCAGAACCTTCTGCCATTTTAATTATATTATCAAATGCTTTTTCTTCAGCAGGAGTAAAACCAGGATCTTCTGATTGTTTATATGTTGCGTCATCAAAGAATATATTTTTATTCTTCTTTAAACCACTAACACTCGCACCAAATGAAGCACGTAGACCTGCCATAGTTTTACCAGAATATGATGTGTGAAATATAATACCTATTTGTGCCTTATTAATATTATTATATAATGAACTACCAAACAAACCAGACTTAACAACTGGTACAGCATATGTGATAGTATTAGGTGTAAAAATAATTGACTTTTTGCCATCAACAACAGCAGTTTTTTTATCATCACTTGTAAAGAGTAAATCACCTTGTAGTATACCTTTGATACCTAGTTTAGGTAAATATCTTAAAGCAACTTTTAATTTATCTGCTAATTGACCACCATGATTTCTACCAATATCAGAATTAGTATAATTTATTTTAGGTGATTTGTTGAATATAGATTTAGTGCCAACGAAGAATTTGCCATTTTCTGGATTGATACCACAGAATATAGCAGGTGCACCGTCCCATTTAACTGTAACTGTTGATCCACCTTTGCCGCCTTGTAACATTTGTTTGACGGATTTCAAAAAATTTATAGCGGTTGTTGCGCCTTTTGTTCCATTATTAATTATCTCATCTTCTAAATGTTCAAGGTGTGTATTTTTATCCTCTACGAGGAAATCTTGAAACCCTTGCATTTTGCACTCTCTCCATTTAATATTATCATAGTATATTTATATTATATCACACTTTAATACCGAAGTCAAGCATTAATCTTTGGCAATAACAAACTTACCAGATTTTAGAGACCTCGAGGTAACGTATTGAAATATATGTCTTACAAAAGCATTTTTTGTATTTTGATCCATTGCGGCTAGTGAAGATGATACAATCGGCATAACTCTATTGATTAATATTCTACCACTTGCTTCTCCTCGCATATCATTAAAACCTTTATCTCCAATTTTCTCTTTAATTTTTGCTTTGTTTGGTGCTAGTTTATTTCTATTATATTCTGAAAATATTTTAACAGCTGCAGTATATTCAGATAAAAATTTAGTTCCTCTTTTATTATCATATAGTTTTAATATATCACCAAATAATTTTTGTGAAACTAATGATCCACCTCTTGATCCACCACCTCGATATTTAAAATCAACTTTCCATCCACCTCCACCACTACCTGATGGGTCATGTCTTATTTGAATATTTCCTTTTTGAGAACCATTAGAATCAACTATACCTAAAACCATATCTCTTTGTGGATCTTCTTTACTATACCAAGTTTTTAAACCTTTTGGTATTGCACTTGGAGGTCCTTTGTCTGCTTGCCAACCAGTTAGACCTATTCTTCTGCTCTTTTGTTCAACACCGTAAACATCTTTATAAACTATATTTCTTAATATGTCTGCTTTGATCTTGTCAGTAAAATTTACTGCTTGAAGTTGGACATCTTTAGGTGCCTTTTTTAATGAGAGAGGAAATAAATCGCCAGAATTTATTAAACCATCCATCATTGTGTTTAATTCATCTATATTATAGGCGTCAGGATTTTTATTTGCTTTTATTAATTCTCTCTCTATCACTTTTTCTGCTGATTTTTGTCCAGAAATACTAGCAAAATACATATCAGCAGGACTCCATTTATTAACATCTCCAAATGCTACTTGTCCTAAAGACGACCAATAACTTTTATTATTATTTGCTATTCTAAAAAGTTCTTCAATTCTTCCCATGATGGTATCATCACCACGCTTATATACAAGATTATTAATTTTTGGTGTTTGAAATTTATTAAATTTTTTATATCCAAAATTGGACATGAAGGTATCTAAATCATTCATTAATTTAACAGCGATTAAAGTTGATGAACGATACCATTCATTTTTATCAGATGGTCTTTGTAAAAATTCTTCTATTCCTTTGAGAGTTGCACCTGGGGTGTCAACATAATTATATGCTTCTTCTATTATCTTTTTATTAGACCTTTTAAATTCATTGTATGAAGGAAATAAATTTACGTCTAATATTTTTTTTGTTTTTTGTTTACCTGCTATATCTGCTATAGCACAAAATAGTGCTTGAGCAGACTCCGCATACATAGTTTCTACTGCACCTGCCATATTCTCTCCTTGTTATACTATTTATATAACAGGAGATGATGATAAAGTCAAGCGTTAATAGTTGACTTTTCTACACTTAAATACTAATGAAACTCTAAATTTATCACCTTCTACTGCTCTTGCAACATGAGGTATTCTTGCGTCAAATACTACAACTCTACCCGATTTTGGCCAATATGATTTAACAATATTAGGTTGATCACTACCTGAAAAACCATATGGTGTATTTACTGCCATCGCTCTCATTTCGTCTGTAAGATTAGGTGTCCAAAACTCTATTGAACCACCATCATCTGGTGTCCAGTTAGGTGTAAGATAAACAATAACTGTATATTGATCACCAGTCCAACCATCAAGATGTATACCACCTGATTGATTTGCATGATGACCATTGAGATAGTGCCTGAGTAATTTAACATTTTCTGGATCTACTTTATTCCATATCTCTTTGACCCAATCTTGTTCAATCTCATAATCAACTTCTTCGGTATCACTACCACCTAAATGTATATGTTTGTATCCTGGTGTCTTTGCTTCTTTCTTCATTTGCTCAGACGAATACCATCCGTCTTGCCAATCCATCTTCATCACAATATCATAATATCTTTTGATATCTTCGTCTGAAAATATACCATCAGACGCTTGTATTATTTTATGATAATCACCACCTGCCAATGCCATCGCAGGATATGTAAACTTTTTATTTGTTCCTGGTTGTGTTATCTCCATCATGGTGCCATCAGGTAATTCTTTTGCCTCAACTGTCGTAGGTCTATCTTCTTTAACAACACCTGTGCCATCTAAGGCTGTATCGTCACCTTCGTTTATTCTACGCATATCAACTATTTTAGTCATTATATCTTGCCAAAGGTTAAGTGTCGAACAACACCGCCTTGTGCCTCCCATTGTTTGTGTTTATTTTGAAAAGCAGCAATCTTCTTTGCTTGATCTTCAAATACTTCTTCAGCAATAATACTGCCAGTTGGTCTCTCAATAACTAACCAACGCACTTTACCTTTGCGTTTACTCATTTTAGTTTCATAACTAATCTTTGAGACCTTTTTCTTTTTAGGCATTTACTCTGCTTTTGTTTCTTCTATCTCTGCTGAAGCAGGTAGATTATCTTGTATATTTTTTTGATGATGTTGTAATAAAACTTTAGCATTATCAAAATCCATTTGCAACTCGTTCATTCTTCTTTGTATAAGTTGAACCTGTGCAATAGAATTTTTAACATTTTGTTCTATTTTACTTTCATCATATTGTTTACCATTTATAGTTATAGCCATTTTTACTCCTTCACTATTTCAATGTTTGACGCTGACATCTTACCACGATGTTCAGTAAGTTCGTATTTTATGATTTCTTTTTCTTCAAGTTGTGTTATGTTTGCTTTTTCTAATGCTGATATATGTAAAAATACATCTTTACTATCATCATCAGGTGTAATAAAACCATAACCTTTCTTGGGATCAAACCATTTTAGTTTACCTTGTGCCATATACTCCTTTCTATATTTTAAAGTCCGAAAACTTTCCTAGTTGTTTAAATTTATTGTCCAAGTCTTTGTCTGTAAAACTCTCTTGACCACTATCAACTAAATCTGATTGTGCTGATTGTTCTACATCATATAATCTCATCTTCGATCTATCAACGCCGACAATAAATTTTCTGTTTAGTGTGGGATCGTTATATCGGTTCTTTAACTGTTTGACCATGATCTGATTTTTTTCTTCAAGTTCTTCACTTGATATCAAGGCAAACATGAAGTCTGCTGTTGCAGGTAAACCAAAACTTTCTGAGGTATCTTCAAGACCTACATCACTACTTATAAAACCACCACGAGTAGTTTGTGTGGCAGAAAAAATAGGTATGTCATGTTCTACTGCAAGACCTCTTAATTCTTCAGCGATTGCTTTAATGTAAGTATAACTATTCACATTAGCACCAGGTTTGAATCTAGCACTTGCACAAATATTTAAATAGTCAACAAACAATATGTCAGGTTTAAATGACTTCTTCAATGCAAGTTCACTCATAAGATTTTTAAAATGACCTGTATGAGCAGAAGCAGTAGGATATTCTTTGATAATTAATTGACCTGTTGTTTTACTTTGTAATTTATTAATCTTTGTTTCATACATTTGATATGGCAGTTCTTCTAAATCACTCATGCCCACATTTAATAAGTTAGCGTCTATTCTCTCAGCAATACGTTCTTCTGCCATTTCTAAAGTGATATACAAAACATTTTTATTCTGTAATAATATAGATGAAGCAAGATGAGTCATGAACATAGTTTTACCTACACCAGTACCTGCAAGACAAATATTCAAAGTCTTACTTGGCACACCGCCTCTGGTGATCTTATTGAAATAATCTAGGTCTAACTCTAATCTTTCTTCTTTCTTTTTATAGAAATCAAATCGTTCTTTTGTTTCTAGTAGATAATCATGCCCAACTTTCTGATCAAACGATACAGATAAAGCGTCAGATAATAAATCAGGTAAATATTCTGGAGTATGTTTCTTGTCTTTGCCATCTATGATTTGTATGCCAGATAATATCGCATTATGTATGGCACGATCTTTACAAAACTTTTCTGTTGTTTCTACTAACCAATCTAGGTTTATCTTTTCAGGATTTAGTGTGGCAATAATATCTGTAATCTTTTTGTATTCATCTTCGGTAATATCTTTGCTGTCATTAATTTCAATAGATAATGCTTCTTTTGTGGGCAAAGCATTAAACTTTGTAATAAATCTATATATCTCTTTGAATAATAATCTCTCTAATCTATCAGAAAAATAATCTTCTTTAATGAAAGGTAAAACCTTTCTACTATATTCTTCGTTATGAATTAAGTTTCTAAGCGCTGTTCGTTCAATTCTTTCCATCAAGTTCTTTTTTCTCCTTCAAGTGTTCATCTAATAATACGACTAATACATCACCAATGTGATCTATAAATTCTTGACTATCTGTATCAGCGTCAATTTTATTTTCAATCACAGTATAGTCAAATTTCATAGGTAACATTTCACCTACTTTTTCTGACTCTGGTGCAAAACCAACCTGACCGTATTTGTAAACAATACTAGCAAATGGTCCACTAATAAGTTTTATGCCTGTAAAATCTTCGTCTTGTTTTTCTACAAAGACATAATCTTCATTATGTTTAGGACTAGTTGTCTGATGTGGTTTCGGGTATTTGTTCTTCTCCATACTTAAACTCTTTTATAGCAGCGTCATCAAGTTTCTGCAAAATATCCTCTGTAAAATATTTTGTAGGATCATTGTTAATAGTTTTACCAAACGTTTTACTACCATCAGGTAATTCTATTCTTGTTGATACTGATTTGAATATATTATGTTTCAATGCTAAATCTAATAAACCATAGTGTCTATCTAAACCTTTATCGTAAGTTAATCTAACATCAACTACTTTATTTTCTTTTGTCAATCTTGACTTATAGTTTTTACAATGTATGATATTACCTATCACCTCTGTGCCATCTTTCTCTTTTCTTTTAGAAAGGTAGACGATAGAACTAGCCGCATATTTGAGACCAGAACCACCGCCCATTTCTTTTTGAGGGAACATACTACCAACAACATCATAAGTATGGTTAGTGATCACTAGGGGAACTTTTGCCTTGCCTAGTTTTAGTGTTAATACTCTAAAGGCAGCCTTGACTATTTGTGCCCTTGTCATATCTTTAGTTTCTTTACCTGCTTGTGTATCTTCAATCTCTTTGGTTGTAGATAACATGCCAAGACTATCTAATACAAGTAACAATGGTTTTCTATCTGCAGGATCTTGAGCGATATACTTATCTAATACTTGTAATGCTTGATGTCTAAATTCTTGAACAGTAGTAACTGGCATGATGACCATACGACTACTATCAATATCTCTTTCTTCAATAATATCTTTGGTAACAGCAGATTCACTTTCAAAAAATATTACACCACCATCTGGGTTTTGATCTAAAAAGTTTTTACACATACCTAATACAAAGAAAGTTTTACCTGTTGCACTTTCACCTGCGATAGCAGTTATCTTGTTTGCTGGTAGACCTCTATGAATACTACCACCTAACAATGCGTTAAATATGTATGAACCTGTATCAATAAAATCTGTTACGTCACCTGACGCACCATCTGATACTAAACTAGCATATTCGTTACCAGTTTCTTTTATAATATCTTTTAAAAAATCACTCATTTTTTGTTACCTCAACTTTATATTCTACTCTATGTTTTATTGTTTTGAAGTTACTAGCATATTCTTTTTCACGGTAATCACCTCCTTCAATACGATCGGTATAGATAGAATCTAGTTCCCATTTACCTTTCTTGCCATTGATTGTTCTTCTATATACTACAACTGTCATAACTTATTATACATGAATTATTTATTTTTGTCAAGCAAAGAAACCATCTAAAGTTGCTTTTCTTGAATTTTTAAATAGGTCTGTTTTAGGACCAAAGCACCATACATTTTCTATAAACATTTTATTCATATGTTCATTTAGTTTTTCTTTACTAAAGTTACCATGTTCATCATTAAATACTGCTTTACCTTGTGGGCGCTGTACAATTCTCATACCAATCTGACCTAAAAATTTATCTTGAAACTTATCAACTAGTTCATCACCAGAACGATAACGAACACCATGAACTTTAGGATCCATAATATTTACAAACATAAACTTTGATACACTCATAGTTTTTTCTGCAACTGGTAAATAAAAATCATCACGCCATTTATCATACTCGTTAAACTTTGCCCACGATTGATCTTCTTCATGTTCGCCACCTTTATTATATTCTTCGGTAGAGAAGTATGGTGGACTTGTAAATGCACAATCAATCTGTGGTAGTTTATGATATGGCAAATCTTCAGCGCCACATCTCCATATGGTCACCTTTTTAGGTTTTGATAAGAGTTTATTATACGAACTTATCTGTTCTTGATATCTTTGATAAGTGTTAGGATTAGGATCACAACCATAATATTCTTCGGCATCAGAAGCAAAGAAACCTGCAAGTCTATCACCCCAACCGCAACTCGTATCTAATACAGTTTTGGCATTTGTGATATCATAGATTGCCTTTGCAACAACTGGTTTAAATTGTGTTGCAATATATGTGCCTAATCTAAATGCTGATATATAACTTTTAGCATTCAATTCACCACCAATTAATTCTTCTTTACCATTGATCATTACTTTCTGAACACCATTAATGCCTCGCCATATAGGACCTAAACATTTCCAGATATCATAAGCATCATTTTCCTCCCATCTTTTTTTAGGTGCTTCAAAACCATAACTGCCACAGGCCAATCTTAAATCTTGATGAAAGTAATTTGATACATCATTATAGGTACTTGCACCATTTATTAGACCAAGACCATACTTCTCGTAACTATATTTGTAATCATCATATTTTTCAAAAACTTCTTTTTCAACTTCTTCTTTAGGTATACAGATGGTAGAAGTATCAAACTTTTGTAGTTTATAAAAATTTTGTTTCATATCATCTTTTGTTATTTCTTTAAGTGGAAATATAGGTCTTTCACTTGCAATATAGTCAGCAAGGTGTGTTCTTACTTTTTCTTTACCATAGGTTTTGTTCAGTAATTCAAATGACTTGTTGTCTAATACAGGTAGTTTATCATCGCCAGCGGCGTCTAAAAGACGATTATATAGTGTATTATCTCTAATATAATGTGTAAATGCGTTTTCTCTCATATTAAAAAAAGTTATCTAGTGTTGCTTGTTTCTCGAAGTTCCAACCGATTGCATTGACAATAAATCTTAACGGTTCTAAAAATGATTTATCAAACTGTTCATCATAGTTTATAAACTTATGTAAGTTAAACTCTTTTGGTAAAGTTGTTGGGAAAGATATAACTTTTTCTCTCAATGGATTAGGTTCTTTCAACACAATAAATTTAATCTTATCGCCTTCTTGTATTTCTTCATACTTGACTAACTTATTTTTAATCAATAAATGATTATACAACAAGGCACCTTTTACATGAATAGGTGTTGACTTTTGATATATGTCTGTTCTTGAACTATATTTTTTTAGATTGTTACATGATCTAGGATATGCGATTTGTTCTGGTCTCATCTTTTTAAAATGTGTTCTAAACTCGTCAATAAATTGTATCAAAGCATTTTCATCTTTGTTCATAATCACTTTCAATGCTTCTTTAATTTTAATTCTACAAGGGGCAGGTGTTGAACTCTTAACTGCTTCGATACCCATAATCTTTAGTTTAGGATCTTTCATGTCAACGCCTTCTTCATTGAACACATTTAGAATATATCTTTTCTTAGCAGTCCATATACCTTTGTTGGCAATAACTTCTCTTTTCATAAACATTTTTTGCTCATATGCGTTTACATATTTAGCAAGATTGTCAAAACTTTTATCTATTTGTTTCTGTAATTTTTCTTCACAAAATTTATCTAATACTTTCACAATCTTTCTCGTATCAGATTTATCTTTAAATATTTTATCTACAACTGCACCAAGTTTTACATAGATAGAATCAGTATCAGAAGCAACGACATAAACTACATTTTTAGTTTTCAATAAATCATTTAGATATTTGTTTACATCTCTTTCAATCCATCTGATTGTCAACTGACCTGCCATAGTAATACCTTCAGCATGACGAACATCAAAGTATCTAAAGTATTGATTGCCTATTGCACCATAAGCACTATTCAAAGCAATCTTTCTTGCAAGTTGTATATTGTGATTAGCAGCAATATCGTTTTCATATTTTTTATCACCAGTTTGTTGATACATATTTTTTGCTTCTAACATTTTCTTTTTGTATATCACTCGTTCTTTGTATAACTTATCCATCAACTCTGGCAAGAAACCTTTTCTATCTGTTCGAAACTGAGCACCGTTAGGTGTCATTGTAACAGTATCAAGGTCAGATAAATCTACATCTTGATATAACATTTTTTCTACACTCACTCTATTAGGATCAAATGCCACCATAGTTTCAGGCGATATATTATACTGCATAATTAAATGTGGATACAAACTATTCAAATCAAAACTACAAATCCAATCATGAAAACCTACAACTGGATCTTTTACATATGCACCTTCATAACCTTTTGATTTCTTTTCTTCAACCATTGCAGGCGGCACAATATTTTTAGTTCGTAAATGATTATAGATAATTGTATCCCACATACGAACTTGACCAAACACATCTTGAAAGTTTACCTTTGCTTCATATGCCATAGTCAAATGTAAAGCAATCAGTTTCATTTTATCTTCTAGTTTATCAACTAACTCAACGTCTTGAATATTATACTCTACAAATAATTGATGATCATTTTGATAAAACTCTTTGAAAGTGTCATATGGATTTTCAGTTTTCTTTTCACCTAATTCTACTTCGCCTATATAATCTAGTTTGTAACTTTCACGCCTAACAAATGTGTGTTTACGATATAGGTCAAGATAATCTAATACATCAACACCAAGAATATCATAATAGTTTTGTGTTCGATTATAACCTAATGACAATGATGTGCCACCTGTAACAACACCCCAAGGACTAAATTGTGCTAGATATTCTTCACCCATAATATATTTGAAACGATTAAACAAATAAGGTATGTCAAAAAACTTTACATTCCAACCAGTAATAATATTAGGTTGATACTCACACCAGAATCTAGTAAACTGGTGTATCAAGTCTATTTCAGATTTACATTTTATATATTGAACATCATCACGATCATTGACAAAGTTATCCATGCCAAAGACAATAATTCTTTTTGATGTATGATCTTTTACAGTTATACAAATCAATGCCTCATCTGCTCTATCTACATCAGGAAAACCATTCTCACTTTCACACTCAATATCTATTGTAAGTAATTTTATTTGTTTTATATCCCAATCTATCTTGCCAGGAAACTCATCTGTAATAAATGGATATTGATATCTTGTATTACCAAAATATTCAAAGTTAGTTACATCTTTATATTCATCAATCCATTTTCTTGCTTCATAGATGCTTTCAAATTTCACTTTGTCAACATTACGACCGTCTAGTGTTTTGTATTTAGATTGATTCTTGGTAGGAATAAATAAATCAGGTTTATAATTTATTCTGTATTTTTTATGACTACCATCGTGGTTGACACCACGCACCAGTAGTTTACCTTTGAATGGTAGAACGCTAGTATAAAATTTCACTATATCTGTGTATTATTAAAATATTTATTTAATGCTTGTAAGTTATCTTCTGCTGTTGCTAAAGTACATACTAATTTATCCATTTCTTCTAGGTGTTGTGGATGTTCACCTATGCCAACAGGATTGTCAAAGTATATTTGTAAAGTAGCATTAGCGTGTGCTATATCTGCCTCATACTTTTTTTGTAATGCCTTAAATAGTGGATTAGTTGTTTGATGTTGTTTTGCCATATTCACTCCCTTTCATAATTTATTATAACACAATACAACTTATTTGTAAAGCGTCTAATCTAAACTGTATTTTGTGGTGACAACATATTTTCTATTTGGATTTACTGCCACATTTAAAGTTCTTAATATTTTTCTATTCAATAATACAGGTGACTTTTCTTCTCTATCATCTAGTAAAAATTCTATATTTGCATATTCTGAACCTGCAAAACTCATATTTAAATTGACAGCATATCTTTCTTCTGAATAATCATTAAGACCGCCAACGTCAACTTTTACAACTCTATTAATATCACTCGTTATGGTTTTGCCATTTAGTTTCCACGTTACTTTTTTACCATTTACTTTTAATTCTTCAGCATGTATTGTAGGTGCTGAAGCACCGTTACCAGTATCAAACTTAGCAACTAATTCGCCAAATGGTTTTACTTCAACTATTTCTAACCATCCACATTGTGTAGAAACTGGGTGTCTATTATCTTCATTAGCAAAATGATCAACGACTAGTTTGACAATATTTCTTTTTGTTGCCTTTTCAATACCTTCTGTGCCTGGTGAATGATTAACTTCTAATATGTAAGGTGGATCTTTTTTAGGATTCTTTGACGGTATAAAATCTACAGCAGTAAATATACCATCAATTGCTTTCGTTGCTAGTAAACATTGTTCTATCTCTAGTTCAGATAGTTCATATTCTTTTACTTCAGCACCTTGAGAAACATTTGATCTAAAATCACCTTCAACAACTGCTCTTTTCATAGAAGCAATAATTTTACCACCTAAAACTATAACTCTTATATCACCATCAGTTTTGATATACTCTTGAATTAGTAAATCAATATCTTCGTTTTGTGAATATAGTAGTTGTATTAATGATTCTATTTGTCTTTCAGATTCTATGAATAAAACACCAACACCTTTTGAACCTTCTAGTGTTTTCATGATGATAGGATATTGTGTTTCTAAACTTTCAAATGCTTTCTGCCAGTTATCTTCGTTAGGTATCAATGCTGTTTTAGGTTGTGTTAAACCAAAATCCATTAACTTAACATAAGACCTATATTTATCTGATGATACTTCAATCGTATCTCTACTATTGACCATACAGATACCTGTTTTTTCAAGTCTTGATACTAAATCTAAATAACTTTTTTTCAATCTAACTGAACCACGAACTATCGCCACAGTGTTTGAGCGATCTATCTCAAAACCTTTTTCATCGCCCTCATTAAATATTTTATATACGCCATTTTCGTAATTAATAAAAGCGCCTTCAACTTGCACAACATAAACTTTGTGCCCTAACTTTTCTGCTTCCTCTACTATTCTTCTTGCTGTACGAAATAGTTTTTGTTTAGCAGGTGCTGGGTCAGCAGAAACAACAAGTATTCTATACTTTTGATTCTCTGGTGCTTCAGTTATAAAATCTTTAAACTTCGGTGCCTTCATCTTCTGCTTTTTTACCTATGTTATATTTTGCTTGTAAGTCCCACTCGTTCTTTTCTTTAAACGATAAAACTTTTATCTGTGAAAGAGGTGCTTTCTTTTCTGCAACATCTGTATTTAATATAGCAATCAAACCCCAATCTGCTAGTAATTGAGCAATTGTATTTCTTCTTTCAACGTCATTGTCTGAAAAATTTGCTGACTTGCCATCTAAAGCAAATAACTCTTTAAAATGCACTATGAAATATCTTCCTTGTTTGTGTAATATATGACAAGACTGGAATAATTTTTTATCTTTTCTTGAGGCAACTCCAATTCTTGTAAGTGTTTCTCGAACCTTTAGAAAATCATCAGGTTCTTTTAGTTGTACTTCTAACATCTTTTCTGGATGCCAACTATTATCTAATTCATTCATTTTGTCCCACCTTTAAATAATTTTTCTTTAATTAATTTCACTTCGTCTTTGGTGAGTATATCGAGAGCAACTTTTGCTTTTTCATTATTATATCCATAATACTCTTTCACCACATCCAAATCCTTTAGTTTACTCGATCTCAAAAATGGACTATACCTTTTCTTTGATCTAATACTATTTAGTAGAAACTGGAACTGCATATCTTTATCAACAAAATGATTTCGATTCATTTCGTTAATGAGCATTATACAATCTTGAAAACCAGATAATATTTTATTTACAATAAATGCTGGATACTTTTTCTGCCATAACAGATCATCTGAATCCATAAGATTCTTCTTTGTAAAGTTTATAGCGTTCAGATATTCTTTAAGTTCATACATTATTTAATCTTTCTTGCACCACCAACATAGTTTTCAACTCTATTTAATAAAGGCAAATCGCCATGTTCATCTTTATATTCTTTTTGTACTTTATATTCTATATCTCTTACTAAATCAGGATGACAACTAAAAAATCTATGACTAAACCTACATATATCTTTCATAGGAAATTTTTTACCATTATAAAAATATTTAGATAGCAAATTAGGAATATCCATATAGGTTTGTCTTTTATCTCCTTTTAACGAAGATTTAAAATCTGCTCTTCTACCCCACATTCCAGCTCGTTTGCCTCGTAATCTACCATCACTATCTGATGACCCTATATAAATTAATTTATCATCCATATATATTTTATATACACCACTTGATTTTAATTCTGATGGTGTTGTTTTAAACATCATATCTAAACGAATTGGGTCTGACCATTTTATCTCACCTATAACTTCAGGTTCAATAGCAACAATATTATATTTTTTTAAATGTTCTTTTAAAATAGTAGTAAAATTTTGAGGTATTTTTTCTAGTTCAATTGTTACACCATATTTTTTATCTCTAATATAACAAATCATTTGAATTTGACCTGCGACATAAGTTCAGTAAGACAAGCCACCAGATTAATTTCTTGATCAGCAACAAAGGCAGATTTGTATTGATAATCAGCAATAATTAAAACTGCATGAGGTATAGTTTCAGGTTGTAAGTTCTCATACA
>VTLG01004409.1_pt1 | contig 22276 bp, 11 predicted proteins | sample 4694571 | NCBI WGS metagenome assembly VTLG01 (sample SAMN12604809, study PRJNA352737) | marine metagenome | biome: ENVO:00000447; feature: ENVO:00000209|ENVO:00000569|ENVO:01000036; material: ENVO:00002151; isolation source: viral sequences binned using virsorter ... | reverse complement strand
TTATACATAATATATAATGTCAAATAGTATTTATAAATGCCTACTAAAAGGTCAGTCTCTGACATTAAATCAAATTTACTCGCACCTGCATTAACTTCTCATTTTGAAGTTAGTTTGTCTGTTCCTGATGGTCTTTCTGGATGGAGAGGTCAGAACAGGCAGGGTAAGATTCAATTAATGTGTTCAGAAGCAAGTCTTCCAGGTTCTTCTCTTGCTACACATCAGATTGATAATGATTTTCATGGAGTAACTGAAAGACATGCGTATAGAAGAATATATGATGATAGAATAGATTTAACATTCTATGTTGATGCTAAAAATTATTTACCTATAAAGTTTTTTGAGGATTGGATATCATATATTACTAGTGAAGATAAGGAGGATTCTAAATCTAATTCATATACTTATAGAGTAAGATATCCAGATACCTATTCAGTTTCAGGATTAGAAGTAACTAAATTTGAAAAAGATTATGCTCAAGCATTAACGTATCAGTTTATAAAGAGTTATCCTATACAGATAACATCAATGCCTGTTTCGTATGATGGATCAGATTTGTTAAAGTGTAGTGTCGCAATGACATATATTCGTTACATAGTTGATACAAGATTGCGACCAGAATCTGGTGTAGGGTTGTTAAACATTCTTGAGCAAGCAGGAGGAAATGATTTCCTTAATATATCATCTGACATAGCTTAAATAAACCTTTCTAAATATATACACTGATATTGTTATAGGATATTATGCCTTTACCAAAGATTGCGACCCCGACGTATGAGTTGGAACTACCTTCGACAGGAAAGACGATTAAATATAGACCATTTCTAGTTAAAGAAGAAAAGGTTCTTGTGATTGCTCTGGAGAGTGAAGATACAAAACAAATTACTAATGCTATTAAAGCAGTATTGAAGAACTGTGTCCTTACAAAAGGAATTAAAGTAGAAACTCTTCCTACATTTGATATTGAATATCTATTCCTCAACATCAGAGGTAAGTCTGTTGGAGAAGAGTTGGAAGTTAATATTGTTTGTCCAGATGATGGAGAGACAAATGTTCCTGTCTTCATTGATCTGGATTCTATTCAGGTTGAGAGGGATGATGATCATACTAATCAAATCAAATTAGATGATGACTTGATGATGGAGATGAAGTATCCATCTTTAGAACAATTCATTAAGAATAATTTTGATTTTGAAGAAGGTAATCAAATGGATCAATCATTTGAATTGATTGCCACATGTATAGATAAAATTTATAATGAAGATGAAGTCTGGGCAACTGCTGACTGCACCAAGAAAGAGGTAAAAGAATTTCTTGAGTCAATGAATTCTTCACAGTTTAAGGAGATTGAAAAGTTCTTTGAGTCTATGCCTAAACTTAAGCATACTATTGAAATTACTAATCCTAAAACTAAAGTTAAAAGTGAAGTGGTACTAGAAGGGTTAGCATCTTTTTTCGGGTAGCGATGGTGCATATGAGTCTAGAGAATTACTTTAGACTTAATTTTGCCTTGATGCAGTACCATAAATATAGCTTAACAGAGATTGAAAATATGATGCCTTGGGAACGAGACATCTATGTGGGTCTTCTCCAACAACATCTTGAGGAAGAGGAACTAAAACGCAAACAGCAACAAGCGAATGCCTAGCAGCAATAACCTAATACAATCTTTAAGAAGTGCTCATGACCCTCATTTTAAATTAGAGGGTAGAGTTGGTGGGCTTGAAAAAGGATTAGGTATAGAAGTTGCTAAATTGCATAAGACATTAAGTAAGTCCTTTGCAATGCAGAGGAAAACTTTGGCAAGAGTTCTTGGTCTTGAAGGTAGAGTAAGTGATTTAGAATCCCAACAAGCAGCAGAAGATCAAGCAAAAGAAGGTATAGATGAGATATTAGATGATATACTTGCAGATAGTGGAGACAAACCAAAAGCAAAGAAGAAACCAGAAGCAAAGAAGAAACCAGCAGCAAAGAAGAAACCTATAGGAAAAAAGATACCGAAGAAACCAGTAGCAAAGAAGAAGAAGATAAGTGCAGAATCTTTAAAGAAAGGAACCTCACAAGAAGTTCCTCAATGGTTTCTTGATGAAACTGCAAGGCGAGAGAAAAAGAAAGAAGATGAAGAAAGACATGCACGAAACGCACAGGAAAGTGCAGCAGGAGAACTTCATCAAGAAACTGCTCAATATAAAGAAACTGAAACTGGTCTTGATCAAAGTGGAGAGCATTTAAGTAATGAGGAAAGGAAAAGAAGATTTATTTTAAGAAAGAAAGGTATAAAGGTAGATGATATTAAGAAAGGAACCTCTGTAGAAGGAGCAGAGAATGTTGCACCTAATAATGAAGTTACTGATCTTGCAAAACGTCAAGCAGCAGGAGATTTACCACAGGCAGTAACAGAACCTCCTAAATCTGATTCACCACAGGCATCTCCTGTCTCTGATGCATTAAAAAATGCAGTCAAAGCAATTGCTGAATCAGTTGATAGGATTAAAGATTCTTTAATTGGTCAGGGTAAAGTTCAGGAAGATGCAATAGAGGACGCAAGGAAATCAGATGAAGAGAAGGATGCAAAGAAAAAAGAGAGTGGACTTGAGAAGTTTTTAGGACCAGTTAAAGCTGCTGGTGAGAAGGTTCTCAAACCTTTCAAGAGTATGATGAGTCAAGTATTTGATTTCTTGACTACTATATTGTTTGGAAGGATTGCATTTAAATTATTTGAATGGTTATCTAATCCTGCAAATACAGATAAGATTATTAGTATATTCAGATTTATTAAGGATTGGTGGCCTCTTATATTAGGTGGTATTATAGCATTCCTACCAGGATTACTAGGTCCAGTAGGTCTTATCATAGGAACTATTGCTTTGGTAACATGGGGAATTATAAAGATAACAGATGCTATTAAATCTATATTTGGATTTGGTCCGAAGATTGATAAGGAATTGAAATCGGGTAGTGATAAATTTAATAAGGATATACAATCATCAGGGAAAGATGCAGAAAGTAAATTAGAACCAGGAAAAGATCAGGATGATGATATGCCAGATACTGGTAATCCATCAGATTCAGGTGTTCCTGCCGAGATATCTGGAGCACAGGACAGTCAAGCACAGGTTCAAAATTTAAATAAGGGTGGTGAAGTTCAAGGATCAGGTGATAAGGATACTGTTCCTGCAATGCTAACTCCTGGTGAGTTTGTTATGTCCAAGGGTGCTGTAGAACAGTATGGAGTTAATACATTAGAAGGTATGAATGCTGCTGCTGGTGGAACAAATATACCAACAGTACAAAAGGGTGGTGATAAAGGAATGAACTTGAGTGTTCCCCGATTTAGTGGTGGTGGTGTTGCTGCTAGTGCTAATGGGGGTGCTACTTCTACTACAGCATCTCCTGCACAACAAATGGTTCCTGGATCTCCTACTGCTGGAGGTGGTAAAGATAACGCAGGTGTCGTAACTGATTCAAAAGAGAGGCAAAAACAAGAATCATATATGCTTAAGTATGTTAATGAAGAACGAGCATTTCAGGGAAAACCTCCTTTAACTCATCTAACTTATGCGCCAGGTGTGGAACTTACAAAGATGAGGGGTCCAGGTCCAAGAACAGAAGAAACAACAAATACTAATTTTGATTTTGATAAGGGTATCAAGACTACATCAACATCAAAAACAGTCGATGGTAAAATGTCGTGGTCTGGAGGAATGGGTCTAATAACACAAGAAGATAGGGATAAGTTTTTTGCAGAAAACCCACATGCAAAAAAATTATTAGATTTCAAGAATCAGGTTGAACTGGATAATTTAGGTGCTGACATATCTGCAAGTGCCAAAATGAATGGTGGTGGTCTTGTTCAAGGATTTGCTGGTGGTGGTTTAGTTTTAAATAATTCTAGGATATATTCTACTTCATCTAATTCTATATCTAATTTTAATGGCGGTGGTTTGGTGCAGAAATTTAATCAAGGTGGGATAGTTAATCAATTACCACAGGTTAAAGCAGCAAAGTGGTTAGGTAACAAAGCAAAGGGTGCATTTAATTTTGCAAAAGATAAGATATCAGATATGCAAAAACCTAGAGTAGATCATCTTCATTTAGATCCACCTAAAAGACCATCATCAAAGGCTGCTGCAGCACAAGTTGCTCAAAGTTCAGGTGATGCAGCAACTGTAAGTAATGAAAAAGCAGCTGGTCTTCCACCTATTGATGCTTCATCTATGAGGTCGCAGAGTAAGATCAGAACACTAGGATTGTCGGTATAAGAATATGTTAGGTGCAGTTTTAAAAGGAACAGCGAATGCAATTGGTGGTGGAGCAAGAAGGATTGCCACCAATAAGTTGCTGAATAGAAAGAAGAAGACTGATGCAAGAAGAGCAGCAGCACAGAATGCAATGGGTGAAGAACAAGGTGCTGATGTTAAGGGAGGAGCATTAGCAGTCATCCCTAAATCACCATTAATTCCTTCTCCTGGTGGAGATATTGTAAAGTATAGTGGAGATGAACAGCAGTCGGGTGGTGGTAATTTAGAAGGAACTGTTCTACGTATAAAGACAAGTGTTATAGAAGTTGAAAAACTTTTAGCAAACTCTGTTGGATTGCAAGAGAAACAATTAGATGATCAGAGGAAAGCAAGAGAAGCAGCACAACAAGCAGCAGCAGAAGGAGATTTAGAAAAGAAAAAACCAAAAGGAATAAAAGTTAAAGGTCCAAAGATAAAAATGCCAGGTAAAGGTTTCCTTGGTAGTATCATGGATTTCTTTGCTAATATATTATTTGGTTGGGTGATGGTGAGATTGGTTGAATGGGGACCAAAGTTGAAGGGACTCATTATGTTTTTGGGTAAAGCAGCAGACTTTCTAATTAATTTTGGAGGATTTATTCTTAATGTATTAACAACCTTTATCCACTGGGGATATAAACTTGTTGATATGGGAAGAAGTTTGGTAAAGGGTGTTTTTGGTGAAGAAGGTGCAAAGAAATTTGATACATTTATGACTAATATAAAGGATCTCATTCAGGGATTCTTATTGTGGAAGATAATAGGAGAGAAGATATTTAAAGCAATAGTTCAGAATATAAAAAATACTTTTAATGTTATTAAAGGGATCTTTGAGAAGGCAGGTAAGTTTCTTAACTGGTTGACAAGAGGAAAGGCAGGTAATCTAGCAAAGAATGTATTAGGTAAAGGGAAAAATCTTTTAGGTAGGTTAGGTAAATTTGGGGGTAAAGCGGGTAAAGGTATTCTAACTAAAGTAGGAGCAAAGGTTGGTGGACTTGCTGCAAAGATATTTGGACCAGCAGCAAAGGTTGTAGCACCTGCTATTAAGGGTGCAATGACAACAGTAAAAGGATTCTTTGGTAAGATTCCAATCATTGGTCCTATTATTGTTGGTCTTGTTTCATTATTGTCAGGTGAACCATTAGGACAGGCACTATTTAAAACATTTGGTGCTGCTATTGGTGGAATGTTGGGAACCTTTATTCCAATTCCTTTTATTGGTACTCTTATTGGTGAAGCATTAGGTGTGTTTGTTGGTGATTTGCTTTATCATTTGATAGTTAAGAGAGATCCTAAAGCAGCATTTAAGATGCTTAAGGATACTATCATGGGTATCTTTAAAGGTGGTAAGGCAATTTTCAATTGGTTTGCTGGTGGATTTAGTAGATTCTATCAAGGAATACCTAAACTTAAGATACCAGATTTCCCTAAAGATCCTCCCAAATGGATACCTGGATGGGTTCCTAGAAAAAAAGCATTGTGGAATATTTTAACTGGTGGTATAAAACTAGTAATTGGTCCTCTTTCTCTTTTAATGGGTAAGGAGATACCAATTCTTCCTTGGTTAATAAATCCAATGAATACTGTTCCTTTATTACTTAAATCATTCTTCCCACCAGGAGGAAGTGACAGTGGTGGTGGTTCTTTATCTATGGGTGGTTCTTCATCTGGTATGAGTTCTGGTTCTGGAGGTGAAGAGAAATCGGAGGAAGAAAAGAAAGAGGAAAAGAAAAAGAAATGGGAAGAAAAAAAGAAGAGAATGGAAGAGGAAAAGAAAAAGAAACAAGAAGAGAGGAAGGCAAAGATTGGTGAAATAAAATCTAAAGTTGGTGGGTTCTTTGGTAAGATTGGTCAGGGAATTAAGAATGTGGGTGGTGCAATTATGTCTAAACATCCTGCTGTAATGGCAGCTAAAGCAATAAAAGGTAAGATCTCTAGACCATCAGGTAAAACGAGTAGTGTTAATAATCAAAAGCGTACTAGACTTAAAGATGATCCAAGAGTAAAAGCATTAAAAGAACAAGTAAATTCTAGTCCACCTACTATTAATAAACCAAATAATTCATTTAGTAATATGATAAATTCTGTGAGTAAAAAAACTGAATATGAAGAACTTGAACCAGTAATAGTTACTGTTCCTGTATTGGTTAAATCTGGTGGAGGAGTTGTTAATCAACAATCTTCTTCTACAACTGTAGCATCAACTGGTGGTGGATCTGGTAATGATCCTTATGAAGTTCTTGATTTCCAAGGTTAAATAGTATTATGGCAGAAAAAATTACAACAAGACAATCGCTTCCTGCATTCATAGAGCAGGTTACTGTTGCATCTAATTTAGATGAAGGTAAGACTGTTGATCTTTCAACAGGTGTTATTCGTTTGCAATATTGGGAGAGTATACTTCAAGATGGTATAAGAGCTACTGTCATGTATGGTGACAGTGGAAATACTATTGATGAGAAGACTGCTATTGATGGTTTGCCTATTGTAGGACAGGAGAGAGTTCAGTTAAAATTTACTGATAATAATGAAGAGACTTTAGAGTTAATAATGTATGTCAATAAAGTAAAACCTTTTTATGATGACTCTAACAAGTCTGCTGTTGCACTAGACTTGGCTTCTAAAGAATTTATTATGAATGAAAAGGTTAGGGTGACGAAAAGATATGATGGAAAGGTATCTGAACATGTGAAAACTATACTCGAAGATGTTCTTAAAACTGATAAAGATTTAGATATTGAGGAGACACAGAACAATTATAATTTCTTGGGATTGAATAAGAAACCATATTATATGCTTAATTATCTTTGTAAAGCATCTGTTCCTTCAACTCAAAATTCAGAAGGTAACACAGCAGGATTTCTTTTTTATGAGACATCGAAAGGATATAACTTTAAGTCTATTGATACATTGTTAAGTCAAGAGAAAAAGAAATCTATTATCTATAATGAGACTCCTGACAATGGAGGAAAAGATATACCTGAAGGATATGATATGAAAGCATTGGAGTTTGAGAAAGAAAATGCTGTTGATGTAAAGAACAAATTAAGAATGGGAGCATATTCTACACGTACTATTGTGTTTGATCCTTTTAATTGTAAGTATGAAGTATTAGAAAAACAGGCAAAGGAAGTTGAAAAGAAAGAAGGAATACAAACTGCAGGTGAACGTCTTCCTGTTTTAAATAAAGAGTTTGATCAAGAGGGAAAAGCAAAAGAATTTTCTAGGACAATGTATATGCTTCTAGATACGGGATCATTACCATCAGGAAATGCGGAGAAACCAGTAGCAACAACTAAAGAGCAACTTAAAAAATCAAAGGAACAGAACTATCAAGCTCAAAAGATTTTATCACAGTCTGTGATGAGATATAATCAGTTATTTGCTGCAATGAACACAATTACTATAGCAGGGGACTTTTCATTACATGCAGGAGATGCTATATTTGTAGATGCACCAGAACTACAGGCTGATACTACAAATGATGAGGTAAATAAGGAAAGTGGGGGTCTATATATTATAGCAGATTTATGTCACTACATTACCCCAAAAGAAACTTATACCAAATTAAATTTAGTAAGAGATACTTTTGGTCGCAAAGGTAAACCTACTTCTTCTCAACAGAGTGGAAGTGGTTCTCAATCTTCTTCCAACGACGTTCTACTCTTTTAAAAATTATGACTACTCCAAAGCACGATTTAGAGCATGAGGTCTATCTTGACCCTAAAGACGGTAAAGAACATATCAATCATGGTATGTTAGAGTATAGTGAGGCAGACCTTAAGGATGTTCATGCAGAGTATGATGAATATCACAAAGGTGATGAAGTAAATACTAATGATGGTAAGATTAATGATTATCATACAAGACATGAGGATCAGCATTTAGAAGTCTATTGTGACAATCATCCAGACGCATTTGAGTGTAGGGTATACGACGAATAACCTATGGAAGGAGGAGCACTATTTAATCCAGGATTTATAGGGGGGAATTTTATCTGGTGGATCGGAAGGATCGCAGATAATTCTTCTTGGAGAGACAATGAGCTTTCTGGTAAATTTGTGAATGCTGGTGATATTCCTGGATTTGGTAAGAGATATAAAGTACGAATCATGGGGGTACATGATGCCTCCGAACAAGAGATTCCCTCTGATCAATTGCCTTGGGCAAATATAATGTATCCAGTTACTGCTGGTAGTGGGTTAGGAGGTTCATATCAAACAGCTAACCTCCGTCAGGGGATGTTTGTCTTTGGATTTTATATGGATGGACAGGACATGCAAGTGCCTGTCATCATGGGAGTGTTGGGTAATAATGCACAGACAGCATTAGAAACTAAAATTGGTAAGGGTGATAGTAATTTTGATCCTACTAGTGGATTTGCTCAAGGGCAAGAGGATATAAAAGGACCAGCAAAGTCTTTACCAATGGATGAAGGTAAATCTATAAGTAAACCAAAAGATGCTGAAATTAGTAATGAGGAAGCAGTTTTATCAGGTGTAGAGGATACAAATCAATTTGGATTGCCTACTAATAGACCGACAACAAAGCAGCAGCAAAAAGATTTAGAGAGTGCTAGGACTCAATTTGAACAGATGAGTTCTGAAGTAAAAAAATATCTTTATGGAGATAATCCAGAAGCAGCTAAAGCAGGTTTTATTAAGGATAAAGTATTAGGTGCAATGAGAAATAGAGTTGCTTTTGCCAACTCTCCTGGATCTCCTGCAAGACCTGGTGCAACATTGGAAGGTATAGGATCAATGATGCAGGTGGCTGCTGCAGATATAAAATTAGAAGATAAGTATCGTGAGAAAACTATTATAATAGTTCCTGATAAAGTAGTTGATTCATCCATTAAAGCAATTCAAACTCTAACAGAAAATCTAACTGCTAAAATTGAAAAAAGTTTATCTGCTATGTCTAATTATGAAGATGCAGTTTCTGGTGCTCCTCAAGCAGGTGATTTGAAAAAGTTAGTTGGAGATGCTGCATGTGGAATGTCAAAGTATATGAAAGTGATTATGGATAAAGTAATGGAGTATACAAACAAAACTTTAAATGAAGAAATGACAGAGACTGTATCTGCCATGCCATCTTGTTTAAGATATCAATTTGCTGATATCAAGAATGTTATTAATCAAAAAAGTTTAGAAAAGTATAATAAGATTACTGATAGCATGTGTGGTAAACTTGAAAATATTTTAAACAATACATTAGATATTGAAGGTTTGATACAAGCACAGAAGGATAAAAATAAAACACAACCTACTTCTTCTGCTGGTACTACTGAAACTGTGCAGATAAAAACAATAGATGAAGATACAGGTGAAGAAAAAACTATAATTATGGATAGTACTCTTCTTCCAAAATCAACACATCCTAAAGTTAAGACATGTTCTTCAGAAGCTATTGTAGGATTAGCTATGGCAGATTCTTGGAAAGAAATTAATGACGCTAATAATAATAGTATTCAAGGTATTGGTCGTTATTTAGAAGATGTAAATTCACAATTAAAAAAACTGGATGCCGAACAATTGGATCCTGCAGATAATGTTATTACACCAGGCGCAGTATTAGAAATAACTGATGAGGAAGTATTGAATGAAGTAAAGGGAGGAACCAAATATAAAACTATGAAAAAGGTTGGAGTTGAATGGAGAACAAGCACTATTCCTGAAAGAACAACTGTAGTTTCGGGATTTACTGCTGCTGATGCTACTGGTGAGGGATTGCTTGTTGATATATTAGTTCCAACAGGTGGTCTTGGTGGCACTGGATCAGGATCAATAGATTATGTGTGGGTGAATCAAGGAACTGGATATACAAATACTAATGCAGTTAATTGTGCTGGTGGATCAGGAACAGGGATGAAAGTTAATATAGTAACATCAGCAGGATCTATTAGTAATATCTTTACTCATACAACAGGAACAGGATATAAAAAAGGAGAAGAAGTCACCATACAAAGTGGAAATTTTGATGCCAAGATTAGATTGCTGGATGTATGGGGAAAGATTCAAGATGGTGGAATAACTGTAAATAGAAGAGGACTTAAATATGTTGAAGGAGATGTTTATACTATTCTAGAAGGTAGTGGGGATGGTACTTTTATGATTCTTCAAGTTGATAATCCAGGTGAGGGTAAGGCAAACTCATCAGACCCATCTAAACCTCAACAATTAGCTAACATGATTCCTAGTCTTTCTGATCTGACTGGTAATCTTACTTCGGCACTTAACTTTGAAAATATTACAGCAAATATATTCCCATTTGAACTTCCTCCGAATGCTTCTCCTGTTGATTATGTGACACTAGTTAGTGGTGGAGAGGGACAAACAGATAGTCAACTACCAAGTGTTGATACTATTAGAAAAAATGTTTCTCTTAATGAGAAATCGTCTGGTTTTGGTTTGAGTACTAAGGAAATTCCTTTCCGCACTCCTCAAGTAAAACAAGTAATTGATTTAGTCAATAAGAAAGTGACAGAGACCTAATAAATATTAATTATGACAGATAATAATCCTACATTTAATATTTTTGGTGCTGCTACGAGAGATGATATCCATGTTGGATATATCTCTACGGATAGAGGGATGGTAAGTAATGTTAGTATTTGTGAGGCGAATGAGTTAGCTAAAAAAGATCCAGGAATGCTTTTTATCTTTAGAAATAGAGAGGAAATAAAATATATTAATATTAATAGTGTTAATAAATTAACAACAGAGGATTTATTTGAGGACGTTGGTGAAGAATGTGGAATTATTAGTGGGGGAAATGATGAAGTAGGAGTAGCATCTGTTAAAGGTATTACAGTTGATGATACACAGATAGTATGTACACCAGAGGTTCAGGTGTTTGGTGGAGGTGGACTAGGTGTTTTAGCAAATCCTATAATAGGAAAAGATGGATCAGTAATGTCTATTGATGCAGATTGGCCACAAGGATTTGGTTATGAATATAAACCTGTAGCAAGAGTAGTAGATCCTTGTGGGATTGGAGCAGGAGCAGTATTAAAAGTTATAATGGTTGATGGAACGGAAGAAGATTTGATGGAGTATATTGAGTATGAGGATGAGGAAGATTTTGAAGACTATAAGATTTGTCCAAAGAATGAAGCAGGATATGGAAAAAGATATAATATTAGAGGTAGTAATGATGGTGAGTGGAATCCAAATTTATATTTTGATGGAGGAGTTCTTACATTTGAACAACAACTTGAAAAATATAAGGACTTTCTTTTAAATGCACCAAATCCTTGGTGGACTACTAGATCTCAATTTCCTACAAAAACTACAACTGGAACAAAAGTTAGTAGAGAGAAGTATGATGTAAATCATTGGGCATGGGGTAGTGTTCCTAATCCACCTGGTTTGGGTACTATAGTTGGTAATTTATATCTAGAATTATTTGGAAGGAAACCTGAACAAGATGGGTTTACTTTCTGGCAAAAGAAATTAGATAAAGGTAGCACCGAAGAAGAGATAAAGTTAGAAATGATGACCATGCCAGAGTATGCATTGGTTCAGAAAGATGGGAGATGGGCAGAAAATGATCATGCTTGGGTAGGTGGTGCTTTTTATAAGCCAGATCTTAAGAACTTTATGAATAGTTATGCGATCTCACCTATTCCTATGTCTAATGTGATACCATCAGACTTTGGTGGTCAAGAGCATTATTTTGAATGGGATATAGATTTTCCTCATAAGGGTGAATATATTTTTAGGTTCCAATGTGATAATGAAGGAACATTATATGTTGATGGGGAAAAGCAAGGAGATTATAAATTAGGATCTGGTGGAGCAGGAGGTGCTGTATTATCACCACCAGAAGAAACTAAAGTTGATATTAAAAAAGCAGGAAACCATAAAATTAGGGTTGATCTTTTTAATGGTCAGGTAATGAAGAAGGTAGCAGAGCAACAGAAGTTAGATGCTCTAGCAACAAGTGATGAAGTTGATTTTAAATTTTCTACTTCAACAATGTATGGTGCTTCGGCATCTATTCCAGAATTGGACATGTATATTGAGAAATCATATGGAATAGGTAAGGATGTATCAGAAACTTTTAATAAAAAGGTTGAGTATGGAAGAATATATGATGTAAAATTAACTAGTAATACTATAAGAAATGAAGATTCTACATCTACAATAGGTGGTTCATATCCTTTGGTATATAAAGGATTGAAGTCTGGAGCTCTACGTAGAAAGAGTAATACACGATTAGAATATGATGATAGTGTAGGTAATATTGGTTTTGATAGGCAAACTAATGAATTCGCTGGTGCTTTCACCATTGATAATGTAACAGGAGGTACTGCTAAATTTTCTAATGATGGTAGGAATATAGAGGTGCAAGGAGATGAAGTAAAGGTTACTTTAACTTATAATTGGGATGATAATCCTAGAAGAAGTGGTAGAGTTCTTGAAACTATTCAGATTAAAGATACTGTTTGGAGACAGTTAAACTGGAGAGCACGAGAGAACAGATGGGTCGTAGAAAGTATTGGTAGTCATACTTATACTGTAACTTTAGCAGGATCAACTACTACTACTGCAACTAAAACAATTGGTGGAGCAAATAATGGTGCAGCATTAAGAACTAAAGGTCAAAATGTTCTTCAGATGGAGGATATTCCTAACACTGATGCAGGTGGAGGTGGTGAAGGTGTATATTGGGATGATGTAATTATTTCTGCAAGTCAAGGTAGGTTCTTTGATATAAATGGACTAACTGCCAAGTATACTTTAGGAGATAGACCTATAGAAAGGGGTTCAACTTCTACTGAAAACACTGGTAAACTTGAAAACATATTTAATACTGCTGAATATATTGATAAGGCTGATAGACCTCTTTGGAAAACTAATCTTGTTACTACTAGAGATTCAGATTTTGTTAATCGTTATGGCATATCTCCTTTTGATACTGGTATGAAGTATGAAAGTTCAATGGCAGGAACTTATACTATTAAATGGCACAACGTTAAATTTCCTGTAAGTGGTGAATATGATATTGGAATTGGTGTTGATGATAATGTAAGATTAAGAATTAGGAGTAATACTCATACTATTGGTACTCAAGTTGATATTAAGAAAGATGGTTTTGCTGTAAGGGGTGATGCTAAAACTTATACTGGATCAAGTTTGTATAGAAGATTTATTGAAGCAGGAAGTTATACTATCGAAGCTGATTTAGAACAAGTAGAAGGTGGTGATTTAGGATATAGAAATATTGCTGGAGAAGATGTAGGTGGTAATCCTATGACTCTTGCGATTAATATAGAGACAGTATTTTCAGAGTCAAAGGTTCAAGCACAAAAATCTTGGAATCAGAATCCACTTGGCGTTGCGATGACTATTGAGGCTCCTGCTCCTCCTATTCCACAAGAACTTCCACCAAAACAAGAAGGTAGATGTCCTCCTAATCCTTTTTGGTCTACTCGTTATCCTGCTGAAGGTGATACATGGTATCCTTTTATAGATCAGAGAAAGGTCTATAGATATGCAGTTTCTCCTGTTATACCTTATGGTAAAGATAATACTTCTGGTGGATCTAAAACTCATTCTAATACATGGAAGATTGTAGCTCCTTATGATGGGTTCTATAAGATAAAGGCAGCTGCTGATGATTCTGCTGTAATTAAATTTGACGGGGAGGAAGTTTTAAGAACGGTTGGTGTGTCTAGTATGGCAGAACATAAGTTTTTTGTTAAGGCATTTAATGATGAGAATCCTCCTAAACCAATAGAACATACTCTTACTGTTGATGTTAGTAATGTTGGACAAGAAATTTATGATTCAATAGATAAAAGAATTTTTAGTACACAAGGGTGGTCAGCACTTGGAACTCAAGTAGATCAAACATTGAATACTAATGATGTTGAGTTTAAGATGTCTACCTCAACAATGTATGGTGCTTCCGCATCTATTCCAGAGTTGGATATGTCTATTGAGAAAGAATATGGAGTAGGTAAGGATGTATCAGAAACTTTTACTAGAAAAGTTGAGTTTGATAGAGTATATGATGTTAAGATAGGAAGTAATACTATAAGATCTGAAAGTTCTACATCTACCATAGGTGGTTCATATCCTCTTGTATATACAAAATTAAAAGATGGAGCTCTACGTAGAATTAATGATAGACGATTAGAATATGATGATAGAGCAAGTAATATTGGTTTTGATCGAAAAGCTAATGAATTTGCTGGTGCTTTCACTATTGATAATGTAGTAGGGGGTACTGCTAAATTTTCTGCTGATGGAAGTAGTGTTGAAGTTCAGGGAGATGAAGTAAAGGTTACTTTAACTTATAATTGGGATGATAATCCTAGAAGAAGTGGAAGAGTCCTTGAAACAATTGCAATTAAAGATACTGTTTGGAGGCAATTAAATTGGAGAGAAAGTGAGAACAGATGGGTTGTGGAGAGTATTGGTAGTCATACCTATACGGTAACTTTAGCAGGTAAAACTACATCAACATCATCGAAAACAATTGGTGGAGCAAATAATGGTGCAGTATTAAGAACTAAAGGTGATAACGTCCTTCAGATGGAAGATATTCCAGGAACTGGTGCAGGTGGAGGTGGTGTAGGTGTATATTGGGATGATGTAATTGTATCATGTGATCAAGGTAGATTCTTTGATATTAATGGTTTGAATGCAAAGTTTGTTTTAGAAAGAAAAACTAAAAAGGTTCTGCAAGGTGGTATTGGTAGTGGTACTGTAAAGGATGGTGTAATTTATACTGGACCTGAACTATTCCATAAGAATTTTAGTGGATGGGGTCCATTTATGAACAAGGCTTCTGTATCACAGAATCCTTTAGTAGCAAACACACAAGTTGTTAATTATACATGGGAGAATGTTGATTTCCCTGAAACTGGTAACTATAAAATTAAATTCCAGAATGATGCACATGCAGATCTTTATTTGGATGGTAAGAAAATAATAGCATCAAGATTTGATAATGAAGTAGGAGTTTCTGATATTGATGCGGCTAATTTTAAGGGATCAGGTGTATTTCGTAGTGTATTAATAAATGAAGGGAAGCATACTCTTACTGTCGGACCTCCAAATCCTGACCTTATAGATACTCTTTTCAAACAACCTGCAGGATACGAATGGCATAAGAATCCTAGTGGATTTGCTCTTGAAATTTTAAAGGACACCAAGATAGTAAGAAAAGGTGCTGATGGGAAACCAATTACAAAATCTTGGAAAGAGAACCCAGTAATGGTTTCTGCACATCTTATTCCACCTCCTTGTCCTAGACTAGTAGAAGGTAAGGGTTCAATTAAAAAAATAATACCTATTGTGCCTGGAAATGGATATCCTATTGGTGTTACAACCACTAGTGATAGTAAGTATGATGTAACATTAGAACTAACGGAGATTATAGTTGAAGATCCAGGAATTAATTATGATCCTGAAGATGAGGTTATAATTACAGGTGGTGATGGTGATCCAGTTATACCTCCTTTTAAACCAATTACTGGTGGTTTTGGTGAGATAATAGATATTCCTCTTCCACCAAGAGTTGGTATAGTAACAACTACAATAGAAACTCCACCACCAGGAACTCCACCAGGAATTACTCCTCCTCCAGTAACTCCACCATCACTTCCTCCACCACCAGGAACTGGTTATCCAGGATTTACAGTAACACCTGATATATCCATAACAACTGGTACTGGTATTGGATTTAAAGGAACTCCTGTATTTACTCCTAGAAGGACTCCACCTCTGGTTGATCCTGATAGGTTACTTCAGGTTACTGATTTGGTAGGTCTTAAACAGACTGGATATTATGATGGTAAACCTTACTATGGTGCTATCTTCTACAAAGAGGGTATTAAATATGCTGGATGGTATGAAACAGCTGGACAATTAGTTCAGGTATATGATACACTACAGGAAAGTATTGATGCTATGGTAACTACACCTCCATCTGCAATTCAGAGACAAGGTTCTGATATTAGTAGCAATGATCCTCGTCTTAATATTCCAGGTACTCCTGACAATCTTACTTACTAGAGGTAATTAATAGTGGCAGTAGAGAAAAGAGGTTTAACAACAGTTAACGATAGATTACGTAAGGATAATCCAGGTGATAATCCTACTGATCAAGCACAACAAAACTATACAGAGATTGGTCTTGGGAATGACAAAGGATCCGTTAAGATGGGTCATGTTCATAAGCAAGGTGATGTAACTGCTGGTGTTGGATTATATACTCCTGATGCAGAGCATCAATTAAGTTTAGATATTGACGGTGAAAGAAAAGGATGGACAATAGCAACTGGTCCAGGTGCTTTTCAGATTGAGTGTGGAAGTAAGATGGAGGAGGCAGAGAATTCTGTTCTTATAACTGCTGTGAATGGTGATGTTTCTATTGTTGCTACAAATGGTAAGATAAGATTGCAAGGAACTGACATTGAATTAACTGCTGTAGGTGAGGGTCAGACTAAAGGTAATATAAAATTGGAAGCTACTGAAAATGTTCTTATTGAATCTAAAAAAGTAGTAGTGACTGCAAAGACCTTGTATAAACTTTGCACTGCTGGTGATGCAGAAATTGTTGCCAATGGTGTATTAGAAATTTATGGTTCTATAATTAGAGGGGTAACGGATGCTGTTAAGATCAAAGATTCTAAAGTTGCAGGACAGGCGATCTTTGATAAAAATAATCCAAATGAGGCAGCAAAGAGAGCACAAAGAGCTGCTCAAGCTGAACAAAGAAACTTTGATTAAGAGGTAAATCACATGCAACTTGATGACGTAAACATTGGTGGACAACTTATAGTTGGCACAGGAGTTTTCCGTGCTATTAAATCAGGGTGGAGAAGAATCAATGGGTCAGCAGGGATTGAAGGTCCAGTTGTCATTGGTAATCAGGAAGTATTTCCTTTAAATGAAGCAACATTAATGGTTGGTCCTACAACTAACGATGATGATGAATGTGTTCCAGCAACAAGTAGTGTAGGAGTATCGGGTAGACTTCCTACAGCAGTTAAGACAAGAGGGAATATGTATATTACTGGTGATTTATATGTCACTGGTTCAGTTGATTGTCAGTCTACAGGAAGGTTAGAAGCAAGACATGTTAAGGCAGACAAATCCCCCAAGTTATTTGATATGGAGCATCCTTCTCCTGAAATGAAAGGATATCGTCTTGCTCATGCTTGTATAGAAGGACCAGAGGTTGGTGTATATTATAGAGGTAGATTAAGAAATGAAAAAGAGATAATACTACCAGACTATTGGAAAGATTTGGTTCATATGAATAGTATTAGTGTTCAACTTCAACCTATCGGTGCTCATCAGGATATTATTGTAAAGAGATGGGATATAGAAAAGATTTATCTACAATCCAAGAGTGGAATCCCTATAGATTGTTTTTATCATGTGTATGCAGAGAGAAAGGATGTGAATGGTCTTATAGTTGAGTATGAAGGTGAGACTTGTGAAGATCATCCTGATAGAAAGGGTGATGATCCTAAGTATGCTGATACCATGAATACCAGGACACTTTGACAATCTGCTAGGGTGTGCTATACTACATAGAGTAAGCCACCCTTGACCCTATGGAAGATGAATACTTGACTAAATGTGTGGTGGACACATTGAAAAGAACTTTTTATCTTTATTCTAGTGACGGAGATGAAAGAGTAGTGAAGTGTGATACGGTAGATGAATTCATGAGTGTGCTGGATGTCGTAAGAAATACTGCACCTGATGATGTCGTATCCTATACAAATCCTCTGTGAGGGAAATTCGACTTTTAATTCCAAAAATGTCGGATAAAAATCCCGCCAATTTTTTGCTCACGTAGGGTTTTGCATGGATTTGTTCAATGATAAATAATCCATAACAAGAACTATAGTGTTAATAAGATGGGTCTCTCCAGATTAGATAATTTTCTAAAGTCGGCACGAGGAACTATTCTCTATGTCAATCCAAATGACTTGGATGCAACGGATAGTATTGAAAACCGTGGTAATTCACTGACTCGTCCATTTAAGACAATACAAAGAGCATTAATTGAATCAGCAAGATTTTCATATCAGAAAGGATTGGATAATGACAGATTTGGTAAGACTACAATCTTGTTATACCCTGGAGATCACACTGTAGACAATAGACCTGGTTATATTCCTGATGGTGCAAATAATTATAAATTAAGAAACGGACAGACAACCAATACTTTACCTCCTTTTGATTTAACTAGTAATTTTGATTTAGACTCATCTGATAATGAACTCTATAAGTTGAATAGTGTCTATGGTGGTGTTATCATCCCTAGAGGAACATCTCTTGTAGGTCTTGATTTAAGAAAAACGAAGATTAGACCAAAATATGTTCCAAATCCAGCAAATGATAATATTGGAAGAAGTGCATTATTCCGTGTAACTGGTGGTTGCTATTTTTGGCAATTTTCCATGTTTGACGCAAATCCAAATGGAAAGTGCTATGTTGATTATACAGCAAATGAGTTTGTTCCTAATTTTTCACACCATAAGCTAACTTCCTTTGAGTATGCTGATGGTGTAAATGGTGTCAATATCAATGATACCTTTATGACTTTCTCTACAAGTCGTACTGACTTGGATATGTATTATGAGAAAGTCAGTCTTGTTTATGGACAGTCTTCTGGTCGTGCAATTGAACCAGATTACCCAAGTAGCGGTTTAGACATACAACCCAAAATTGACGAATATCGTATTGTAGGTTCTACAGGTAAATCTGTTGGAATTTCAAGTATTTGGTCAGGTGACGGTTCTACTGCCACAACTGCTATTACTGCTGTTCTTTCAGATGATACATTTACAGGATTAGACGTAGATACTCCATTCCGTGTAGAAGGTGTCCCTGCTTCAGGTTATGACGGTAAATTCGTTGTAGCAGAAAGACCTACTGATGATAGAGTAGTTTATAATATTCAGAATTCACCAGCAGTTGTTCATCCAAATGTTACAGGTGCTACTTTAACTCTTTCTTCTGACACTGTTACATCATCATCTCCATATATCTTCAACGTATCATTGAGATCTGTTTATGGTATGTGCGGTCTATTTGCTGACGGTAAGAAAGCAACTGGATTTAAGAGTATGGTTGTTGCCCAGTTTACAGGTATTGGTCTTCAGAAGGATGATAATGCTTTTGTTGTTTATAACAACGATAGTCCTGCTACTGGTCAGTATGATGACAGCACACAACCAGGAAATGAGAATTTAAGCACTAATTCCAAGGCAATATACAAACCATCATATAGAAACTATCATATTAAGTGTTCTAATGATGCAGTATTACAGGTTGTTTCTGTATTTGCTATTGGATATGCAGAGCACTTTTTAGCAGAGAGTGGTGGTGATCAATCTATTACCAACTCTAACTCAAACTTCGGTGCTTCTGCTCTTAATGCGGTAGGATTTAAGGATAATGCATTCAAGCAAGACGACAAAGGATATATTACACATATTATTCCACCAAAAGAGATTCCTCTTACAGAAAGTTCAGTAGAATTTGAGTCAATTGATGTTAATGTAACTGGTTCTGCTGTTGGTGTTGGTTCTACAGCACATTTATATCTTTATGGAAAAACCAATGAAGATGTTCCACCAGAGAATGTTATTGAAGGATATAGAGTTGGTGCAAAACCAAATGATACATTAAAGTTTGTTAGTTCTACTGATGGTGTTCCTAGCGAGTATAGTGCTCGAATCGTAATGCCTGGTTCTGATAGCAGTTATGAGAAATTATTTACTGTTGATAGAAGTCCTACAGGTATTAATAGTATAGGTCAATTTAGTGCTGGTGGATTCCAAAATGTTATCACTCTTACTGCTGCTCATGACTTCTTAACTGGTGAGTCAGTTCGTGTTATAAGTGATAGTGGTCAACTTCCTGATGGAGTCAATCCAAATAGTATTTACTATACTATTACTTCAGGTTTAACAACAAATACAAATATTAAACTTGCTAAAACTCTAAATGATGCAATTGATGGAACTGCATTAGATATTAATGATAAGGGTGGAGTTCTAACAGTTGTAAGTAGAGTATCTGATAAGAACTCTGGAGACATTGGACACCCAATTCAGTGGGATCCTACCCAATCACAGTGGTATACTAAAGTATCTAATACGGGGAATACAATTTATGATAGAATTGTTTCACTTGGATCGACTTCTTTAGGTGCTGCTACTCCAAGAACATTTATTACAAGAAAGTCTGATACTAGAAATGCATTAGATACAATTTATCGTGCAAGATATGTAATTCCTTCTTCTTTGGGTGGTCAAGTTGCTAAACCACCAAGTGATGGATTTATTGTTCAGGAATCAAATACTTCTATTGGTTCAACTGATGGAGAGATTCAAACATACTTTGGATCTGGTTCATTAACAAATGAGAATCAACAAAGGAACTTTAGATTTATTTCAGGTGTTACTCAAAGTGGATTTAATGTTTCTGTTAAGACGGAACTTCCTCATGATCTTTCTGTTGGATCTCAAGTTGAGTTGGTAAATGTTAGGAGTAGTTCTAATGCAACAGGTGTTGGTAATTCAGGTTTTAATGAAAGTTATATTGTCAACTCCATTAGTGACTCTAAAACGTTTAGTGTTGGGTTGACAACTGCTGCAGGAACATTTACAAATAATACTTCTGGAAGAAACACTGATCTTCCATACTTCAAGAGAAAGTCATATGATAATACTTACTTTGTTTATAGACATCAAGAGTCTCAACCATATGTTACTGGTGAGCAAGATGGAGTTTACTACTTAACTTTATTAAATGCATCTAACCGTCCAACAGTAGCACCATTTACTAAAGAGAGTTTCTCTCAACCAGTAAAAGAACTTTATCCTCAAGTTAGTAGGGATAATCCAGTTGCTGATCCAGCAGAGACAAAATCTTTTGCAAGAGCAGATTTAATTGGTGATGTTGTTGTTAGTGATGTTCAGAAGAGTGTTACTAAAGAAACATTAAACAAGTTTGTTAGTGATACAAATATTGGTGTTGGAATTACTAATATTCAGTCTGCTACTGGAACTGCTCATACTATTACTACTGTTATTGATCATGGATTGAATAGAATTACTGGTATTAGTACTGTTACTAGTGGTCAAGGATATGGTGATGGATCTGGTTCAGGTGGATCTTATTATAATGCTCAATTAGTTGCAATTGGTGCATCAGTTACAGGTAAGAATGCAACAGCAAAGATTACTATTGACTCATTAGGTGCTATCACTTCACTTAAGATTATGGATGGTGGTAGTGCATATGGTATCGGTAATAGTTTGGCTGTTACTGGTGTTGCAGTTACCACAGGACATGTTCAAGCAATTATAAGTGTTGATAGTGTTTATAATAATGTTGGTGATGTAATTAGAGTTGCTGGTGTATCTTCAGAGAAATATTCTGGATATAATGATCTTTATAAGATTACTGATGTTGCTACTGGTGCTGCTACTAGTGTAACAGTAGAATCTGCTAATCCTGTTGCAAACTTCTCTACTACTGGTGTAGGAGCAGTTTTAGCATCGGATGCATATGTTTATGAAACTGGTGAAGCACTACAGGTTCAGTATTTTGATTATAACAATACTACTGGTGTTGGTATAGTTACTACAAACAATAATCATGGATTAAAGGTTGATCATCAAATCAGATTGGTTGGATTTACTAATGATGCTGTTAAGTTTAATGGAAGTTTTGTAATTACAGAGAATAAGAGTCTTACTTCATTCGCTGTTAATATTGGAGTCGGAACAGCAGCAGCAGTTACAGGATCTCCATTCGTATACCGTGAAGGATATGCTGCAAACCAAGGTGTTATCACTCCTGATAATGAGAACTTAAATGGAAGAATGGTTCCAACATATGCTGGAATTACCACTACATTATCTCAAAATGTTGTTAATGCAACGATAGATGAGGTTGCCTTTGCTGGAGCAAATACACTTGACATCCAGATTGGTGATTACTTCATGA
>VTLG01000990.1_pt1 | contig 22280 bp, 30 predicted proteins | sample 4694571 | NCBI WGS metagenome assembly VTLG01 (sample SAMN12604809, study PRJNA352737) | marine metagenome | biome: ENVO:00000447; feature: ENVO:00000209|ENVO:00000569|ENVO:01000036; material: ENVO:00002151; isolation source: viral sequences binned using virsorter ... | reverse complement strand
GTTTTAATAAAACAACAGAAGAAACCGGAAAAAGTAGCAATACCGCAAAGACAGCTTTACAACAACTCAAAGAGTTATTTGCTGAACTTGACAAAGAAGCCGGAAAAGATGCAGCCGGATCAAAGAAGACCGGAAAGAGTGCGGCCGAGAAAGCCGCCGAAAGATTAATCAAGGCACAAGAGAAGGCAAAAGAAAAGCTCGCGGACTTGATGAGAACTCTTGAGATGGGAGATATCACTCTTGAAGGTGCTCTCAAAAAAACCGGTGTATTGATTCGGCTCTTTGAAAAACTCAAGATGCCTATCGATCCGATTCTAAACTTCAAAGCCGAACTTGAATCTCAAATCTTCCAGAACACACAAGCCGAGTTCGCCAAGTTAGCCGATGAACTGAATAATATTGATCTATCAGGATTAAAACAACAATTTAGAATTGCAGCGATCGAATTCGGAGTCAATATAACAGAAGCCATTTCTGGATCTTTTCAAGCCGTGCAAACTTTAGTCACACAAATAGCGGGACCACTCGCCGGAGCGATTACATCAGCTATTGGATCAATATCAGGTATCGGCCAACAATTTAAACAGGTTGGAGAAACCGCGGTAAAAGCAAAAGAAGAAGAACTCGGAAGACCTTTAACAGCAAAAGAACAGGAAAAGATCATTCAAGATGCACAATTAAAAGATGCGAGAATGAGAGTTCAGAACTTTGTCGAAGGATTCGCGGTCGCGCTGGAAGTTTTACCGGCTATCCTGATCAATGTTTTACCGCGAGCGATCGGGCTTGGAGTCGTTGGACTTTTGAAAGCTATTTTTAATCTTCCGGCCACAATAGGAAACGAATTTCAGAAAGCGGTAAAAAGACTTTTAGAGTCGTCAAGAAATCAGCTTCTTGATTTTGTTGGTGGAATTCTCGATACTGGAGCCGAGATCGTAACACTTGGACAAATGACAACGAAAACATATGATAGAAGATCCGGCGGCTATATTCCATCCGCTCGATCTGGGATGATGTTTACCGGCGCGCAAAAAAGCGGACTTGCTTTGTTACATGAAAATGAATTCGTCGTTCCGGCTTCCGGACAAAAGCCCCAAACAGTTGAACGAACCATGAAACAGAACACCGGCGGGATTACGGTTAATGTCTCTGGAATGGTTGTCGAGTCAAACGCAGTTGATCAGATAGTACGCGAGATCGAAAGAAGGTTCTCGACTTTTGGATCTGCTCAATCAACATTATTTGGTGGAAGTTAAAAATGGGAAATGCAAAGTTTTATTTTTATCCAGAACCGAACGGTGGTCGGTTAGTAGAAATTGATCTCGGTGAAAGACTCGGCGAGCTTTTTTTTGATTTTGAAGTTCAACAAGAAACAGCTACATCGATGGCCGGCGGAATGTATCGAGCCGTAACAATGAGCAGACAAGTAATTACGATTCAACGCGATCGACTTAAGCTTGGCGAAGACATCGCAAACAAGATGCGCGCGATGGAAAATCATTTGAACCGTGGATATTCGGTCGCCTTCTGCAGTGATGCTGATAAGAGTTATTGCTTTCCTGTTTCAAACTTTCCCTATACTGGAGACACAAGTTTTCAAGTCTTAGGAGATCCATTTCGTAACATGACCGGCTCAAAGCTTCCAAGCGCGAATGATTACATCGCATTTGATACGCCAAATTTAGCCGCTACATATGAAGTCGGAAAATATACAAGTGCGACCGGTGCTTTTACTTCGGTCAACGGTGGCTCGATGAATATTGCAGAAGGTCTTTCTTTCACTTACACAAAACCGGCCTTTGTTCGATATTATAGATTTTGGCCATGTTTGAGACTTGCCTCGAATGTTGGACAATCGATCATAACTAACGAAAACGGTATCTTGTTTTCTCTTGCTCTTCAGTTGGTTGTCGATACTTCGACTTTGTTCTCTTTTCATCCTATGATGACCGGTGATGATTCGACGGTGAACTTCGATCTTATTCCATCCGGTGAAACAGTACCGAGAGAAGTTGCATTTGATCAGGGTACATCTTTGAACACGCCGGATCGAGTAGCGCGTCAAATCGATTCTGGACTTGAGCCTTTCCCTGCAAACCATAGTTTTCCTCATCGAGAATAATCATGTCCTGGTCTCATGGTTTCAAACAAGCTCTAACACATCGATCGATAGTACCTTCTTATCGTTTGGCAATTCGTTCTTTCACGGCTGGAAGTATTATCTTCAACATAAGATCTACAGGACGATCAATAGCAATAGATCGAGAGGGTCCTACTATCAACGGTCAAAGAATCATTCCGCTTCGATGGTCGATCACTTTTGGCGGTTTTACGGTTCCGATTGTCGGTGATATGTCCGGCTTGTTTCCAGCGGTGAGAAAGGGATCTTTTGCCGAACTGTTTTGTGAACTGAACGGACACGAAGAGAGGATCGCATGTGGACAACTTCGATCAATCAATAAAAGATACAATCGATTTATCTTGGAGTTTGTCGATCTTATTTCAGCTTTACAAACAAGATATGAAACTACACCGGCCGCCGGTACTCCAGAAGAACCCGATCCATTTTCATTGTTTTACTCAGCAGGAATAGAAACGACATTGTCTTCAAACTGGACAAATCACGGTTCCGGTTTTCCTACCCAATTGAATCTAAATGATATTCGAGGATTCCACAAAGAAAATGCAACATATGGTGTTGTAAGATGTCAGCCGGCGAGCGGTAATGAGTTTATACTAAAATGGGATAGTAAAACAACCACTTCCGGAAATGCGGGCTTTCTTACTCTTTCACATACTTATCAATTTAGTTCGACCATATATCCAACTGTCTATAGTCCTGTAAACTTGACAACAAGCGATAAAGTTTTCACGGCTCAATATTTACAAGGTTGGCCGGCTGATATCTTCGGCAAAATGTTAGTAAGCACAACCGGAACCGGATCAGGCTTGTTGACATATCCGCCGGCGATGAATAGCGGGATCGGATTGTCTTCTTCTTTCTATGATCAACAAGATGCTAACACTTGGAAAAGTTATCTCAAAGGAGCGGCTCCCAATTTATCAGCTTACGATATTGGCTATGTGGTTAACTCACCGATGACCGGCGGCTTTCGGAACTTGATCGAAGTATTCGCCAAAGTCGGACATTGGCCTGTTTGGAGACAGAACGCGATCAGCTATCGATCTTGTTTACTGCTTAACTCGTCAAATATTACGGTCGCGGCTAAAATCTATGATACTGATATCTTTGAACTTCGTTCACACGAGCTTTATAGTAACGATCAACAAAACACCTTTTTCCGTTCATCGATCATCTATCAGAACAAAGCCGGTTTGACTTCTTCTATCACTTACACAACCGGATCAACAAAAGCCGCTTCTCTTCCTGTTCAGTCTGATAACGAAAGAAATGTAACCGGCTTATATGGTTATTCACCTTGGACCGCAACAGCTGATCGATCCAGTTTGGCAAATGGAGACATCCAAAGATTAAAAGAATGGGATTTGTTCAACTATGAAAAGCTTGTTCTCGTTGTAAAGTTAAAATATGCGACTCTTTGTTGTGGTGATGTTGTTGCAATTCATAGCGGGATCTTTTATGGAGTAAACCAAGGAGCCAACGATCGAACATACAGCGGGACTCGTTTTATGGTGACCGGTGTTGACTATTCGATTTCTTCGGCTTCTTGTGTTCTCACCTTGGCCGCTCCTTATAGAGAAAGTGCTTTATGAACTTAGAAGAAAAAATCGCCTACAATAAACATTCCGCTTTAGACTTTGGTTGGTCGCCAGAATGGTTCGGACTCCACATTGAACAGTTCGATCAAAGACTCATTGAGATTATTGAAGAGTTTCAATATGAGCATGATCTTCAAGTTGATGGTCTTCTCGGCGAATCATCTTTTCGCCGGTTGTATACATATATCAGTCAGGACAAAGTTGATTTTGAAAATAAAAATAAAACAAAAGAAAACGCAAAGATCATTTTTCGTGGCGAAGAATATCCGATCATGTGGTCAAAGGTTGTTTTATGGAATGAAGAAGGCGGTTTAAGTTGTAAGAGTAAAAAATCGAAAGGTAGATCGCCGAGTTATTTTGTTAATCATTGGGATGTTTGTCTTTCTTCTTCTTCGATGGCTCGAGTCTTAAAAGCTCGATCTTTGGGTGTACACTTTTCCATTGATAACGACGGAACTATTTTTCAGTTATGCGATATGGAAGACATAGCCTTTCACGCCGGAGGTCATAACAGAAAATCGATCGGCTTGGAAATCTCGAACGCCTATAGCTTAAAATATCAAGACTGGTACTTAAAAAAAGGCTTTGGAAAAAGACCGATACTAAGCAATGACTATGTTCATGGTAAGCGGCTCAAGTCACATCTTGGTTTCTATGATGATCAACTTCACGCGGCCTGTGCTCTTTGGGCGGCTGTCAGTTTGGCGACCGGTATTCCATTGCAAGTTCCAAGGACTCTCGATGCTGTTGATCATGTTGCGGCTTCTGGATCTTTCAAAGGCTTTTGTGGTCACTATCATCTAACCAAACGAAAGATCGATCCGGCTGGAACTGATTTTCATCTATTACAAGATAAAGCTTCATTGATCAAAGTTGCGATGAAGCGAATGGACTATGGTCGAAAATGATCAAGGTAGGAATAGATATGGAATGGATTTTGTTAGTTGTTGGTTTGATTGCGGGAGGTGCGGCCGGAGCCGGCTTGACCGCTGGAGTCATGAAAAATAAACCGGCTCGAATCGTTGAGAAGATGATCGAGGTTGATAGCTCTTTAAGTGATGCGGACCTTCTCAAGATTCCATGTTCAAAGGAATACATAAAAGATAAAGGTGAGTCTTTATGTCGAGAAATGTTCTGTAGAATGAACACAAGATCCGGGAATCAATCAAACTCAGCAAGTGCGAAAGAATGCGAGGCCATATCAAACACGATTAACAAATCTTTTGTTCTCCAGGAGTGCAATAAGGTTGGAAAAGGCGACGAGAATAAAAAAAGGTCATGCATCGAGTTCTTTGATCGTAGGTTATAGGCAAAAAAAATTGGTTCAATCAATATGAAGGATTCAAATCTCAGCCTTCTTTTTTTATCTTTCCGTATAAGGTTACATAAAGATCGCTGAGATTTGAAGGTTAGAAATTGGTTCAACCACTGTATAATATTCAGTTGGCTACGTCGGTTTATGCCAAATTGCCGATGTTTTCATTTTGATTTATTTTTTTTTGGGATCAAATAGCTATCATTTTGATGATTAAACGATCACTTTTCTGAGAAAACAAGCGTAAATTACTCCAAAAGTGCGAAAAACACCCCTATTTCACCTCAAAAGTATTATTTATGTTGCTAAAATAATATTTTCCGGCTATATTATATACAGATCCGGCGCTTACAAAGCGAACGGCTCAACGCCCGAGATCCCTTTAACACTCACCAAGGAAATAATATGAAATGGAATTACTACAACTTCAAAGCTCGGATCGAGCATACAGAAAAGAAGATCGCTGAAGCAACCCAGCAACTCGCTGAGATGCTTGCCCAAAAAGAGGTTAATCTTCAGCTTCTTGAGAAGCTTGAGTTTCGTCTGGAGAATTACCAAATGCGTCTTAGCCGCATCAAAGAAGAGGAGGCTGAAGAGGAATCCCGCGAGTATGATCGGCTTGTATGGGAGGAATTGTCGAAACTTGGTTTCGAACCAATACCATGTCCCCCATTTGATAGAAGAGCATGGTAGCCTAAGCAACCCTATAGCCTGGGCATGCTTTTAACTGCTCACACTTTCAACACTCAAAGGAAAAATCAATATGTATCAAATCAAATGTCTCGAATGTCACGAAACCAACACCTTCAATCATCTCGAATGGTCCGCGGCCATTTGCTTACACTGTGGAGAAGAGACCTTCAATCCACATTACAATCAGCCATCCCTATATCAAGCACTCGCCGGAATCGATAGAACCATCCGCGATCATGGTTCAGAATATTTTCATACACCTTCGATCTCTCTCAGTACTGGAGAAAAGATCAGCATGGCCGAATGGCGCGAGTCTCTCACTTTTATCCACACACTAATTCAAAGGTATACAATCCACATGCAAAGAGACGAGTTCGAAGCTGCTGAAGCATTGGAGGAATATATCGCTCATCAGTGCATCCTTTACTTTGTCGACTTGTCAAAGTCGATCCAAGAACACTTCGAACTAACAGTCGAAGTAATGACAAGCTGATCGAAGCTTGTGTATTTGCCTGGAGTCGGCAAACTGAAGAGGTCAAGACAGACCGAAACACTCAACACTTAAAGGATAATCAAAATGAATGAAAAAGAATTCAAATCATGGGCTTTTGTTAAGCCCGAAACCCATTCCGAAACCTACTGTACTTGTCCCGAATGCGGTACTGGATTTTTTCTTTGGATCGAAAATCATCGTTTAGATGATGAAGATATGATCCAACAAACAACTTTTTGCACTTACTGCCAAGAAGATGACGAGGAGTCAGAAGAAGAAGAGGAGTCATTTTAATGTTGTATTTAATAATTGATCGAGACGATTATGGCAATCTACCGAATCTCTTTGCCTTTAGTAACAAGAGGGATGCAAAGAAGGCATTGAGGCGGATGAGAAAAAACAAAAATGAAAGAGGTGAGTCAACATCTGAGCTTACCTACTACGAAATAAAATGGGACTCAAAAAAATCACAATTTATTAAAAACATTAACTATTTTGGGTCCCGTTTTATTTAGAAATGTTTTAGCCTGGCTATGCTTTTAACTGGCCAAACTTTTAACACTCAAAGGAAAAATCAAAATGGAATATTTATTTAAAAAATACAAAATCAAAAATAAAAATCTCGTAAAAAACCTACTTATGGAAAGTGATTATGGAGTCTTGATCTATTTGGTCAATTATGCAGGTGTAAGCTTTGAAGGTGCTGTTTATCTTTTGCTTACTCTTAAGCCGGAAATCCTTGAAGGAAATATCAAAGCCTTTTTTTATGGAGAAGAAAATGTCATATAAAAGTGGAAGCAAATGGATCGCCGTCGAGAGACGTTGGCAAATATATTTGAGAGACAATCATTCTTGTGTATATTGCGGATCAAGTGAAAATCTAACTCTTGACCATGTCGATCCGACTCGTCGAAAAACTTGGCGCGGTCGAAACATAGAATGTCACGATGCTGATAACTTGGTCACATGTTGTCGAAGTTGCAACAGCAAAAAATTCACGAAGAGCCTTGAGCAGTTCGCACCTCCGGCGATTGTTGCAAAGGTGCGGCTTCAGTTGGCTCTTAATCTTCCAGATCAAACTATCGCCATGAAACAAAAAACAGCCTATCAGACGATAGGTCAACTTTCCCTTTTTCAAAAGGTAGCATAATGAATCACGCTCAACTATTTAAGACAGCCGCAATACTCATCGATGAAAACGATCTGATTGTTGAAGATGTTCGCATGAGCGGATCGGTTTTCAATATTTACGTAACAAGATCGAGCTTTTATCAAGCCTGGACTGATACTAAACCTGTTTTTGAGACATCAACGATCAGGACTAACTATCGCGGTGATAAAATTCAAACTTTTACGCGAGACTATAAGAGCCAACAAACACCAAACATTGTTTTCTGGTGTACAACACTAACCGAGGAAAAAATAAAATGAAATGTTCAAAATGCGGATATAAAAACAAAAGTCTCAGAAAGAGTCTGACTTGTAAATATTGCGGAGCCGATTTGATACCGGCCGGTGATGACAAGAACTTCAAGACCTATTCTTTCAAAGATGATCCGGAAGTTATGGCCGAGCTTGACCGGATAGGTGAGATTCTTAGTGAGTCACGAAAAGGAAAGGTAACAAGATCCAAATTGATCCGGTTAGCGGTTCGGCAACTCTCCAAGGAGTTGCGGCCATGAGCGACGAAAACTTCATTGATATTCTTGTGATGTCACTTGTAATCTTTGGAATCGTATTTTTTATTTGACCATAGATCACGAAAAAGGTATAACTCTATGACATGGATCTTGATTATCCTTGTTGAGTGTTTGAAGCGGTCCGTTGTGGGCCGCTTTTTTTTTCTTTTTTTTTGGGCTGACTTATGAGAATATTATCAAAGACAATTACAAGCTCGGTGACTGGTGTATCATCGACAATGGATGTCAACAAGAAGATCGACGTCGATCTTGACTTTAACTTTCGATCGGTGTTCAATGGAATACTTCGCGGACTTTGGATCAGGGTATCAGGTGCGGCTTCATCACCGACCGCTATGACAATCCGACTCGCTGAAGATACAGCAGGAGACAAGATCATTATTCCAGATACTGATTCTTCGATCGCGTTTGGTTTGACAACCACTTCCAGCGGTGCGGCTGTCTATTCGATCGATATGCGATATGTATCAAGTGAAGCCGAGAAGCTTTATCTTTTTTTGAATACCGACACCGGAACCGTGAATGTTGATTCTGTTACTTTGACTTATGAGGTAGCATCATGATATCAAATGTCTTCACAAGAAACGGTGGTTTAAATGGTCGATCTTTTGATATGATAGATCTCAGTGATCAAATTGATAATTCTCGAAGGATTTTCACACTTAAAGCTTTTCGCCGTGGTAGTATACTTGTGTTCTTAAATGGACTCGCTCAAAGAAACGGCGTTGAAATTATAGAACTATCTCGATCAACCTTTCAGACATCTTTCGTTCCTTCCACGGGATCGACTCTTCTTGTATTCTATCAACCTTTATAGGAGTTCCACAAATGGCCATTCAAATCATAGCCGACCAGATTAAAAACGGTGAAGTCACAAATGACAAGCTCGCCGGTTCCATTCAACCAGCAAAGCTTGATCTTTCCCAGGTTTTCGGTTTTACCGCAATACCTACGATCAACGCTACACCGACAGCCGCAAATCAAGTCGTCAGCAAATCTTATGTTGATAACAAATTACAAGGTCTTTCTTGGCATGATAGCGTGAGAGTTCGATCTTCATCTAACGTTGACATTTCAGACGCGCCGGCGACCATCGACGGAATCAGCATGGCCGCAAGTGATAGAGTTCTTTTGACTGCTCAAAGTACCGGCTCAGAAAATGGGATCTATGTTTGGAGTTCAGCCGGTGGAGCCATGGCCCGAGCCGCGGATGCGGACACCTTCGCCGAGCTTCAGTCAGCCGCGGTTTTTATCCGAGAAGGAACTTCAGCTGATAAAGGATATTTACAGAGTGCCGAGCTATCGAGTTTCGCTTCTCAAAGCTGGATCTTGTTTTCATCCACAAACGGAGGTCGCCAAGCTGGGACCGCACTTGATCTTTCATCGAATACCTTATCAGTCAAGTTTGATGATTCTTCGATCGGTACGAATGGATCTGGTCAACTTGAGATCAAAGCTTCCGGTATTCAAGACGCTATGATCGCCGGATCGACAATCTCAAACGGAAAGCTCGCGAATAGTAGCATCACCGTCAATGCGGGATCTGGTTTGTCCGGCGGTGGATCAACCGCACTCGGAGCAAGTGTGACAGTCGCAGCCGCGGCCGCGGATTCGAGCATCACGGTTGGAGCCGGTGGAATTTCTGTAGCAAATGCAGGAGTCACCGCGGCAAAACTTGCTGGAAATTCCGTCCAAACTGGAAACATTGTCGATGCAAATGTCACTTTGGTAAAAGTTGAGAATGTTGCAGCTGGGAAAGTGATTTTGGGGAACGCTTCAAACAGACCGACCGCGACCGCTATTACTGGAGATATCGCGATTTCAAACTCTGGAGCCGTAACGATTCAAGCCGGTGCTGTTGAAAACTCAATGTTATCGGGATCTATCGAAAATGGAAAACTCCAAAATTCAGCGGTGACTCTTTCCGGCGGTGATGGTGTCTCGATTGCATCCGGCGCGATTGCTCTCGGTGGTTCAAAAACTGTTAACTTACAACTTGATGGATCAAGTCTCAGCAAGTCCGGATCAGGTTTGAAGATTTCAGATGCTGGAGTCGGATCGGCTCAACTACAAGATGACAGTTGTACAACCGCAAAAATTCCTGACTCGGCCGTAACAAATGACAAGCTTGCTTCTTCTTCTGTTTCAGTAGTTAGCGGTGATGGACTCCAGGGAGGAGGATCTTTGAGTCTCGGCGGAACCTTAACACTTTCCATCGATCTTGATGGTTCTTCTCTTGCACTCGATTCTTCAAATGGTCTATCTGTTGCGGCCGGTGGTATTCAAACCAGCATGTTAGCGGCCAACTGTGTGAACGCTGCAGCCATACAAAACAACGCGGTCGGAAGTTCGGAAATCGCTGACGATGCGGTCGGATCTACTGAACTCGCTTCGGGTGCAGTTTTGATCGAGAAGGTAGGCTTCCGAGCTTACACCGAATCATTCAGTGGAACCACGAACACCAAATATGATCTTGGTCGTGCTGTTAATGCTAACTTCTTCGATCGTGTCCAAGTATTCCGAAATGGTCTTCGTTGTAAGAAGGTTAATTCAAGTCCTGCCGATAGTAGCGAATATTCAGTCCAGAACGACGGCACATCTTCTGTTTGTGCTGTTACTTTCGGAGCCGCTCCAAATGGTGATTCTATTATCGTTGATTATCTGACATAGGGAACGGTCGCGAACAACTTTCCGTTGTTTCTCCTTTGCGACCAACCGCCGATCTGGAGTCAGCCCCATGATCGGCGGTTTTTCTTTCCTCCTTCTGAGTGGTTGAACCAATTATCTAACCTTGCAATCTCAGTCGTTTTCTTTGGTTAACCTGTAACCTTATAGGGATAGATCGCTGAGGTTTCGATCTTACATATTGGTTGAACCACTAAAACCGATCCAAAAATCGATTCTAAGATCAGCCGGATATGTTGACCTATCCACGAAAGAGCGATCCAAGATTTGACAAGAAACATTTGATTTTTGACCGCAAAACGTGTTACATAACAACGTAGTGTTAGTAATTGTTCCTATGTCTGGATTATTTTAATTTTATTCATAGAAACACAAAAATAGTAAATTTTTATCAAAAAAATAAAACTAAAAACAAAAAAAAACTACTAACCTCCGCCGAAAGGCAAACACTCAACACTCAAAAAAAGGATAATCAATATGAGTTTGATTCTTACTCTTGAAGAGGAGTATAACATGTCACCTCTTCAAGCTCGATTCGTCGATCTATATAACGCGCACGGATGGAGCACCTCACAAGATAGAAAGCCGCTCGCGGTTTTCGCCAACATTCCTAACCCTTCAAAGGTTGACATATACTTCGAGCTTGACAAGATCGACGAATGGTTAAGGTCAAAGCAAAGTTCGAAAAGATGGAAAGCTAACGAATGGATCGATTTTCTTTCCAGTTGGCTTGGACGAGTAAAGCGGCCGAAGTTACAAACCAGGGATCGAGACATTAAGAACATGCCGTATTATATGGTGATGTATGATCGAATCATTGAGAGGTCCGCAAACCGGATGGACTTCCCCGAAGAGGTCCGCGAGAAGTATTGGAGAATGTGGTCCTGGCTTACTGAAGGTATCGAACCAACAAGAAAAGATCGATCGCGCGCCGGTAAGGCTATGAAAGAGTGGATCGAAAAGATCGCGCTCAACTATAACAAAGAACAAAAGAACCTTTATTATAAGAAGCTGAATAAGCTTGTCGAGAGAGGAGATTTTGACAATAATGATATGCTTGACTTCCTCGGCTGTCATTCGGCCGGTGTACTCAATGAAGTTCTTGATCTGCTATATGGGCCAGAACTTGACCGGCCCGATCTGGACAAGATGCGGTGTGATGTTACTTTGCGAATTGATAGGAGTATCTTATGATTATACGAATATCAAAAGACAAATGGATAAACTTAAAAAATGTCGAGATGATCACTCTTACAAAGAAGATAGTCGATATCAATGTTTTCGATTATCCCCCAGAGCGTAATGATATTATGACCTTAAATTTTCATTGTACTTCTGGTACAGTTTATAAGTATCATGACACTTTATTAAATATAAAGATATTACTAAAAAAATACAAATTGGATTTATAATGTTGTACATGATCGAAGACCACCAAAATAATACAAAGAAGATCGTTGATATCAATGTATTCGATTATGAGGAGGTCTTTGATCTTTCAGTTGTTGAGATACAGGTTCTTCAAATGTCGATTCGCTTTGGTGGAAAACCTGTATCAACTGGACATTTCAACGCGTACAAATATCAATAGAAAATCATGTTATACTACAGCCGGCCTTTGAGCCGGTTTTTTTACTTTGGTGATTTATGGATGAAGAAGTCAAAAAGGCATATTATGAATATGCGAATAAACGAATCAGGAAATCAGGAGTGACGACTTCATTTGTTCCGCTTGTTCAGCTAAACGGTGAGATACTTCTCGCGGTAAAAGAGCGCGCCCAAAAAGAGAAGACCGATCATAATGACTGGATTATCAAAGCAATCATCAAGGCGCTCAATGAATAAGATCGATCATCATTGCGGCTATTGGAGAAAGAAACTAACCTTGATAAATCGACTGTATACGTCGATCGGTTCTTCCACGGCTCATAATGTTATTGTTTGCCAGGCTGAAAACAATCATGGTTTGATACTTACGATTTGCGATCGGCGGTTCTTTGTGTTGACCAAAAGAAGGATCGATCTTGATTCACCTTTCGAAGACGTTAAAAAGATGACCGTCCGAAATGGATTATATCAAGGTGATATGTTCAGAAGAAAGAACGACATTGAACAAAAAGATCTTACTATGTGCCGAAAATATTTCGAACTGATATACTATGTCAACGGACATATTGTTTCAACATTCTTTTATCGGGCTGACAATGATAAAACTACTGAACAAAAATTGTATTGATGTAATGAAAAATTACACCGACGATTATTTTGATATTGGAATCGTCGATCCTCCTTACGGGATAGGGGACTGGACTAAAAAATATCCGAATCATGGTCCAAAAAATAAAAATGCAAAGTCACAACAAAGAACACCGACAACACGAAAAGAACATGTCAACTGGAATAGCACGAAACCAGATAAAAAATATTTTGATGAACTTTTGAGAATATCAAAGCATCAAGTTATTTTCGGAGCAAACTATTTTAATCAATTTGTTGGAAACTCTGGAGCTTTGATCTGGTTAAAAGGCGTTCCGCTTTCTTCTAATTTATCAACTTGTGAGATCGCAAGTTATAGCCGATTTACGAAAGTAATCCATATCAATAGCAAATGGCAAAACGTAAATAGAAGATGCGAAACAATTCATCCATGTCAAAAGCCGATCGATCTATATGAGCAGATCCTTGATATAGAAATCAAATCAATGAAGGGTAAAAAGTTAAAGGTGTTCGATTCACATTTTGGATCTGGATCGTTGGCTATTGCTTGCATGATCAAAGGCTGTGATTTTGTAGGTTGTGAAATATCAGAAGTCTATTTTCAAAGAGCATTAAAAAGAATACAAAACCATAAATTACAATCAAAGCTATTTGAGGCAAATCATGACTTTGAAATATGTACAGCTTGAAGACCTTACTCCCTGGAGTGGAAACCCACGACAAAATGATCACGTTGTTGATCGTGTCGTTTCATCTATAAAGAAGTTCGGTTTTGCGGCTCCTATCGTCGCTAACAAAGATGGAACAATCATCGCCGGACATACAAGATACAAAGCCGCTCAATATATGAAGCTGGAAAAGGTACCAGTTCATTTTTTAGATCTCTCTGCAGAAAAAGCAAAAAAGCTTGCACTTGCTGACAATAAATTAAACGAGTTAGCAGACTGGAACGATCGCGAGCTTTACGAAATCTTGAAAGACATCGAGACAGAAGAAGCCTATGATCTTGGATGGAATCAAAAAGAACTCATCGAACTATTCGATCAGTTTACGCCGATCATCGATGGTCCAGAAGAAGAAGAGTCTTCAGCTGACGAGAATGAGATAACAGAACACGATAATATTCCGGATGATATCGAGCCAACAACGAAAGCCGGCGATATTGTCGATCTTGGAAATCATCTTCTATGCTGTGCTGATAATCTGGAAATCATGCGGCGGCTTCCTTCTAACTCCATTGATTGTATTGTCACCGATCCACCGTATGGTATTGATTTCATGCAAAAGTCATGGGATGCGGATGTTCCACAAAATGAGTGGGCGCGGGAATGTCTTCGTGTGTTAAAGTCCGGCGGTCACTTGATCAGCTTTGCGGCTACACGTACATTTCATAAACTTGTGACGAACTTGGAGAATGCAGGCTTTGAGGTAAGAGATACGATCAACTGGTTATACTTCTCAGGATTTCCAAAGAGTCTCGATGTATCAAAAGCGATTGATAAACACTTCGGAGCCGAAAGGGAAAAAATAGGAACACGTCAAAAAAGAGAAAGTTTCGGCCAAGATTTTGTGGGTGGATCAAATTACGAAAATACAAATATAGATATAACAAAACCAGCCACAGAAGAAGCACAACAAGCGGAAGGAATAGGGACCGCATTAAAGCCGGCTTTTGAACCTGCGACACTTTGCCGAAAACCATTGAGTGAAAAAACGGTCGCGCTGAACTGGTTGAAATATAAAACCGGCGGGATCAACATTGATGATTGTCGCTTTGCTTATGGTGATCCTTGCTGGGTCGGTCCGCAGGAAAAGCATAAAGGATATCCAAATGGGACGGGAGGAGATAGAGCATTCGCCACTTTTGATCTATCAATAAGCGAAAAAGGATCGGATTTTAGAAATCAACCATATGAAACAAACCCTATAGGAAGATGGCCGGCTAACATATATCAATGTCCGAAAGCATCAAGATCAGAAAGAGAAGAAGGTCTTGATGATATGAAAACAATAACAGGTCATGAAGCCGTAAACCGCAAAGAAGGATCGGCCGGTCTAAACAATCCGCGGGCCGGTGCTGGGAGAACAGCTTCAGAAGTCGCAAACATTCATCCAACTGTGAAACCGGTCAAGTTGATGCGGTGGCTTGTTCGTTTGGTGACTCCAAAGAATGGAATCGTGTTAGAACCTTTTTGTGGTAGCGGAACGACGATGATCGCGGCCGAGCTTGAAGACCGCTTTTGTCTTGGCATTGAACGAGAGCCTAAATATTGTGATATCATTAAAGCGCGCGCCGAACATGCGATCCACTCTTCAAGCCATGAAAGACATAATCAAGAGTTTGAAGAACTGAAAAAAATTCTTTCCCAAAAATAAAAATGAAAAAAAAAATATCTTCTTCTCACATCGTCAATAAATATCCGCATCTTATCAGAAAGTGGGCCATCGACGAGAATTTATCAATGCAGGAATGTAGCGACAAGATGGTCAAACATACCGGCCAAGAATGCACGCATTACATCATGAGGACCGTATTCGATAAACTCATGATCTCCAAAGACCGAAAAGAGAAGCGAGAAGAGATCAAGCGCGCCAAAGATATGATCATCGAAGAAGAAGAGCCACTCGAAGAAGAAGAATATCAAATACCTATCGAGGATCTGATCCAACAAAGAATAGATGCTACACAACGTAAGATCAGGAAGTTCGGAAAGACCCACTTTCGAACCGTAAAACTTCCAGCCGAGCCGATAGGGATTATTATCTTTGGTGATCCACATGTTGATTCTGAAGCGTGCGACTGGTATCTTTTACACCATCACGTCAAGTTATGCCAACAAACAGAAGGAGTCCTCGCGGTTTCAGTTGGTGATCAGTTGGATTCGTGGATCGGTAGACTCGGAAAAGAATATTCGAAAGCTTCGATCCTTGCTTCGGACGGTTGGCGTTTGACTGAATGGCTTTTCAAGTCTTTGCAATGGTTGTGTATCATCGGGGGAAATCATGATCTATGGAATGATGCGAATGGATTCTCACCGATTAAATATGTGACCGAACATTGTGGTGTTCGATTCTATGCACCGGATGAACTCAAGATTAATATTGAATGGCAAAAGCGGCCGGATCTTGAAGATATCAATTTATATTTTCGTCACTTCTTTAAAGGGAACAGCTTCTACCATAGTACGCATGCAGCAAATAAAGAATCAATATGGGATGGAAAAGCCAACCTTCTCGCAGCCGGCCACATTCATAATTGGGGCTACTTGATGACCGAGATGAGACACGGAAGGATCTCACATGCGATATCAGTCAAAGGCTATAAAAGTGTTGATGGTTATGCAAAGTCGAAAGGCTTCAACATTCAAGAACATGGATCGGCTTGTTTTGCTGTTATCGATCCTTTCGCTGATGAGCCCGCTCGCATCAAGATCTTTTGGGATGTCGAAGATGGTTGTAATTATCTTTCGTATATAAGAAACAAACGGTCCGAAAAAAAATGATTTATTTTTCCTCAAAATCAAAAGTAAAACCGTGATCTATTTACCAACAACTAAAAGAGGTAAATATGCTGGAATCATTAAACGAAATCAAAAGAAGCTTGAAACTATTAAATGATATGTACTTATCAATAGCTAACAAAGATCCATATAATCAGGAATCTCTTCTTCTTCTGTTACGTTGTGCTATCGATGGAATAGAAGACGAGATTTTCCTGATTGATAATATGATACATGGATCTATAGAAGACAAAGAAGAGGCTGAACAATGAAAAAAACAACAAGTGGAAGACCGACCAAATTAACAGAAGAAACAGTATTGAAGCTTTGCGAGTCCGCACGGCTCGGAATGAAAGTCGATCATATGTGTAAACGCGCCGGAATATCAACGCGCGCATATTACTCATGGAAAGCAAAAGCCAAACGAAAAGAACAACCATATTATCAATTTATGCAGCGAGTGGAAAAAGCTCTCGCGGATGGAATCGCGCATAACTTAGCGATCATTCTTAAAAGTGCCAAAGATGGAAATTGGACTTCTTCGGCCTGGCTTCTCGAAAGGTGCTTTGGTTACAATAAAGTGATTGATCCGGTTGATGAAGATATAGCCATCGAGGTCGATGAGATATCAACAAAAGAACTCCTTGAAGAGGTGGCAAGATCAAACGAAGAACTAAAAAAGTTCTTTATGCCTGATATCAAAGAATGAATCTTCGAGATGTAATCGAGACAAGAAAACAATTGAGATGGTTACAAAATAACTATCCGCTTTCTATCTCGCGTCTTTGGGTTCCTCATTGTGTTAGATGGGATGGACTCGGCGAAAAGTCAGATCGTCTTTGTGGTTGCATGCAACCGATGAAACAGATCGGCCGTGGTTATTATGAGTGTTCCACGTGCAACATCAAAGAAGAAAGAACAAGTCAACGAGAAGCGATCGCGAATCTTGGCACAACTTCGACCGCTCTTTTCGGTGGTAATAGATCAGGAAAGACGCAAGCCGGATCGATGTTGTGTGTAGCGGTTGCGGCCGGTCGCGGCGAGTGGTGGGTTCGTGAATGGTTGCGACTCAATGATCTTCCTGATTCGGTCGTACCAAATGAAAACCCTTCAACCGTGATCGCGAGTGCTCTTTCATATGGTGATGCTATCGCGTACATTCGGCCGAAGTTAAAACAATATCTCCCAGCCGGAACAAAGTATACAAGATGGAACGCGCAAGATCGCGGAATGGCTATTCTTCCAAACGGTGGAAAAATCTACTCGATGAGTGCTGACAGTGGACGTGAAAAATATCAAGGACAATCGTGCGAGCTTGTTTGGTTGGATGAAGAGCACCCTTACGAGATCTTTGAAGAAGCGCAAATGCGAACAATCGACTCCGGAATCTCGAACGGTGTTATCCTGACAATGACACCATTGAAAGGTTTTACTTGGCCGGCGAATCTATTCCTCCAAGATCCGAAAGAAGGATTTGTCGCTGCAAAGATCTCAGGTCTCGACAATCCATATATTTCATCAAAGAAGATGATGTCAACAATAGCACACATGAGCGACGAATCGAAAAGGTCACGTTTATTCGGTGACTTTACAAATCAGGCCGGTCTTGTTTATCCTGAGTTTGATCGCAATGTTCATGTTATTGATTCGATAGATATATCAGATCGAGATCGATTTGATGTCTTTGTCTCTATTGACTTTGGAGTCGTCAACCCGTTCGCGGCTTTGCTGATCGCTACTGACGGCGAACGATATTATGTTCTTGACGAATACTTCATGAAAGAGAAGACAACGATCCAAAATGGCCATGCTATTCAAGCTAAGTTTCATCGATACAAGCCTTTTAACTTTGTGATTTGCGATCCAGAATCAAAAGATGCGCGCTTAATCTTGAATCGTCAATGTAATCTTTCAAATGTTCCGGCTCCAAAATCTGGAAAGTATGGACTGATAGAATCCATTAATCTTGTTAAATCAAGTCTCACAATTCAAGCGGATGGAAAACCGCTTCTTTTTGTCTCTAAAAAATGCAAAAACTTATTGATGGAATTCAGAAAATATAGATGGGCAAAAACCACAAACGGAACCGACCGACCGAAAAAGTCAGACGATCACGGAATGGACGCTTTGCGATATTTCTGCTCCTGGTACCACCGATACAAATCACATTTTTAATGCTATATATAAGATCGAGGATATACATCATGGAAGAATCAATATTTAAATACTTGTTAGATTATGGATCGCTTGGCATCACCGCCGGTCTATTATTTTGGCTTTACTTACAGAACACAAAACAAATCGAGAAGATATCAAAGCAGGCTCGAGAAGATTCAAAGCTCTTAAGGGATCGATATGATGTTGTGATCGAGAAGTACGATAAAGAGAGAGTTCTATTCTTTGAAGAGCGGAACAAGATACATTCTCAAATCGTCCAACAAATCGACCGGCTCGAGAAGACCGTCGAGAAACAAGACTTTATGATCAACGCCATAAAAGATAAACTTGATGCGCTACTACTTATCAGACAAAAGAAAATACAATGATAAAACTCTACAATATTGATTGTGTTGATTTGATGAAAAAATATTCTGATAACTATTTTGATTTGGCTATTGTAGATCCACCATACTTCACAGAATATGGAAAAAAAAATTACACCGGAAATGATATAAATAAAAAAGGAATAAGAAGACAAACAAAAAAAATAAATCATTGGAAAGTACCCGATCAGTTGTATTTTGATCAACTTTACAGAGTATCCAAAAATACGATTATTTGGGGCTGTAATTATTATCAGAATTATATTAAAACATCAGGAAGAATCATTTGGTACAAAAAAAATCTTCAAAGTACTTTTTCAAAATGTGAAATAGCTTCTCATTCTTTTGGTGTGCGTGTTGATTTTTTTGCATATGAATGGAATGGAATGATTCAGCAAGACATGAAAAACAAAGAACAAAGAATCCATCCGACACAAAAACCAATTGCTCTTTATAGGTGGATTCTTGATAATTACGCAAAAAAAGGGGACAAAATACTGGATACACATCTTGGATCAGGTTCTTCCGCAATTGCGGCTCATCAGCTTGGCTTTGATTTTGTTGGATCAGAACTTGATAAACATTTTTTTGAATCTATGCAAAAAAGAGTAAAACGCACAACAAGTCAAACAAATATTTTCCAAACACCAGAAGAAAGAACAAAAAAGCAATTGGAATTGATATATTAAATTTGAAAATTAAAAAAAATAAAACTATGTATATCAGGCCGAAATAAATTCGGCGTTTTTAACATTTATATGATTAACGTCGTTAGATGAAGAAAAGAGAAGGTTCGCCGGCTTGTCCGGCTTTCTCTTTTTGTGTTGAATACAAGATCACCTTTTTTATGTTATCATCATTGTGATAAATGGAGATCTCAACATGTCTATATTTGATTCATTCTTTGGATTGTTTCGCACTCGATCAGCTGCCAAGCTTGAAAGTAAGCCAACAAAAGAAAATCATGGCTCTTCGTGGAACTCACCAAATGGAGTCCGTAACCCTTTCAATGCTCTAACAGCTTTGGAAGCATACGGAAATCACGGCTATCTATATGCGGCTATTACTCGATCCTGTGAAGACCTTGCGGCTCTTCCTCTTAAAGTCATAAAGGGAAAAGGAAAAGATGCGGTCGAGATTACTGATCATCCACTCACCGCACTTCTCGATCAGCCTTCTATTTCTGTTGATGGTTATTTATTTCGAAATCAGATCATACTTGATCTCATCTTATCCGGCTCATGTTATTGTCTCATGTTAGGAGTGAACGAGAAGAAGCCAGACTCGGTTGTTCGATTACACCCTGATGAAGTTCGAATCGTTACAAATGAATTAGGGATCGTTGGTTATGAGCATACATCAAACGGACAATCAGTATTGTATCCACCGGAAAGAATACTAACCGCGAGAAATGCAAGTTATGAGAAAGGACCAAAGTCGCTCTTTGGAACTGGAGCGATCGAGAGTCTACGGCGAGAACTTAACGCCGATCTGAATACACAAAATCTAACAAGCCAGGCAAGCGCGCAAGGTCATCCTGATATTTTGATCTCACCAAAAGACGGAGATATATGGCCGGCCGAAACCAGAAGACAAATATCCGATAACTATTCGAAGCTTGCAAAGTCCGGAGGTGTTATGGTCCTATCTGGAGAAGCTGATGTAACACCTTTGAACGTATCGCCTAAAGATATGGAGTTTGAGACAGTCAGAACAATGACCATGCAAATCATCAGTGCGGTGATCGGTACTCCGCCAAGTGTTCTGGGTTTGCCTTCTGCTAACTATGCAACTTCGAGATCTCAAAGTATCAACTATTGGGAACTTCAGAAGAAGCGCGCCAAGCGAATCGAGATCATGCTTACAAAGTTAGCGCGATTGTTCGATCTTGATCTTTCTGTCGAACATGACTTTTCAAGCGTTGAGCCTTTGCAGAGTGTAAGAGATGCACAACTTGCACGAATACAACTTCATATTATGAACGGGATGAAAGCCGAAGATGCTTATGCGTTTGAAGGTTTACATGATGCACCGATCGGAAAGATGGCCAGCAAAGAAGAGCCTTCTCTTTTAGATGAAAAATCACAGAAGACCGTTCTTCGACTCTTTGAGAATACTAAAAAAAAAACTTTGATAACTCACCAACTGAAAGAAGATTCTTCTGGAATCAATACTTCGAACGAAGATATAAACCAGTCGAGAAAAAAATCAGGTTGATATTCTCTCGATATTTGGCCGGTGCTAAAAAGCGATATCTTGAAAGAGCCGAAGAATATATTCAAGAGACACAAAGAAGAAGTATATCAAAACAGTTTGATATCAACATAATCGATTGGTCATCTTTGAGAGGTCAAGACATCGAGGTCCGGAAAATCCGAGAGCTTGCAAAGTCTATCTATAGAGAACAGTATAACCAGATCGGCCAAGAAGAGATCAACAAGGTTATGCAAGAAGCCGATCTTGACTCAATACAATTCAAGTCCGGCGATGCTCTCGAAAGACATCTCCAGAAAGTAAGCCGCGAGATAACAAAGACAACGATCGACAAGATCGAGAAGGCTGTCAAGAAGGGAGAAGAAGAAGGAGCATCTAAAGACGAGATCCTTGATTCGATCCGTGACTCTGTAGCATTTGACGAGTCACGAGCGCAAACCATAGCGAGAACAGAATCAACAAAAGTGATCAATAGCGCAATCAATGAAGCCTATAAGCAAGCCGGCGACAATGGAGTCAAGTTGGAGAAAGTTTGGATAACGGAAAACGACGAGTTTGTCCGCGAGACACATACAGAACTTGACGGTGTAACGATTCCAGTGAATGAAGACTTTGTATCATCATCTGGAGCGACAACACAATCGCCGGCTTCTTTTGGTGTAGCCGCTGAGGATATCAATTGTCGGTGTACGATGCAGGCTATGGTAGTAAAAGAATAAAAAATAATACTGTAAAAAATCAACTTTGCAAAAGTAAAAAAAAACAGGTATACTCTCAACGGGTGAATAATATGATAATCAAAAAACTATTTGTCGAACGAATCGCTCCAGAAGAAGAGCCGGAAGACGCGCCTTTAATGGCTTCTTTTATTGCTTCCACTTCAGCCGAAGATCGTTATGGTGATGTTATCGCACAATCATGGGATTTGACTAACTATCGAAAGAATCCAATTATATTATTTAATCACGACGCAAACCAACTACCGATCGGAAAAGGCGATGTTGATGTTGTTGATGGGAACTTAATGATCGATATCACTTTTGATATGGACGATCCGAGAGCCGCCGAGATAGGCCGCAAAGTTAAAGCCGGTTTTCTCAATGCTGTATCAGTTGGTTTTAATCCCATCGAGGCAGTTGAAAGATCAGAACTTCCAGATGGTCATTTTGCGAAAGGTGAGAA
>VTLG01012360.1_pt1 | contig 22282 bp, 12 predicted proteins | sample 4694571 | NCBI WGS metagenome assembly VTLG01 (sample SAMN12604809, study PRJNA352737) | marine metagenome | biome: ENVO:00000447; feature: ENVO:00000209|ENVO:00000569|ENVO:01000036; material: ENVO:00002151; isolation source: viral sequences binned using virsorter ... | reverse complement strand
CAAACTCATCCAAAAACAATATATTGAATGACATTCCTCGAACAGCTGAGGCAGATGTTGAAGCAGCCAAGATTTTGGAACCATTTTCTAACTCTAATGAACCTCTATTCCATGCTAATACACCTTGCTGCATCCACTTGGGAACATTCTCATATGCAGTTTGTAGTCTGCCAAGAAGTTCTCTAGCAGTTGCTGCCTTGTTAGCAAGGATACCAATATTTACACTATCATTAAATAGTAGATAATGCAACAGATATGATATAACAGTTGTAGATTTACCTGTCTGACGAGGCATCTTACAAATATTAAATCTATTTCCATGAAAATTCTCAATCAACTTTTGTTGGAAGTCATAAGGCTCAAATGGCATTAAACCTTTATCAAGAGTAACAATCTTAACGTGCTTCTGTGCAAAATAAACAGGATCTTCCCTACATGCCATAAACTCAAGAATCTGTTCTTGAGTAAATTCGATTGGGGTATTTGCCCGTTTTAGATTGGGATTACCTAAGTATATTTCGTCTCTTTTCATAATAAAGAATGTTAATTAACTACCTATTCGTAAAAACGGTTGACCAGGAACATAGTCTGTACGTTCATAATTCCAAACTTTACATCCAGGATAAACCTTACTTACTTGTTTTATAACTTCTGCTTTAGAAGGTTTTGATACTTGTGGGAAGAACATCTTAATCATATAGTTTCTTCCTCTCCATGCCAAATAAACATCAATAAGATTACCTATTTCAGTTGGTATTCTTGTAGACTCATCAAGTGTAGATCTTAATGGTTCTGGTTTAATAAGATCAATTGATTCGATCTCTGTTGGTTTATAATCAGTTCTCCAATCATCTACAAACACATTATATCCTACATCAATATTATTCTCAGCAAACCATCCTCTATTCACTTCCAATGCATAACGAATATTACTATCAGGATAAACTGGAGAAGTCCTTAAAGGTTCTAATTCTTTAATACTTTCTATAACTCCTTCTTCAGTAATAAATGCAATATCAAGAGGAATAGTAGTATGCCTCATATGAAAAGAATGCTCACCATTCTCCTCAAATACAAAAAGCATTCCAGAATCTTGTTCCAAACTTTCTCTGAACATCAGACCTAACTGAAATTCTGCTTGTGTGTTTGGGATTTCTATTTTAAGTGGTAAGTTAATCTTCATGATCCTCCTCCATTAGTCCCTTGACCGTTCCCACTACCATTACTATGGCCATTGCCATTACTACCGTCCACACCATTATTACTGCCATTTCCGTTGTCATTGTTCTCACCCTCTGGTTCGTGTGCTAACCTTCCCCTTGCACCAACATAATATCCTTTAGGAATAGGTTTGCATTTTTTATCCGTGAAACAATAATATTTACCAGGAGGACAATTTTTAAACTTAGTTTCCTCCATAAATTGGGAATAATTCTTCATAGTTCTTTGTCTTGCATTGTCATCCTGCATATTGACATACTTTTTAGAAGCACCCGTCATAGTATCTATATCCTGAAGAGTTAATTTCTCTACTGGAAAAATATTAGACAGTCTATAATTTAATCCATAAGGTGTCTGATAATCCTGAGTTAATGTATCATCATCAATGGGAAAAAGATACTTATCAAATTTAGCAACACCACCAGTAACATTAGTGGGTTGTTCTTTAAGAAAGTCTTTTAATTTCTTCATTGATTTTGCTGTTTAATCAACTTAGCAAGATCAGCAGTAGACCCAACAAATAATGCATTGTTAGTAACATTAGTTGTTTTAGTCTTTTCTTCCTCAACATCCTTCAGTTTTTTCTGAAGATCCATTAACTTATCAGTTGCATCAGATACACTCTTAATTAACTGACCAGCAACTTCATACGCTCTTGGTTGCTCAGTTTCTTGAGCAAGTTCGAGAATACCATCAATTGCTTCTTGACCTTTCTCAATAATACTATAGAGATTACCTCTCGTATAGTCATAATCTTTCTCAACATCATTTTTTGTCAACCTATCTGGTTTTTCTTTAACCACAGGTTTTGGTTCTTCGATCACTTCAGGAGTAATATTAAATGCCTTATCAAGTTGTTTCATTAGATTATACTCCCGTCAAATCCGAAGTCATCACCTTCTTCGATAAGAACACTATCTGCCTCAGTAATAGACTTGATAGGATCTCCTCTTAGGTGACCGACTGCAGTAGTATTATCTTGTCCTCTTTCTATTACTAGATTATTTCCATCCTTAGACTTAATCCAGATCTCTTCACCACCAAGATCTGCATATAACTTACCACTTGATGGAATGGTAATTTGAGAAGAATCCTCAACAGTAATCTTAGTATCAGTTAGTGAAATATCATCTGCAAGATTTGCTATGATAGCAATATCACCAGTATAATTCTTAACTGCTCTTGGTGTGACAGAGTAAGTAATATCTCTTGCTGCTGTTCCTCTCTGATCTCCAGATAGATATGTAACAGTAGACTTCTTGATGATGTCCTTGGTAGCAGATGTAACAGGACCAAACATGTAAGTCTTAGCAGTAAATCTTAAAGTATAAAGAAGCACTCTTCTTGCAGTAAAGTCTCCTTCATAATCATCCTGCATTGTAATATTTTCTAATACAATCGGAATATCTCTTTTCTCGTTAATAGAACCAACCAAATTTACTGTTACGTTATATGCTGGTTGGAAATATGGTAATATCTGTTCTGTAATCTGTAATGCATCATCATTTAACTTACACATAATAGCAAGCTCAAATTGCATATTATATGGTACAGGCATAAAAACTTTAGATGTTTCTTTACCGTCAGTTGGATCTTTTACCGTATATCTTTGTGTTGTTGTAACCTTTCTTGTTGGATCGTATGTAAGACCAGTAAACTCAAATGACATTCTAGGTAATGTCATTGCAGTCGCCTTATTAAGATCTGGCGATTGCTCTAATCTTGCCAAGAACTTTTGGGTAGGACCATATGCTAATGGTACTTTGATAGTAGAATTATCTTGCTTAATGGTGATGCCATTAAACAAAGTACCAAAGGAAATAATCGTCCTCCTCAGAATTTCGTTATAAAAATACTCAAACATTGTTACAGTCCTGGTATATTATTTAGGGAATACCGAATGGATTGGTTTCTGAGAAGTCTAAAATCTTATCCGCTTCCGTTTCTATATCAAAATTATCTGCAAATTCATCACTATCTGGCATATCATCAGTCTTCCTTAACGCATGAGATGCACCTGATGTTGCTCCAACAATTTTCTCACCAATAGAGAATGTTCCACTAATAGAAGCAAGTTCTAATTCACTAGTAACTGTATTCCATGATCTTACTCTTCCAGTAGCACCACTAACAGCACCTGTTACCATTTCATTAAAGTTATAGTCTCCAGTAGAATCCATTGATGGATCACTGATAGTAATATTAGGTGGAGTTACGTATCCTGATCCAGAGTTAGTTAAATTGATAGCAATTAGATTTCCTGCAGTATTTAATACACCAACACCTGTAGCAGTGGTTCCTACCCCTACAGGAGAATCAAAAGTAATTGTAGGTGATGTAGTAAATCCTGATCCATTTGACGTAATAGTAACTACACCAACAGTTCCATCCCCAATATATGCCGTTCCAGCAGCACCTGTACCACTATTGCTAGTGATAGCAATACCTGGAGCAACAGTATATCCAGAACCTGGATTAACTATATCTACCCTCTGTACTGATTTCTGTTTAGCATTAACATTTAAATTACATACCTGTATACCACCAATCATTGCTGCAGTTAATATACCCGTTACTCCTCCCGTAGGTGCAGATGATAATCCAACAACAGGTGTATCAAGATATCCACCTCCCCTATTAGATAAAGTGATATATGTAATACCACCTGAAGGTATTACTCCCGTATAAGCAGCAGCAGTTGCACCAGTTCCTACTAATGTAAGTGTTTGTGTTACACCAAGTATCGTAGAAATACCATCTTCAGATTCACCGTCTGCTAGATTATCTCCAACTAATTCATTATCAATCTCCTCAACACCAGTTGCAATAATCTCATCCTCGTAACGGAAGAGTTCGCAACGTAATTCATAAACATAAGTATTTTGTAACTGATAGAATGGTTTCTCATGCTCTACAAACTTAATCTCAAATAATCTATCTCCCAATGGGAAGTAAATTAAATCTCCTTCCTTTGGTCTGGTTGTTAATTTTACATTCTCCTCTCCTTTCATCAATGGAGAAATATAAGTCTCAAATCTTTCCTTTGATATAATAAGAGTTACTTCGTTTGTCTGCTGAATACCAAACTTAGATAACATTACTGAATTATCTTGATATCCATCAAAGTTATCAATATATGCTTCTATAGGATATGCATCATCAAATTTAGAAGATACAACCTCTTTGATGACACTCTTTTCTCCCATATATTTTCTAGGAAGATAATGCACATCAACACCATACATCCTCAACTGTTCGTTGATTAGATCCTGTATCAGATTTTGCTCTGATCTTGCACCTTGTTGGAAATATGGATTAAGTACCATGATATTAACCTACCATGTCTAATGGTGGCAATTCATAAGTATTGGACATCTGTTCTCTGATGTTATCAAGCTCTTTTTGAGCATCATCGTAGATTTGCCGTCCATTTAACTCAACACCACCAGGAAGTTTTACTCCTTGGAATTTAAGTAAGTTTTGACCCCATTGACGTTTCACTAATTGAGTCAAATATCTTTTTAAGAATGAATCATTCCAAACTCTTGTATAATCACTTGGATTTGCTGCTCTATAACAATCCATAACAATATAATCACCCTCATTAACATTACTCCAATCAACATCCATATACAATCTATCCATCCTTTGATTAAATCGTATTTGTTTTTGAGTTGTTAATAGAAAATCAATATCTGACAAATAAGTCTTTGTCATTGCATATGTCAATAATTCTGTAGCACCCCAATAATAAATATCATTTAAAAACATCTGATATTTAATACTGAACATACCACTTGACATGGCATTTGTTCCATCATAATGGAATATCTTAGTAACCCCAATAATTTCTGGCGGTACTTGTAAATAATTACTATTCTCTTCCCAATCAAACTCCATTGCAGCACCGTCAATAGTTGCGGTTGCTGTAGTAGTTGTTATACCTGCTGTTGGATCATTATTTCCTCCCCTTGCTCTTCCTCTATCAATATCATTCTGAGTTATCTTATACTTTAAAAATGCTTGCGATACACCGTCAAAGTGTCTTTCTTGGAAATACTGAACAGCATCATCAACCAAGTCATTAACTTGCTCATCAGCAACGTTAATCTCCAATACAGGAGCACCAAGTTGCCTCTTACAATAATCTATTAGTTGTTGTCTACTTGCTGGTTGTGCCATTTACACAGATGCTCCTTATATAATATTTAGGGTGTAGAAGAAATACCTGCATAAACCAGGATATTTCCATTAACTAACTTACTAACAGTACTCCCAGTTTTCACATTTACATCATAAACATGTCTACCTTCTGATAATGTTCTAGTATCTTCTTCAGACATTGAGATCTTTATTTTGCCTCCTAATGCACTAGTAACACCAACTGTGAATGTCCCAACAGCACCGAACGTTGCACCTACAGCAACACTTTTTGCTATTTGAGAAGTTCCAGTATATCCAGTAAAATCAAAAGCAGTATTACTAGTATCAACAACAGTGAATGTTGTCTCAAAACTAGATCCAGTATTGATTACTAGATTTGCTGCTGCAGGAACCCCTGCATCAGTATTAAAGGTTATATTTTTATTTGACATTGATGACAATCTCCTTTAATAGTGATTTAATTTCATTTATTTCACTTTTTAAATCAGATAAATTTTGTTCAATTTCATCAACTCTTTCATCTTTTTGAGCACCAACACTACGCCTAGCAATGTATTTTTCATACTCTAGAGTATTTGTATTGATGATAGCATTAGATTTGGGATCTCTAACTAGATTTGAATGTCCTGTTACTTTAAACATTATGCTAAAGCGATAACCCTTAGATTAGATAATCTAGGTGCATGAACTTGACTTGTAGATGTTAATACAAACTTAAGTCTGTATGATCTAAATGAAGGTAAGTTATCAATAGTAAACGAATAAGAACTAAACTCACTTTCATTAGGAGTAAAGTTATACTGGTTTTGACTAGGAACTAATACATCAGATCTACCATCATTATTTTCTTTATCGATAATTTGACCAGAACCACTTAGATTATTATATCCAGGGAAAGGTGTAAAGATAGGAGTAAATCCTTCTTTTTCACTGATAGCATAGAATGCTCTAATATCAGAGAAATTATTAAGATAACCATCAACAATAACTTTCAATGAAGTAGCAGAATTAGTCATTGCAACTTCTTTAGAAATATACTGGAATGCAGATGGATCACTTCCTAAAGTATTTACTCTAGGATCATTTGCAAAATCACTAATAGCATTATTGATTCTATTTGATGTCGTTATTAAACTCATTCTTTGAGTATCAATAATCGGACTTACTCTACTATCAACAGTATTAAGAGTTAATTTCATATTAACTGACTTATTACCCTCAACTACATCATTTAATTTAGCATCTTCATTTATCTTAGATGCAATCAATCTAGGAGTATCTAAGTAATTTGCCTCATTTAATGTTACTGGTTCTACTCCAAAGTTAACCCAAGGAGTTTCAGTACCATCAATACTTTGACCAGTAACTGTTCTGATTGTAGACTTAATAGTGGTTCCTTCAGGTGTTACATTTTGAATCAATGGAGTAACAATCTCGAATGGTATATTCTGGGTAGCAAATGTTTCCCATCCACCAGCAGATTGAGTTCTATCGAAGAATAGAGAACGATAACCATCATTATCGCTTCTATCATCATTAGCTGCATTAAACTTCTCAGACATATCAACCTTAATATGATATGAATCAAAAGTGATAGGATCAGATTTAGTTACAGCAGATAAATCATGCGTCTTGTTAATTCTATGTAAATTAACACCACCAAGTTCATACTTATAAATTTCTGTACCTGTTGGATAGTTTTGTTTGACTACATTAGATCCTCTAGTAATTGTTCCACCAATAACATTACCAGTTACTCTTGTATACTCAATAACTTCATCTCCAATTTTTGCATATCCCCTATTAGTAGTTCCAACACCAACTCCCTCAAATGTTTCAAAAATACTTCCATCTTCTACTGATATACCATCTGTAGAATCAACTGCGTATCCTGCAGTCAATCTACTTGGTTTAATATCAGAAGTTACATTACTGATACCTACCAAGTTATTTTGGAAATACATTCCATGATTTCTATGATTTACCTTAACATGTAAACCATCATCAACAACATCAAGAGCATCGATTTGAACATCTCCACCATTAAAATCATTAAATCCTGTAGTCAAACCACTGCTACGTGTAACCATAACTGTATTACCAGCACCAGTTACAAAATCTCCTTGGACATTATCAACAATTAACTGACTAGCAGCACCAATAGAAGTAATAGTTGCTCTAAAGTTTCTACCAGATCCTTGGGTTCCTACAGAACTAATACCAATAACATCACCCACTACATAACCATTTCCACCTAAAGCATTTGCACCATTTATAGAAACTGCGGTTACTTTACCACCATCTACAGTAACTAATGCCTTAGCACCTTTACCTTCACCAGTAATAGTTTTTAATGAAACATTATTGTAAGTTAAAGCAGAACCAATAAGTGGTGTATATCCAATACCAGCATTTGTTATTGCTATATTTACAGCACTTCCTGCTGCTCCAACATAATCACCAGTTGCCTCAGATCCTTGTTGAGATATTGTATTTCCAAATTCAATAGTATTATCTGCAGTTGTTGTTCCAAGACCAACTCTTATCTTTCTAGACTTAATTGATAATGAATCTGGTTGCAATCTTGCTATTTGATCATTTCCTTTCGCAAGAGTAGGACTGTATATATCAACTGTTCCAGATTCTACAAAATCTGCTCTATACATAGTAAATTTAAGATCTTCCCACTGACTTGGTTCCCAAGTTGAAGCATTCTGAGACTTAAATAGAGATCCTAGATAAGGTTGCTGCGAAACATGTTGACTAGTAACTAAATCATCCTCACCAACTCTAGAAATAAACACACTATATTTTGTAGAGTTTGATAATAAACATGCTGCATACTCTACTCCACCCTCAAGATATAATGGTGACTTAAATTGGAATGAAGTTGCAACAGATCCATCATCAGATAGAACAACTTCTTCTGGAGTTAATGATATTTCAGAGAAAGGAACTACCTTTTGTGTTGGATAACCATTAAATGTAGATCTAATTTGTAAGGTAACAGGTACACCCATATCATCCTTACTCCTAAAGAAGCAATCAAATCTAGTTAAGTAGATACCAGTATCATCTTCGACTATGAATGTCTCAGCAAGAGGGTCACTATTACGTGCCCATGCAAGAGTCCTTTCTGATGTAACAGTACTACCAATAGCACGAGAACTTACGACTTGGGCAGCACCAACTGCTGTTCTACTTACTCTATCTTCTTGTTGTCTTCTATGCTCTATTCTTGCATTTCTTACAGAAATGATAGTTTCCTGAACCGTATTAACAAATCCTTGAGCAATATAATCTTCTTCACCTCTTGTATCTGCACCTTTAACTGTATTACTTGGATTGTCTATTAAACTAAAGACCTTAGTTCCAACATCAAATCTTGGATGATTTGTTTCACTTGGACTTGGAATAAAGAAACTACCTTGTAAAATACCATGTCTACCAGGAATCAATCTAACATTAGTGATTGTTGCTTGTGCTCCACTACTTTGACCACGTAAAACCATTCCACTTTCTACCCATCCAGAGTAATCACCCTGTGGTTCATTTGATAATGAGAAAAGATCAATATTAAGAATAGTAGATGCTGCAGTATATGAAGATGATAAAAGACTATCATCATATGGATTTTTTTCATATACATCAGTAGGAGAATTGTATACACCTCCTCTATGATTTGATGTAGCAACCCTAAAGGATATAGCAGGAGTAGTTGTGCTTGGCCAAGTACTTGAAGATCCAGATCTAAGTGATTCTCCAATAACAGTTTCACCGACTTGGAATACCCCAGATGCCATACTAATTTCTAATAATTTGGGGAAGACATACTTATTAACATCCTTACCATCAAAGAATGCATATAATCTCTTTCTAGGTTTAAATCTCTTACCATCAACAGTAAGATTTCTAGACCTTATTGCTGGTGCAAGTTCTCTACTTATCAGTCTTGTACCTTGGGAAGTATTGTTTATATCTTCAACAACAAGAGTTCTTACTCCACTTCTAGTAGAATCTACACGTCTTATTTCTTGATTTAATGTTTCTTCTCTTACTACATTTCGTGTTCTTTGAACTAATCTTCTACCTTCCCATTGAGTAGTAACTCCCTGTACTTCTGCAGTTCTTGTACGAGTACTAACATCAGTTTCTGTACCAGTCCATGTTGTCTGCCAAGAATTCCAAACGGTAGGTGCAAAACCTGATTGAGGATCTACATTAAATCGTCTTTGAGCTCTTGCCATAGTAGCAGCAAAGTTGCCCATTTGGTTAATAATTCTTGGTTCAATATTAACAGTATCAGTCCAAGTATCTCCAGCAGGTGTTAATTCGATACTACCTTGCCAGAAAGGAACTAAGAAAGGAGTAACACTTTCAGTTCTTGTTCCGAAAGTTTGTTTCAACCATTCAACTTCAGAATATCCTAAAGTTAAAACATCACCAGTTTTTCTAACATTAACACCACCAACTTCAGCAAATGCTAGATCTTCATTAGGATCAACATTGGTAACAGGACCAAATATCATATCAACTGAAGAAGTATAATGTTTTGGTCTTAATTGCTTACTTACTCTATCAATACTATTTTGGAATTCGACACCATCTTCCTGAGAATCAAATGTATTAAAATTATCAACAAAGAAACCTGCTTTATATCTATTAGTACCATCTCTATCAGCAATAAACATATTATTGGTGTTGGATTCCAATAAAGAAAGTGCTGTATAGTATTCTAAATTGTTAATTCTATTTTCTAATTTTCTTATATCAGAATTCTTATATCCTTTATGCGTTAAGAAATTAATTTTTACTTCTGATACATCATAAACATATGGAGGAAGAGTTGCTTGACATACTTCTAAAGCATCATCAACTCTATTAGGATAATCTGGTAAATCAGCAGGTTCTCCATAATTGATTTGGAATGTACCATCTTTATTCAAGAATATCCTATCAATTCTACCAAGATAATATGAGAAAGTTACTAATAAATTTTCATTAGATGCTAGAATATTTGGAGCAGTGTTACCTGTTTGTGCGAATGTTCTACCATAAAATTCAAGTGGAGATCTATCAACACCAGCAGTTACTGTATAAGAATCAACTCTTGGTCGAATATCAATAATATCAGTATTTCTATGACCATCTATTGTCTTAATTTCTTTAGAGAAACTAAAGTTCTTATAAGAATCTACTGTAGTAATATCTCCAGTATCAGAAGGATTATATCCTGCCGTAGAGAAATAAACCTTTATTTTTCTAGCAGGTGCTTCATTTTCACTCTTTCTAGTTATAAATCCATAATCATAGAAAGTAGATTGCTGACCACTATTGTAAGTAAAGTTATCAGATATATCAAAACTTGGACTTTCTGCTGTTTGAATAGTAGAGTATATATTTGACTCACTGGTCAATATTCTTTCACCTTCTTTAAATAATTCATCATTTCTGTAAAGTAAACAGATTGTTGAATCATTAACTATCTCAGCAACAATAGCAGTTGCACCACTTGATTCTCCAGTAAATAATTCTCCTATTAAGAAATCAGCAGTTGTAGTTGAGGGACTAGCAATATTAGTTAAAGTTAACTTGGGTGCAGAAGGATCAGTTGTATCTGAAGTTTCAAATACACCATATAGAGTGATAATGTCTGGATCATTAAGTGATATTAATTCATCTTGAACTCTTGTACCATATGGGTAACTACCATATGTTAGTCCATCATTAGAAGTAGTTGCACCTATACCTGATTCAGGATTAGAAGATTTATCAACAATAATACTGTTAACAGCATTTCTTACTTTTAATTTTGATGTTGGATTTTTCTTTTGTAAGGTAGCAATTACCTGATTACCTGAAGAATCATAATTTGGATTTAATCCTTTAAACTTAAGAGCACTTCTACCATTATTGTCAGTATAAATTTCCACCTTATCTTCAGTTAATTCCCATTGCTCACCACTTGGACCAAAGAAACTATATCTTTCTGGTGTGAATGGTAAGAAGAATTCTCCTTCCGCACCTGTTGGAATAGTTGAACTAGAAGTTTCTCCTTCTGATGTAGTAATAGTAAATATCTTACGTATAGTAATATATGCTTCAGTGAGATCAATATCAGATATATTTTTCTTAGGTAATACTGTATAAAGTGTATTATCTACAGAATCTGATAATGTAGAATTTATTTTTGCAAAATCCTGTGTAACTACATCAGTTGTAGGAAGAGATCCAGCAACACCAGCGTTAACTGTTACATTTTTAAGTATTAGATCATTTGTTGTGATAGCACCAGTACCACCTCTAGCAAAATTAACAGCAGTAACAATACCAACTACTGGAGTATCTTGCTTATCTGGGTTAGTGAATTGAACTAAATCTCCTGCTTTAAAGAAATCCTCAACTGGATATTTATTAGGTATTGAAGCTGTAGATAATCCAGTATGTACAAGTTCATTTCCAATAAAACTTGGATCTGTACCCCAGAAGAATGACTTAGTAACACTAGCAATACCAATATTCAATATTGGTCTTTGAACTATATCTGCACTAAATGTACTAAAACCAGTAGTAGTTCCTCCAGTAACATATATTCCTTTAACATCAGATATACCATATGCAGTTATTCCAGTAGAAATTCTACCATCAGGTATTCCATTAAATATTAAAGATTCGCTAGGAATAAATGTACCTTCTGTTTCATAAAGAGATAAAGTAGATCCATTCGTAACACTATCTTTTAAGAAACCTGTTGCACCACTATTTGAACCCTTAACATAAGTTGGAGTAGTAAGTGTAGCTGGTTGATTTAAACTCAACTCTGTTACTGTCTGTATATCATAAAGACTTACATCCCATTCTGTTACACCAGCATAAGTTCCAGGCACATAACCAGATTTTAATTTGAAATCATATATCCTAGCAACACCAATTTCCTTACCATAATTATATACTGGATCTGCTTGTACTTGGAAAGTTCTATCATCTCTCAAACTTACCGTATAAGTATTTCCCAATCCAACTAAAGGACTTCCATGAACATTATTTAAGGTAAATGTTGTTCCTGTATTGTACTCTATAGGTTCATCCTTAATTTCCTTTGTAGTACGTGCTTTAGGAGCATCTAAGAAAACAGATTCAGGTATTTCAACATCATACCCACGAACATATGCCTTACCTGGAGACATCTTGTAGACGATCTTATCATCTGCAGCAGGTTGACCACCATATGTAAATTCACCTTCTTTAAATAAACCATTATTACCTAATCCATCATCTAAAGATTCTACAACAACACTATCAAAATCTTTTACAGTAAAATCTCCATCAGTATCAAATATTTTTTCTGCTACGTTATCATCAAAAGGAGTTGCTCCAACATCACCTGTTTTTGCTTTACTTCTAAGAACACCACCTTTTACAGTCCCTAATTCTATAAAATTATTATCTTCAAAATCATCTAAAGATTTTTTAAATAAACTTGCAGTTATTCTTAATCTATCAGCACCAGGAGCACCATAATTATTATATCCTTGTGAATTGTCATTTAATGATTCATCTAAATCTGAATTTACAACTTCTTCTACTATGTTTAAACCAATTCTATAATTAGGTGTATTTGAGTACTGATCTAAAATTAAAGTCTCTTGATTTACAGTTACAAATTGACCTCTAATAAAATAAACACCATCACTTATCATAAATGCAGATCCAGTAGCTGCATTATTATTAGACAAAGTTAATCCAAAAGAAGTTCCTGCAGCAATAGTAGTATTGCCTAACAATCCTGATACTAATGTTGTATTACAGAATAGTTCTTCTCCATCATTAAATTGTTGACTGGAATTATTAGTAGTATTAGCACCAATATAATTAACATATAAAGTTAAAGTATTTTCTTCAGAATCAGCAGGAAGTAAAACTTGATCAACAGCAGCACTAACACCTGAATTAAGTCCAGTAATTTGCGTTCCTACTAACTGATCTGCAAATGCAGAAACAGGTACTCCTTGGAAAGTATTATTTAATTTTACAGCATAATAAGATTGGTTATATGAAATATTACCAGGAATTACTCTAGCACCTTCTTTAAAAAAATGCTGTCCAAACTTCTCAACTTGATTCTGAAGTATGGATTGCAGCGTTGTTAATTCTCTCGCTTGTACTGGATACCCAGGTTTAAATAAAACCTTATGGTAATCATTAGATGCATCAAAGTCATCAAAATATGGTGCTACATTGAGGTTAGTTTGCTGTGGCATAATACTTTATAATCCTTTAGAATTGCAAGATGACTTTAATATCTTCTTTTTGGTTTATTGATCTATTAACAGATGGTCTGTTATCAACGTAAATTATATTACCTGAATATCTTTTAACTTCAGGAGCAGAGATTCCGTTAGTAAAATCTTGACCAAGATTATATGTCCTATTATTTATAGAGGTGCTGAAACCGCTAAAAGACGAATCTATCTGTAAGTTAGATCCTGTTGATGGAGTAATTATTAAATCACCACCAGTTGAAGGACTACTAGTAAACTCTAATTGCTCATAACCATATGGAGCATTTGTTATAGCAGCACCCACCGTATTAAATCCAACTCTATCCTGCCAATATTTTAAAACTCCAGTTGTCTGATCATAACTAACTACTCGGCCAGCAGCAGTAAGACCTGTACCAATAGTCTGAGTGAAGGTATCATCCGCAGTAAATGTAGCAGAACTATAACCAATACCAGTTAATCTAATCGCATTTAACGCACTTGCTTTATCTAGAGTTAAAGGAAGTGTGCTATTAGGTGCAAGAGGATTTTCTACAACTCCAATTCTAGCAAATTGGTTGTTGGTGATAAAATCAGGGTTCTCAGTATCATTTTCTAATCTTGAGTACATCAAGACATTATATGCACCAAGTTCACGATATATATCTGCACCATGACCACCAGAAGGAGGTATAATAACGTTAAATTCAGGAGGAGTAGATGCAACAGGGACTCCACCTGCTGCTAAATCTAAAGTACCATACGTATACCCAGAACCTTGACTAGAGATAGTAACGGAATCTATTTTTAGATCATTATTAACAACAACAGTTGCTTCTGCACCATTGCCGTCACCATTGATAGGAACTCTCGTATATGATGTTGATATTGCTCCAACATTTACACCAGAATTAGTAACGGTAACTATTTTTATAGAACCATCAATAGCATTATCTCTGACAGGTGCATTATCAGGAGAAGTATCCCACTCTTGAGGAACAGGAATGAAATCAGAAGTTTCAAACTTTATAATTTCATTTGGTTTAATGGTATAAAGGTATTTCCAAACATAACCATCATTACTGGTTCCTGCTGCTCTTGGTTCTAAATCAGTAAATGTTGGTTGATCTAATGAAATTTGTCCATTTGGATAATCTGGACTTGTGCCATTTTGCAGACACATATAAACTCGGTAATCTTCATTTATGACATAATATGATGCATTATATAAATTAGTTGCCTTTGATATTGATGATGTATTTGATCTACTATAATCATGACGATACATATCATATTTTGTACCAGACTTCCAAATTCTCTTTGTTACAACCTGTCTAATATCTGCATTATTAATTTTCTTCATTGCAATCATACTGTCATAATATGACCTTTCCTGATCAAATGAATCTTTTGGAGTAGGTGGATCGGTATCCCAATTAGTCTGAACATCAGACGGGTTGGGAAGACCAATAAAAGAATAATAAGAATTGTCAGTGTTACCTACACCAGCAACAAAATTCTTTGCATTTAATATTCTAATTTGATCGGTTATAATTGCAGACATTTTGGCCGAGTTTTTATTTATTTATTTAGGAAGTAATCACGATGTTTCCCCACATGGTACTGTGGTATTGGCAGTTATACCAATAAGTACCTGGAGTGACACCCTCAGTATCCCATATAATAGCAGCAGAAGTACTACCATTATTAGTAATTCCAGCTGGAGTTTCACCAGCTGATGGTGTTCCAGTTCCCTGCCTATTACTAATCCATAATGGATGTGCCGCATCCGATGCATGTATCTCTATAATATCACCTTGCACCACTGTAATAGTGTTCCTCCCACCTTGACTAACATTATGTGTTGGTACAGTACCACTTCTATCAAATGAAGGGGCAAAAACATATCTTCCAGCATTTGCAGTAACATAGTAAACCCATTGATACTCTGCAGGGAATTGTTCTGTCTTAGTTATTACATTCCTTTGTCTTGGATATTTTGTAGTTGTAGTTGTACGACTCTTAAAAGTTTCATGAGGATATACTAAACCATCATCTGGTCTAGACTTTTGGAAATACAAATATCTATTATTAGTACCTGGTCCTAGATTTTTATAATCTTGTGACCATATTGTTGTTTGTGTTACGTTTGTACTTGGAAATGCCCTCGCAGCACTATTAGGACCCCACCAAACAATACGAACACCACCTTGACCACCTGTTCCACTAACACCTCCTCCAAAACCACCTCCACCATATACTCCAGCACCATCATCAGAAGCACCATTAGGACCAGCACCATTGGTATATCCACCTTTACCACCAGATCCAGGATAACCTATGTAATTACTGGCAGCATAAGTTGATGCTTGCCCACTAGCACCTTCACCATATATTCCTACACCACCTCCACCTGCTTGGAATCCACCACCACCAGCACCACCAGAACCAGCAGCACCTGTACCACCTGGATATGAACCTGCACCTTGTCCACCATTACCAGAATATCCTCCAGCACCTCCTCCACCACCTTGAGCAGGGTTCCACCCACCACCAGCACCACCATTACCACCACCATCAGCATTTTGATATCCACCACCTGATCCACCAGATCCACCAGATCCAGAACCACCGCCACCGCCAAGAGCAGTAACATTAGGAATACCTCCTCCTGGACTAAACTGTGATGCATCACCATTATTACCAGCACCACCACCAGATCCACCTTGACCACCACTACCAACAGAGACCAAATACTGAACACCAGGTGATACTGTTATATTATTCTTATATGCTAATCCACCACCGCCACCACCATCAGCATCTTGAGGAGAAGCAGATCCACCACCACCTCCACCACCAATACATACAACAGAAACGGTGGTTACTCCTACAGGGCATGTCCAATATGCCGACCCTGTTGTTGTAAATAATGCTTCTCCATAACCATCTATCGCACTATTTGCTACTTGATTTTCTTTTGAATAATCTATTAAATGCTGCCTTACATCTTCTTGGGTCAAATTTGGTTCTTGTTCTGCGACACATGCAATATAACCAGCAACTTGGGGACCAGACATACTAGTTCCACTAATATCTGCAACTTTAAAATTAGAATCTCTTGGATCATTTACTAGAGTTCCATATCCTTCTGTAGATGCAGTAGTATCAAAAACAGAAGAAATGATATTTGATCCAGGAGCCCAAATATCAATTCCTGAACCAGTATTACTAAAAGTAGACTTATGCTCCTCTACAAGTTCACCAACCGAACCAACACTAATAAACCAAGGATGAGCAGCTGGACTTGCTCCTCTAGAATGCGAATATACACTGGATCCAATATTATATCTGTTATTATAATCAGGGGCACTTCCATCACCCTCACACAACCAATAAGAATTGCCAGCAGAACCTACCATAATAATACCATCATTAATAGCATCCTCAATATCAGCTTCTATTATAGAATACCTATATGGAACTCTATACAAAGTAGTATTAAATGGAACAGGAACTCCATTTGCTTCTAATATAATTTTTCTTTCGGGATCTGTTCCCGATACTGTTGTAGTTTGTCCTCTATAAGTAACACTTGTAATACTATTAAGATCAGGAGAACCTTGACTATAACCCCAACTATGATTTGTTACAGTTGGATTTTTTCTTCCAGTCTTACTATTAATTGGTTTTTTTCTATGAAATTCTCTTAGATAGTCAAAAAGATAGATAGCAAAATCAGGATATGAAGTACCAGATCTATCATTAACTAAGGTTGTACTAAATGCTATATTATAAAGATGAGCATCTCTTGCCCATCCTTGAGTATTGCCTCCAGCAGTACCAGCAACATGAGTTCCATGATTACTTTGACCAGGTTGACCATATCCACTAGTACTATAAGTATAATTTTTACCAGTACCATAAGTATCGCCAAGTGCAGCCGCATATTCGGCAAACCAATCAAGTTGGTTCATTCTAGATCCAGAAACATTATTAGTAGGATTTACCCAAAATTCTGGATGTTCATGATTTACATGACTATCTACAATTACAAGATCAACATTCTTTCCAGAAGAACCTGTTTGTATTGTATCATTAAAAGTTGTTTGACCATTAGTACCCCAGTTGGCACTCTGTACACCATCAACTACCCTCTTTAATCCCCAGTTAAGATCACCACTGCTAATATTTGTACTCTTTTGGAAATCTCCCTGTTGCGGTCCCCAAAGAGGAGTTGCTTCAATACCTAATTCATGAGGTGCTAATTGCACATCGATTACATTAGGATGATTTTTTAATTTATCTACATCTAATTCACTTAACTTATAATGCGTATTTCTGCTAATATTTCTTCTGGAAAGACACTCAACTTCTCTATCTGGACAACATCCAGCACTTCCAGCAGTTTCCATCTCATCATAAAAATTTTCTAAGTCGCCATGCTCCCTAACAGTAACTATATACTCTCTTTTTATATCACTGAGCATCTATCACGCCTCCAACTGAACAATATCTAAAGATACTGTAATGTTTGCTGCTGATGTCTCATTATTTGTAACTTTAAACCATATATTATTTGATGGTGTTGCATCATTATTCCATCCCATTACACCTGGACTCATTATAAACGTACTAACACCTGCAGTAGTTGTTCTAACTTCAGCAATAACACCAGAACCAGGTGATGGGTCAGTTGTATGAGGTCTACTTGCATCTGCCGTCATAGCAGCTTGATCCGTATATAGCACTACCCATGCAGCACTAGAAATACCTACTTTTTGCAACATCCAAGACTTTCTACCATCAGTAAATACGGTATTTGATGTAGCACCAATACCAATACCACTTACAAGTTTAGTTATTGTTTGTCTCGTAGATAATCCAATACCTGCTCCTCCTCCACCACTAACACCTGTTAAGTTTGATCCATCACCATAAAATGCATTAGCAGTAACAGAACCACCAGCAGAAACAGTAGTAAATGTAGCACCTACACCAGCAATATCACCACTAAATTGTCTTGCAGTTATAAGACCAACAGCTACAATCGAACCATCATCAGTAGAAGAATTAGATGTATAGAATTCAATAGAAGGGTCAAGAAGACCACTACCTCCTGCTGTCCTTCCTCTCATAACAATTGGTAGGGATTTATTATTACCATCAGGTGTGCCAATAAAGGTCAAACCACCCAAATGCATTATATCACCCCAAGAGGAAGTTTGGCTTAATGATATCCTATCATTACTATAGTATGAAGGCGAGTTGGGATTAGAACCAAAAATCTCTAATCTATTTGCAGTAACATAACCACCAACAGTTAATCCACCACCGACATAAGTATCACCATTAACGGTTAATGCAATACCAGCAGAAGAATTAGTAGTATTGATACCAACTATTTTTGTTGTACTAATACCAGTTGCATCACCTACCCATCTACCAGCACCACCTAGACCAGTAAGATTTCCACCATCACCAAAGTAAGTAACAACACCAGTACCAGCAGTTACAATACCAGAATGAATATAAACATCTCCATGAACAACAGTATCTCCCTTAATCGTTGTAATTCCTGTTATAGACGCACCACCACCAACTCTTATATCTCCACCGTTTAAGTTAACCGATCCATTAAATGTCGCAACATTAGCATCACCTGTACTTTCTCCAGCACCAACTTGCAATTTACCAGCAACTATTTGACTAGTTCCTGTAGAACCCAAGTTAGTTCCATCACCAAGGTAGGTATATACCTCATCAAAGTTGGCATTTGATTTAGTACCAGCTTGATTCAGGGTATCACCAGTACCATCATTCGCACTTGTTCCTGTTGATATACCTAGTTTGGCCATTCTTATTCCCTAGTTTATAAAGTATTTAGACTATGTAATTGATTGATCTAAGAGGTTCAAATCTTCTTACAATCGAAGAAGTATGAATACCTGTAGCAGAGTGTTCTATGATAATAGTTTCCTCATCAGCATCTTCACCTACTGTAGAATATTCTCCTACACCAATACCATTTCCACCATAGAATTTATAATCATTTTGTAACTTAGATTTGGTTTGCAACTTACCCCAACTATAAGCACCAATGCCTACAGGAGTATTAACAGTACCATCATAAGTGTTACCAGATCCAGATACGGCATTATCCATAGTATATATCTCACTATCCATTGTGATATATGAAGAATCGAAGGTAATTGTGGACATTCCAGTAATTCTAGAACGTACTCTTCTTACCATTGTTACTCCAACACCAGGAAGATTAACATACTTATTCTCTACATGATTAACACAGTAAATATTATCTACAAATCCAGTTCCTATTGCAACTACAGTATCATCAGTATCATATGATCTTATGATAGTTTCTGCTATGCCAACTGTAGAATTCCTAACAACGTAATAATCACCTTGCTGTATCTGACTTAGTGTAATAGCAGATCCAACTATAGATGCATCACGTAAATCAGAATCTAATGGAATATGGAAATCAAATAGTAAACTATCACTATTAGCAATAGTTGTAGTACCAAATCCAACAATTACTCCAGAATCACCTGCAAACCAGTTAATTGGTTTTGTTTCTTCTTTCAATGTTGGTGGAGAAATAAGAACTTGTGGTATAGAAGTATAACCAGTACCACTGTAAGCAATAGAAACAGCAGAAATAGATCCTGTATTGTTTACCGTTGCAGTAGCAGTAGCAGTAGATCCAATTCCAATAGGATTAGAGATAGAAACTGTAGGTGCAGTAGTATATCCTACACCACCATCAGTAACTGTTATTTCAATAACTCCACTATCAGAAATTGTTGCAGTAGCACTTGCACCAACTTGGGTTTCCATATCAACGAAAGTAACTTTCTTTTGGAATAATAAATATGGATCAACATTATTCTCATTCTTACCATCAAACAATGGTCTTAGATTGTCAACATATACCTCAGTAGATCCAGCAGAAATTGGTCTAGTTACATATGCAGTTGGTGAAATAATTGGTTCATATAATTCTCGTGCCTTACCAACTTCAGTTTCATCAATAATCATATCAGAAGTTTGACGACACCAAGTAACTGGACGTAATAAATTAGGATCATCAACGTTTCCTGGACCAGTATATGGGTTAGTTTGAGCAGTATCAATTGATATAATTTGGGTAGCAATTCTTTCATCTTCTTCTAGACTCCAGTGCTGACCTCTTTCAGCATCATTATCAATTTCTAAGGTGTCTCCACGCTTAACAGTATCGATAATGTTTCTAAAGACAACATCAACATCACCACTTCCCTTGTAGAATAAAATCTTAGAAGTATCACCCTTCTTAGGTGCTTCACCGAAGGTAATTACACTACCACCATCAAATCTAAATCCTTTACCAGGAACTTGTAATATATCATTAACAAATACTAATAGAGTATCCTCAACATTAATATTAGATCCTTCTGAAGATTTAATTGCAATAAGATTACCACCAACTTTTATTGGGAAGTTAACTCTCTTAGAATCGAATAAATGATCAACGTTGTCTAAGGTTTGTAACATACCCATAGACCAACCATTAAATTCATCAGTGAATATATCCTGTACAGTAAGTTGGAATTCATCAAAATCAGATGTTGTTGGAATACCTAAAGTACCGCCAGAAGAAACAGTTAATGTCTCACCAACACCATAACGATATCCACTGTTGTTAATACTGAAACTAATAACACTAGAACCTTGTCCAACAATAATATCAGCAGTAGCATATGTTCCAACACCTGCAGATGCAGATCCACTGTATACTAATGGGACATTAGTATATGAAAGTGGTTCATCTATTACAACATCTAAGAATGGATCAACTTTACCACCTCTTGCATAAATGTGGTGACGGGTAGATAATCCACTATTAACCTCAAATGATGTACTATCAAGAACTTTAAGAACTACACTACCATCAACAGCAGGATCAACACCACTAGGAGAAAGATTCTTTGCTCTAGGTGCAACAATTGCTTGCTGAATTGTTCCACCAGACTTATAGAATGTTGGTACAGTAGAAACTCCAATGTTAACTGAAAGTACTGTAGATCCAACACTAACTGCATTTGCTACTGTTCCACCAACATAAGTGTGGTTATAGTTACCACCACTCTTAACTGCACCAGGAGTAGCACTAATGAAGGTATGAGGAACATTATGACTAATAGCACCTTGACCACCATTAACATTGATTAGAATAGTAGTTGTAGTGACTGCTAGAATTTCTAATGAAGTATTGTATGCATAATCAGCACCACCCGATGTATTAGCACCAGATGCACGAGGATATGTTCTGTTCTGGATTCCTCCATTATTACATGAGAAGTTTAATGAATTAGCAACAAGTCTAATACTTGTACCTGCAGTTAAAGTATGGAGACCAATAGTTAGTTCCATCTCACCAGAATCTGGATTATATGTCGCATCTGTTACATCATGACTTACTTCTGGTGTTGTTCCAACAGGTAATGTGATTGTACCAGCAGATTGATTAGCACTAGAAATAGTAACAAACTTATCATGTATAGGATCAGTTACTCTTGGATATGTGTGAGTAGATGAATCACTATCCATAGCACAAGTAAATGCTAAGGAAT